>Ga0302323_100000005_pt1 | contig 175393 bp, 134 predicted proteins | sample Fen_T0_3_FD_201950 | JGI IMG/M metagenome (GOLD analysis project Ga0302323, IMG submission 201950) | Peat permafrost microbial communities from Stordalen Mire near Abisko, Sweden - Fen_T0_3 | ecosystem: Environmental > Terrestrial > Soil > Wetlands > Permafrost | place: Sweden: Abisko...
AAGGCAGCATCACTTACATCGGCGCCGGACTTGACAAAGAAACCATGACGGCAGCGGCGAAGTGGATGATGAAAGAAGCAAGTCTCAAGCCGATCATGAGCGATCTGCCGGAAGACGTTGATCTGGCGATTCGTTCCGGCAACGGCAAGAGGGTCTTCATCCTCACCAACTACGGAGCCTCGCCGCGCACCATCACGCTTCCCAGCCCGATGCAAGACGTGCTCAAAGGCGGAACAGTCTCAAGCGTCACGCTGCCGCAATATGGCGTTGCGGTCCTGTGGTGAGTGGCGGTGCGCGAATCGAGGCTAGTATAACTTCTAACCGTACTTAAGCAGGAGGGGCATTCGTCGCGCGTCGCCCTGATCTCAACCATACTCAGAATCACTGTGGAGAAGCTTTGAATTTCGTTGCTATGAGTCGCTTGATCTCACATGGCGTTTCGCTAGGGGCAACCTTTCTTCTTGGAGCTACTCTTCTGTCGCCGTCTTTGTCTGTTGCGTACCCAAGTCTTGGTCTGCAACAGACGATAGTTACTGAGAAGCCAGCTTCCAGAGCATTTCCCCTGGTCCGAAATCAAACTGCATCGCCGGTGCTCGTTTCATCGGACGACTACTCGGGCGTGCGCCGAGCCGCAGAGGATCTTCAGGTTGATGTAGAACGCGTGAGCGGTACAAGACCGGCGCTAATTGACAATGGAAAAAGGCCGAAGCGTTTTGAGGTTATTGTTGGAACGATCGGGAAGAGCCCGGCCATCGACCGGCTTGTGAAGAGCGGAAAGCTCGACGTTCGGTCCATTGCCGGGAAGTGGGAGTCTTTCGTCATTGCAACGGTTGCCGCGCCCATGCCCGGCGTGGAACAGGCGCTGGTGATCGCTGGCAGTGACAAGCGAGGAACGATCTACGGGATCTATGAGATCTCCGAACAGATTGGTGTGTCGCCCTGGTATTGGTGGGCCGATGTTCCCCCGCAACACCACGCGGAACTTTTTATTCTGCCGGGAACATATATCCAGGGACCGCCAAAGGTCAAGTACCGCGGCATCTTCATCAACGATGAAGATCCGTCGCTCTCCGGCTGGGCCAAGGCGAGGTTCGGCGGCATCAATTCGAAGATGTATACCCACGTGTTCGAACTCCTGCTGCGTCTGCGGGGCAACTACTTATGGCCGGCGATGTGGGGCAAGGCTTTCAATGAAGACGATCCCGAGAATCCGCGGCTTGCCGACGAATACGGAATCGTCATGGGCACAAGTCACCATGAGCCGATGATGCGCGCCCAGGAAGAATGGACCAAGCAAGGCAAAGAGTATGGAAATGGGGCTTGGAATTACGTCACCAATGCTGAAGGATTGCGTAAGTTCTGGATCGACGGCGTAAAGCGCAACAAGGCCTACGAAAATATCTACACAGTGGGTATGCGCGGGGATGGAGATCTGGCGATGCCTGACGCCGGCGGTATGGAGGCGAATAAGAAGCTCCTGGAACAGATCGTTACAGACCAGCGGCAGATCCTTGCGAAACAAGTCAATCCCGATCCAACGCAGCTTCCACAGATATGGGCTCTCTTTACCGAGGTGCAGAAATACTATGACGCCGGGCTGCGCGTTCCCGACGATGTCACCCTGCTGTTTACGGATGACAATGTGGGCAACTTGCGTCGCGTACCCACGCCGGAGGAGCGTACGCGCAGTGGCGGAGCAGGCATCTACTATCACATGGACATGAACGGCGGTCCTTATTCCTACAAGTGGCTCAACAGCAATCCGCTACCGAAGATCTGGGAGCAGATGAACCTTGCTTACCAATATGGAGCGGACCGTGTTTGGATCGTGAATGTTGGCGATCTGAAACCGCTGGAGGTTCCCATCGAGTTCTTTCTTCGCATGGCCTGGGATCCGGATGCAATTCCCAAGGAAAAGATTGCCGAGTGCGAGCAACGCTGGGCCGAGCGAGAATTTGGCAAGGAGCATGCGGTTGAGATCGCGGATATTGTCGCGAAATACGCGAAGTATAATGCATTTCCAAAGCCGGAACTGGTAAAGCCCGATACCTTCAGTCTGCTGAACTACCGCGAAGCCGAGCGTGTTGCGGCAAACTGGACCAGTCTGGTGGAGCGCGCCGAACGCCTCGCTTCCGAACTGCCCGCGAGCCAACAGGATGCTTACTATGAATTGGTCTTGCACCCGGTAAAAGCTTGCGCTAACGTCGTGCTGATGAATATTGCTTCAGGCCGCAATCAGTTTTTCGCACATCAGGGAAGAGCGAGCGCTAACGCCGAAGCCGAACTCACTCGGCAGTTGTTCGCGGAGGATAAACGGCTGACCGACTTCTACAATCACACCTTGGCGGGCGGAAGATGGAACCACATGATGGACCAGGTGCATCTTGGCTACGTCGATTGGTATTCGCCTCAGGTGAATGTGATGCCCCTGGTATCCCAGGTCGATTCACCCGGTACCTCGGACTTTGGCGTGGCGGCCGAGGGCTCCGTAGCTGCTTGGCCCGCACCGGTTCGACTGACGCTTCCTCCTTTTGAATCGATGAACCGGCAACGATCTTACATTGATGTCTTTCCGATTGGTACCCAGCCGATCCATTTCGATGTAAGTTCCGATAGACCGTGGATCAATCTTACCGAAGGAAATGCATTCTCCGCCGGGAAGGATGACCGTCGCATTTGGGTAGATATCGATTGGAATAAAGCGCCCGTCGGCGAGTCTGCCGGAATAGTTACCGTCGCTGGTCCGAAGGGGACTGCTCTAGTCGAAGTGAGTATCACTAGGGCATCGGCGGAAGAGTCCATCGCGGCTCAAGGCTCGTTCGCCATCGTCGTGGCTCCCATTTCCATCGATGTGCAGGATGCCGCTCAGAACGTTGCTGCGGGCGGAGTGAGTTGGGAAAGAATCCCGGGCTATGGTCCCGGCATTTCTGCCATGTCGATTTTTCCAGTGACAGCGACCAGCGTTCAGCAGCCAACTTCGGCTCCTCACCTGGATTATTCGGTTTACTTCGCCAAGCCGGGGGACTACGCCGTCGATCTGGTAACGAACCCCACACTCGATCTCTATCCGGGGCGCGCCTTGAGTGTAGCCGTGTCGGTCGACGATCAACCTCCGCAGGTGGTCAGTGTCTTCACTCCGACGACGGGAAAAGATGAGACATTTTTGGGGAGGAGATACGACGAAAATACGCGGAGCAATAGCCGGATCATGCACTTCAGCCAGAGCGTTCTAACGCCGGGGAAGCATACCCTGCGTATCGCCATGGTTGACCCGACAGTGGTGATCGAGAGGATCATCCTCCACCTCACATCGCTTGCACCGTCATTTTTTGGCCCACTGCCCGCCGTGCCAGTAAGCAGCAACTGATCCCAAGAGCTGGGTCTTATGCAAATATGAGCGGACTACCGACAATGAAGCTGAAGTGGTACACGAAGGTATTCGGTTGAATCCAGAGGTCAATCTAGAGATGTATCACTGGCACGTCAAAGTACTTTAGCTAGCTATTTCCTGGCTGTTTTGCCGCACTCTTGCGGGTGCCGTGCCAGTTAAGAAGAGCTATTCTAAATACTTGAGTGAAGCTCGGACAGCATCGGCCTGAAAGACAAGGGAGCGCATGGAGTTTCAGTTTCAACTCGGAACCTTGCTGCTATTGATCGCCGCCGTCGTTGCGATGGTGACTCGAAGGCTTCGCCTCCCATACAGCGTTGGCCTGGTCGTTGCGGGAATTATCTTTGCGGCGCTGCCGTTTTCACCGAATATCTATCTTACAAAGGACCTAATTTTTACAGCGCTCCTGCCCCCTCTTCTTTTTGAAGCGGCGTTTCACATTCCATGGAACCAGATGCGCCGTGACTTTCTGGTGATTGTTGCGCTTGCAACTGTTGGTGTTGCGCTCTCTGCCAGCATCACTGCGGCCGGGATGCATTTCCTGGCACATTGGGAGTGGATCAGCGCGCTGGTCTTTGGTGCGCTCATTGCGGCCACCGATCCTGTTTCCGTCATTGCAACTTTCAAGGAGGCGAGGGCACACGGCCGCCTGCTGGTCCTTATCGAGGCGGAGAGCCTGCTGAATGATGGCACGGCGGCGGTGGCCTTTGGCGTTGTTGTCGCTCTCGCCGCCGGGCAGCAATTCACATCGATTGAGATTTCCGCCATGTTATTGAAGTCAATTATTGGCGGTGCTTTTTGCGGTGCAGTCGTTGCGCTTGCGCTGCTGCTGCTTGCCGGACGAACGGAAGATCACCTCGTCGAGATTACATTTACGACCGTTGCTGCGTATGGATCATTTCTTCTTGCGGAACATTTTGGCTTGTCCGGCGTGCTGGCTACCATCACGGCGGGGCTCGTCATCGGAAACTTCAAGTCACTCAATGCAATCTCGGAACGGGGCAGGGAAGCTGTCGAGGCGTTCTGGGAATATGCCGCCTTCATTGCGAACTCGCTGGTGTTTCTCTTGATTGGAATGCATGAAGCGCATCAGCATTTCATGGCGATATGGATTCCGGCGGGTATCGCGATTGTGATGGTCACGCTGGGCCGTGCCTTGGCTATCTATCCCATATGCTTTCTGTTTTCGGGCTCGCCGCTTCGCGTAAGCTGGAAGCATCAGCACATCCTGTTTTGGGGCGGCTTGCGAGGAGCATTGGCGTTGGCGCTGGCCTTAGGTCTTCCACTTACAGTGCCGCTTCGCGAAGAAATCATTTCAATTTGCTTTGCAGTCGTCGCGTTTTCTGTCTTTGTTCAGGGATTGACCATGGCTCCATTCCTTCGCAGGATGGGAGAGATTCCGCGCTAGAGCAAAACCAGAGATGGTGCAGCCTGATTCGCACCGCAGTGGGTCGCCGCTCTCTGTTGGTCGCGTCGACTTGAGTGAAGTGGTTCCGGGATACATCTTCCCTGGTTTTGCTATAAAGAGCGGGTTGCGTGCGGAGGCGATATATCTACATTGCGATTGCAGGGAACGCAGTTATCAAGCCGGACCGATTGCGGATAAAGTCGAATGCTCCCTGGCCTGCACGGCCAGGGAGCATTCGACTTTCAGCGGTTTTGTTCAGTGCATCTGGAGATAGGCACGGCCTATGACAGGTGATTTTTGCTTCTAGAAAGTGAAGTGGACTGCCAACTGCGTGCTGCGCGGGCCTCCGCCGCCCAGGTACGGATTGCCGCTGCCCACGTCAGGAGTTGCCGTGGTTTGCAGATACTGGCCGCTCGTGCCCGGTCCTGAGCCCGCGACGAGTCGATTTCCCTCGATGTGTGAGCTGGCGAAGCCATCGACGCCGAAGCCGGGCAGGAGTGGATTGCTGAAGTTCGGGTGATTGAAGATGTTGAAGAAATCGGCGCGAACTTCCATTGCCACTTTTTCAGTCAGGTGCGTGGTCTTGGTCAGCGAGAAGTCGAAGTTGGTGTAGTTCGGCGATTTGAAGGCGTTGCGGCCCTCGCTACCGGGATGCCACCCGCTGACGCAGCTTCCTGAAGCATCCACAGTGCACGGCGCGGCAAAGGCTTCCAGATCGAGCAGGCTGGTGCCGCCCGTACCCTTGTACGGATTGCCGATGATGTCTGGCCGGCCAAACCATTCACCACTGCCGTTCAGATCGCCCTCGTAGAGATAGCTGACCGTGTAGGGCTGGCCTGTGGCAAAGTTGAACATGCCGTCGATCGCCCATCCATTGGTGATCTTTTCCGCGCGGTTGAACTTGGGAAGGTTGTAGGTCCAGTACCACTGGAAGCGCTGGCGCACATCGAAGTTGGAACTGGCGCGCTCGGCGTGAGGATTGAAGCTGTCGTCGGGCTGCGCGGCGTTGGGCACAAAGTCCAGGCCGTCGCTCGCCGTGTCGATCGAGTGAGCCCAAGTGTAATTCACCGTTGAGGTCATGTTGTGCCAGTTAAGCACCTTCAGCGTTGTCTGCAGCGAGTTATAGTTGGAGATCGCGCTGGTCTCGATCTGGTTGAGGTACCAGAGTGAAATATCGGTGAACGAGCCGATGGAGTAGGTCGGGTAGCATTGACTGCCGGGGGCAATCGTCTGGCCGTTTGCGCATGTAACGTTGCCCGCCTCGTTGTTGAACTGGTTGAGATCGCGGAAGTGGTATAAGTGGCGGCCTTGCGAGCCTACGTATCCGATCTGAAGAGCAATCTTCTTTGCAAGCTGCGATTCAATGTTGAGGTTGTAGGAGACATACCGCGGCGTCACCAGATGCTGATCGACGGTGAAGACGCTGTTGGGCTCGTAGTCGCTGAAGATGGCGGAGCCGTCGGTTGGAACCGTCGAGGCAACACCCACGGCGAAGCCGATGCCGTTAAAGGCCGGACCAGCCTCGGCAGGGCTGGTGTTCCATGGCTGGTTGCCCACGAAAAAGTCCTGCGAGGCGCCATCGTAGAAGATTCCAGCACCCGTTCTGACGACTAGTTTGCCATTGCCCAGCAGATCGTTGGCGATGCTGAAGCGCGGCGCAAAGTTCGTGAAGTCTTTCGGATAAAGTGACGAGGGGCCGCCTGTTGCGCCGACGGTTTCCATTTTTCCGGTCTTCACGTTGAAGATGCTGAAGGCGTTGTTCTTGGCTCCGACAACGCCGTAGTAATCCCAGCGTAGGCCATAGTTGAGCGTGATTTTGGTGCTCAGGTGCCAGGAGTCAAGGAAGTAAGTACCGCCGCCGTTCTGATAGGAGTAGCGCGTGCCGTCCCCTTGGGCAGAACTGCCGCCATCGATAGTGCCGGAGAGGAAATCATCAAGCGGGGAGAAATCTGTCTCCTCGTTCGTTTCCGGGTCAATGACGGAGTGGCCGCTGAAGACCAGCTTGCCGCGGTGTCCTGAATTGATGAAGCTGTTGATGAAGGTGCGTCGCCACTCAATGCCAGCCTTGAAGCTATGTCGGCCTTTGATCAGCGAGACGTTGCCAAAGAGCTGATAGTTGGTGTCGACACGGCCGCGCGAGTCGCTGGAGGTTGCGCCGATCGGGCTTAACCCGCTTACGGCGATGGTCGGCAGTCCAAGGTCGCGCGATGAGTAACCCGGAGGCAGGGTGTTCAGGCCGAAGGCAGTGGCCGGATTGAGACCGGCGTCCTGCGGCAGGAACTGCTGCAGAAAGCGGTTGTAGCCGCCGCGAATCTCGAAGATCAGGTTCGGCTTGGGAATCGAAGTGTACGAGAGTGAAATGATGTTCACGTGTGTCGGCGTCAACGTGTTGTAGCCCGGCGCGCTCGAACCCGTGTAGAGCATGCCCAGCGGAAAGCTCTGCATGCCGTGCGCATAGAAGTAGCGTGCGGTCAGCAGGTCGCCCGCGCTGAGGAGTTTCAGATGCTGATCGACCTTCACAATGATGTTGTCACTGTTATTGCTGAAAGGCGTCGTGAAGGTCTCTTTGCCGTCGCCTGAGGCAGGCAAGGTTCCCCAGGGACTGCTGTCCAGGAGACGCTTGATCACCGGATTGATTCCGCCTGCGGGCGTGCTGGCAGCGATGTCCGCCTGCGTGGGCACTGTGCCCAGTTGGGGCAGTCCGCCATTTTCTCTCTGGCCTTCATAGGCCAGCGTGAAAAAGGATTTATCCCGAATGATGGGGCCGGCCACCAGACCGCTGAACTGGTGGTTGGTAAATGAGTTCTTGGGAAGGTCAGCGGTGTTGAAGTAGTTGCGCGCGCTCAGCGAGTCGTTGCGGAAGGACTCAGACGCGCCGCCATGGAACTGATTGGTGCCGCTCTTGGTCACGATGTTGACGGTCGCTCCAGAGCTGCGGCCAAACTCGGCCTCCGAGTTGCCGGTCACAGGAATCTCTGCCAGCGCGTCAACGGGAAGAATAGTCGAGGGACAGCCCCAGACACCTGCCTGGTTGACGGCCGGCAGATTGCGATAGCCATCGTTCATGTCCGTGCCATCGAGCAGATAGTTGTTTGAGCGGCCCCGGTTGCCGTTGAGGCTGAAGAGTCCATAAGAACCTGCCGACTCGGTCGAACCCACTGGATCGCTGGTAGCGCCCGGAACAAGTTCCAGCAATTTGGTGTAGTCGCGCCCGTTCACTGGTAGTGCGGCCACCTGCGAGGCCTCGATCGAGCCGCCCGTCGTATTTGAGGCCGTCTCAACCATCGGAACCTCGGCGGTGACTTGGACCATCTCCTGCACGGCGCCGGCCGCGAGCCTGGCGTCCGCGCGTGTCGGCGAGCCGACATTGACGGGAATTCCCGTCAGCGTGGTAGTGCCGAATCCATCCTTCTCGACCGTGATGTTGTAGGTGCCCAGCGGCAGTTCGGATGCAATATAACCGCCCAGATCATTGGTGGAGATTGTTCGCGATAGCCCGGTGCCGGGGTTGAAGACCTTTACATGCGCTCCCGGTATGGCCGCTCCGGAGCTGTCCGTGATCGTGCCTTGAATGCTTCCGCGGAAGGTCTGCGCAGTTGCAGTACAGACGAGAAGGAAGGCGAGAATCGCAGCAGAGACAGCTATTGAAAGGCTTCGCATTAGGCGTGCTCCTGGCGCTCTGGATTGACTTGAATGCACGAATCTTAACATGGGAGCGGCTGATGCCGGATAAGGATGGTATAAGGATTCCAGCTCCGTTGGTTCAGCACGGCAGCATGTTGCGCGGCGAGAGCAATATGGAGCGATTGGGAAGAATACTCTTATTTTCTGCACACAACATAATCGAAAGGCGAAAGCGATGTGATGACAGAGGAGCGGATGAACAGAGCGTGACCTAGAACGCTGGTAGAATTTGCGGAACGATGAGCTTTGGTCACTTTGACGAGCACCCGTGTGCCGATCGTGCTGGAGAACGCCTCTCGCGCCATTCCATTCACACCCTCAAAATTGATCGTTCATCCTCCGCAATGCCGTGGATAATCCCGACATCGCCTGCACGAGCGCGGTCATCGGTATGTCGAGAAGTCCTGGTTTGAAGGTAGCTGTTGAAGAGGTCGAGGATCAGACTCAACTGTCGTATCTCCGGCAAGTTGTAAAGCCTCCCTCTGACCACACTGAAGAAGATAGAGGCAGATGCCGGAGAGGAAACTGGAGCGACTGTCAAACTCGTCTTTGTGAGCAGTTGGTTATTTGGAGCGGGAGACCGGGATCGAACCGGCGACATTCAGCTTGGGAAGCTGACGGTCTACCACTGACCTACTCCCGCCCTTTAGAATCAAAAACTTACTAGACTATTCTGTGGTACCTAGAACATTCTGACAACTGAATCCAGAAGCCGAACCCCTGGTAGGTCCCCAATTTGCAGTGCTTGCAGCGCTACTATTGAGCACAAAGAAACATTATAAGCCAACGCACGGCTCCAAAAGTGGATTCAAGACATTGTCACGGGTCGGATCCGACGGTTCCGCCGGGCATATGCGATTGAGGAAGCGCTCAACAGTTCAGGTCTCCATCCAGGCCAACAAAAGTCGATGAAACGAAGTACCGCTCGATATTGAATCACACGTCAATGGGGCAAAATGACGGTCGCCCATATTTCGGACAACCGCCATCTTGTATAACGCCGGGACAGTGCTGCCGAATCAATTGACTGACAGCGTGATGGGAAGAGAAGTCTGCGTCGTCAGCGTCGTCGAGGATGACTGACTGCGGCCACCGCACCCCGGGATCAACAACAACACGACGAACGCCAGGACCAGGAGTGCCCGTCTGCGTAGCGCTTTCCGGCCAGACCCGCCGACCAGCATTAGTCCGAATGGCAGACAGATTCCGCCGCTCAACATCGCGAAGTTAGGCAAGGGATGAGACGAAGCGGCCACCGTTTGAAGCTGCGTAACAGTGAAAATCACAATGACCTGGTAGGTTCCTTTAGGTGTGACATCCGAGGTGTCAAACGTGACAATCCTCGTGGGGTGGTCATAAGCACAGTGGCCGCCCGCTGGCAGGTTTTCGCAAGTCGCCGTGACTTGGGCAGTAGAAGAAATCCCTTCAAAACTGACCAGCATCGTGGCTTTTTGACCTGCCGACAACTGCAAGTTCGCGTTATTGGCGCTGACCTTCACCGGAGAAGTCGAGTCAATTGCGATTGAAATTGGATTGGAGAGTCCGCCGTCAGGGTTGAGGACCGTTACTCTGGCGATGCCGATGTTGGCCAAATCGGCAGTAGTGACCAGAGCAGTCAGGCGTAAGCTTGAAACGAACGTTGAGGCGTGTGCGGTTCCATTCAAGCGAACCGTTGCTCCCGACTGAAAGCCTGTGCCATTCACAGTAACGGAAATGTCCTTTGAGCCGGCCGTCATTACAACTGGAGAGAGACTTGTGATCACTGGCACCGGCAATACCGACAATGTACCGTTGGCAAAACTGAATGTGTAGTTGGCGGCGGCGAGAGTGCCGGCTGAGATCGTAATCGGGTAAGTGCCGGCAGGCGTTGCCGCAGTGACTGCGGTCGCAAGTTGGGGGGCGCCGGTCAAAACGGTTAAGCCCTCGGAGTTCATGAAGCCTGTCGTCGCATAGGTGAGTGCGGGAACGGTTCCTCCCTGAAACATCGATAGGTTGTTCGCTGTTACGGTGAGTGCGGCAGGAGTCACAGTCAGCACGCCGTTAGTGGAGTTGACGGTATAGTTGGCGAGCTTTCCCTTGAGATCCTGGAGAACTGGAGTTATTGAGTATCTTCCGATTGGACTACCAACAGTTGCGACGGTGGAATATGACACGGTGATTCCGTCACCGGTCACGACGCCGGTAAATGAGCCGTCGAGCAACGGGTTGGCAGATCCGTAACTGCGTTGCTTGTCATATGCCGAGGCGGTCAGATTGGCTCGAAGCACTTCCATTTTTCCATCGACGTAGCTGATCGAGTAGTTAGTCTTTGACGCTCCTGAGCAAACAATCGCTCCGGGATAGCTGCCGGCCGGGCTGCTGCTGTTGGCCGCCGAAACGCATGTCGGCGAGGTGTCCAAGGGGAGGTTCGGCGATATCGAGTAAGTCAGCGACGGAACGGAACCACCGTAGGTCATCGTCTGTGGGGTTGCCGTGATCGCCAGCCCGCCCTGCACCACGATCGTGGCAGCCGCATGGGCGGGCTTGGCGGCATTTGTTGCCGAGATAGTTGCCGTATTCGTGTAAGTGCCCGCGCTGCTCGCGTCCGTCGCGCTGATGATGTGCAAGCCCGCGGCAGTTCCTGCAGCCAGCGTACCGAAGGAGCACGACAAGCTCTGAGAGCCAGCCTGGCCGGAAATTGAGCAGGATGCGCCTTGCATTCCTGGCGCAACTGTCCAACTGATACCGGGGCCAGCCGGCAGCGGATCGCTAACCGTGACTCCAGTGGCCGGACCGGTACCGTTGACCGAGTTCATATTGGCGGCATAGATCTGGAAGCCAATCTGGTTTCCGGTGGTTACGGCCGCATTGTCAGCCGTCTGGGTGATGCCGATGTTAGGAGCCATATTGCTTGCCTGCGCCACCACAACTGCCGAAGAGGAAGCCGCGTAGTTTGCGTCTCCCGCGTACGACGCAGTCATGTTGTGCGAACCGGTCGCCAGAGTGTTGATCTGGAACTGCTGCTTCATTTGGAGGATGCTGAGCAGCACGGTCAGGTATCCATCGTGACTTGGGACCAACAGGTCAGCCCTGCCTCCGCCATCGAGATCCGCTGCTGCAATCGTCCACAAGATTTTGCCGATGGCTACGTCAATCCTGGGCTGGAACGTTCCGTCCGGATTGCCAAAGAGCACCGAGACGTTCTGTCCTATTTCATTGGCCGTTGCGAGATCGAGATTGCCGTCGCCATCAAAATCCGCAGCTACGATGCGCCGTGCGCCCGGAGCTGTTGGGTACGCGACTGCAGCTGCCAAGGTTCCATCGCCGTTGCCCAGCAGGATGGATATGGCGCCAGCGTTGGTGCATCCAGCCTGACGAACTGTGTAGTCGGTGCAGAAATTGGCCACCGCCACGTCCGGATTGTTGTCGTGGTTGAAGTCGCCCACCACCATGAAAGGACTATCCATGCCGGAGTCATATCTGGTTTGCGGCTGGAAGGTGCCGTCGCCATTGCCGAGCAGAATGGTCACAGTACCGTTCCCATTGCAATTGGAATCATTGCCGCAACTGTTGGATACAACCAAATCCAGCTTGCCGTCCCCGTTGAAATCGGCGGCCGCAATCGCTTGGGGAGAATAATCGACGGAGTAACGCACGAGGGGTTGGAAGCTTCCATCCCCATTGCCGAGCGACACCGCAACCCTGTTGTACTGGTAATTGACGGTAGCTACGTCGAGATTGCCATCGCCGTCCAAGTCGGCAACCGTCATCCCGACTTCAGCAATGCCGAAGTACGGCGTGACTGGGCCCTGCGTGAAAGTTCCATCGCCATTGCCCAGCAGCACGGCGTTACCCCAGCCTCCCACCACGATGTCCGGTATACCGTCATTATTTACATCTGCCGCAACCGCGGCGTATGTCTCGAAGCCCATCGCATAGTCTGTCTTGGGGCCAAAGGTGCCGTCAGGATTGCGCAAAGCCACGCTGACAACATTGTTGACTGCATCCGCGACAACCACGTCGGGCTGGCCATCGCCGTTGAGATCGGCTGCAACGATGGCCTCTGGACAAGTATTCTGGTTGGCGTCGCCACAGGAGCCGAGATTGAAGCCGCCAGAGGAGAATCCTCTCTCTGGCGAACCGAGACTTGTCCCGGCCAAAGAGAAGGAACCATCGTTCAAGTTCATGCCGCCCGTGGGTGCGCCGCCCGCTGTCGACAGTAGCGCGGTCGCGAATTCCCATGGATTCTGCGCCGTCATCTCAAGCAGAGTGCCGGTTGCCCCCTTGCCGATCACCTGCTGTACTGCGTTGGAAGAACTTCCGGCATGGCTGTAGGAGCCTGCATAGATCGCCGTTATCGAATGCGTGCCCGGCGTCAGCGAGTTAGTGCGGAGAATGGCCGCGCCTGATTTATCCAGTGTCGCCGTACCAATGAGAACCGCGCCATCCTTGAACCTAACCTCACCGTACGGCGTGCCCAAGGATGAACTGACCGTGGCGGTAAACTTGACCACGGACGCCGATGGCGATGGGCTGCTTTCTGACGTCAGTGTGACCGTGCTTTCGGTGATCACACCCTGTTTCAAGCTGCTGGAACTCGGCACATAGGTGGGTACGCCAGTGTAGTTGGCCGTCACCAGATGTGGTCCCAACCCGAGTGTCGCCGAAGTAAACTCAGCCACCCCCGCGTTGTTCAGCGCAACCGTTACCGTATTTCCGTCCGCCACAAAGTCAACCGAACCCGAAGGCGTGCCGGCCGGCGATACAACTGTAGCCGTGAAGGTGATCGGGCTGGTGAGATGAGCTGGGTTTGCAGAGGACGTCAGACTGAGAGTGGTGCCGTTGCGTACTTCTTGAACCAGCACCGCCGACGCGCTAGCCGCGTAACGCCGACTCCCGGCAAAAGTGGCCGTTATGTTGTGAAAGCCAAAGCTCAATGCCGATGTGGTGAAGGTCGTAACCGTAGTTTGTCCATCTCCCGTCTGGCCCGACACCGTGGCCAACTCCGTGTTGCCATCCATAAATGTGACCGGTCCCCATGGCACGTCTCCCAGTGCGCCTGTGACAGTTGCCGTGAAAGTGACAGGGGCGTTGAGGCCGGAGGGATTTGCCGAGGACTGAAGAGTTGTCGTTGTAGCGGAAAGAGCCGGAGCTTGAACCACCTGGTTCAGCGCGGCGGAAGTGCTGGCGCCAAACGCCCCTTCACCTGCGTAGACAGCCGTGATGCTGTGCGCGCCGACGGTAAGATAGGAGGTGGAGAAAGAGCCATTTCCATTCGAGTCCAGCGCTGCCGAGCCAAGCAGAGTGGCGCCGTTATCGTAGAACTCGACTGTTCCCGTTGCGCCTGCCGGCTGCACGATGGCAGTGAAGGTCAGATTATCTCCAACATTGCTGGGATTTGCGCTGGACACCAAAGCAACCGATGTAGCGCCAACAACCAACTTGGTGCTGCTATCGCTGGCACTGGCTAATGCGTCGTCACCGGGATAGTCATAGGTGACCGTATAAGTCGCTGCCGAAGCTGGAAGTGTTTTTGTGTCGAATACCGCTGAATAGCTTCCGTTACTTGTCAGCGCCGTCAAAGCCACGCCGTTGATGGTGATGGTGACGGTCTCTCCATCGTGCGGCTGCGTGCTGCCCGCGGCGATTTGTCCAGAGAGCGTTACCGAGCTTCCATAAACAACACTCGGCGAAGAGAGGCCTGTAAATGAAGGGACCTGCAGCCAGGTGCCGATCTTGCGAATTCGGTTGTTGAGCGTATCGGCAAAATAGATATTGGCGAGCGGGTCCAGCGTCAGGCCTGACGGAGTCCCGCCAATTCTCGCATTGGTTGCAATGCAACCATCCCCGATCTGGTTGGTTGCGCCAGTGCAACCGATAGGCGACCATAGGTCCAACCAGGTGCCGGCCGCGGTTGTGAGTATCTGAGTCGTCGCATCCACCTCACGTATCAGGCCAATCCTGATCATGTCGCCGCTGCCGTCGCCCTTGCCGATTCCCCAAGCATCCGAGACATAGAGACTGTTCCAGCCGTCCAGCGCAATGTCCGAACCATAAAACATGACGCTTGTTGCCGGGCAGCCATCGCCGAACCGGTCAGTCTCAGCGCCGTTGCAATGATTGGTTCCCCCGCCTGCAACAAGGGAGTAGATACCCGTCGTCGGATCCACCTTGCGAACAAGGCCTGTTCCATAGTTGTTGAAATAGATTGTGCCGGTGTTATCCAAGGCCACGGAACTCCCAATGAGCAGGTTTTCATTCTGAGTTCCAGCACACGAATTTCCATCGAAGATCGTCGAACAGCCCGCCAATGAGTAGATATTGCCGGCAGTGTGGCCTGCGCAGTACGGCCCAGTGCTCGCCGCGCATACGACGCGCACAAGGTGGTGGCCACTGGAGAGTGACCAGCCATTGGCGCCACCATCGGCAATCAACACATCCCCACCCGCACCGACCGCAATTCCAATATCTTGCGAAAGGATGGCACTGGTAGCAGGGCATCCATCTCCAACTTTATTGGTCTTCGCGCTGCATACGTTCGAGCTCGACCAACTGCCGGCGAATCTGGCGATTGTGTGGGTCGTCGCATCGACCTTTAAGACCAGTGCTTCGTAATCATCAGCAATATAAAGATTGCCGGCTCCGTCCAGAGCCACGCTCACGGGAACTCGCAATGACACCGAGGTGGCATCTACATTGTCGACATAGCTGTACCCGGTCAATGTGCCGTTGCCCGCCACCGTATAGATATTCCCCACGGTGCGGCCGGCGCAAAATGCTCCGCTGCTCGCCACGCAGATAACGCGGACGCGGTGATTGCCGGAATCGGCGATATAGATGTTGCCGGCGGTATCGAGCGCCGTCCCATACGGGGTATTAAGCCATGCGCTGGTGGCCGGGATGTCGTCGCCGTTGTAACCGCTAATTCCGGTTCCCGCTAACGTGGAGATTATGCCGGTCTGGGAATGCCTTCCCGCAACAACTGTCTCACTGACCTTTTGCGCTGCCAGCCCGGAGCTCGACACCGCGTAGGTGTAGACGCCATCGGTGCTCAGTGCCGTGGCTGATAGATCGAAGTTCGCATACCCGTTGACCGCATTCGCCGAGTACGATTGCGAATAGCCGTTGGGTCCGGTAACGGAGAGTGTTACATACTCAGTCGATCCGGTCACGACGGAACCGCTACCATCCAGGATCGCAACCTTCACCGTGCCGGCATTGCCGCCCACCGGAAGCAAGGACGCAGGGGGAGTAACAAACTTGAAGGCAGCCGCCGAGAAGGCGGAACAAGAGGCGGTGCTGCCGCTGTTTACACCGGAGCAACTCCAACTCCACGAACCTGCTGCGGAGTCGACCTTCGAAGAGACACCGGACCTGCACAGATTTGCCGTCGGAACTGCAGTGAACGCACCTCCATTAACGGAACCGCAAGCGCCATTCGCCTTGAAGAAGCTGGCTCCTCCAAGCTTCACGACGGCGTTGTTGGCGACGTCCGTCAGATATGCATTTCCCTGCCCATCTACGGCAATTTGCTTGGGAGCCCAAGAGGTAATGCCAGTGTCCAGTAGCATCTGCGCGCCGCCCGGCGTCAGCATCCAGAGATTCGTAAAACTGTCGACGATGTAGACATCTCCGACGCCGTCCACAGCCAGCCCCAGGGCCGACGATACAGCCTTCCCGCCTCCCGTGACTCCCGACCACACCTGAGCCGGCGCCGAGCCGGGCGTCACCTTCCAGACATAGGCGGCGTAGGATGGCTGGTTGTCGGCCAAATAGATATTCCCGCGTGCGTCCAACGCGATGGCACCAACATGGCTGAAGCTATCGGCAACTTGCACCTTTGTGCCATCCGGCCGAATAGCCCAAATTGATTGGGTTGTGTAATCGGAGATATAGAGGCTTCCAAATCCATCCACCGCGATCCCCATTGGATCCAGAAAAAGGCCCGACGAATAGTTCTTTGCCTCCCCGCCCGTGACCTTCCACACGCAGTTGCAGCCGGAGTCCGCTACATAGAGATTGCCAGCCCCGTCCAGCGCCACTGCTACCGGAGCGTAGAAGTCACTGGCGGCGAGCGCCACTCCAGTGAGATCCGGAGCAATTTTCCATACTTTTCCATTGCCGTAGCTGGCGCCTGGATCGACGACGTAGATGTATCCACCCGCATCAACCGCGAGCCCCATCGGGCGAAACGAAAGACCAGCTTCGGATGAGACCGGACTGATCGCCTGCAACGCTCCGTCGCCCACGCCCTGAATGTATGTGGTTGCGATCACCGTGCCGCCATTGTCTTTGAAGACGACGGCTCCCGCGCGCTGCCCCGGATACTTGGGAGTGAATGTAACACCCACCGTGCAGGTTTGGCCGGTGGAATATGCTCTTGCGACACATGTGGCGCTTGCTGTGGTAAAGTCCTGACCGGTGTATCCCTGGGTGACCACCTCCGGCGCGCCCACGGTGACGGAGGCATCGAAGGCAAAGGTCAGAGTGGCCGTCTGGGAGGAGCCTACTGACTGAACGCCGAAATTCGGAGCTCCGGATTGCAGCGCAATCTGCGCAAAACCAGGCACAATGGCTAGAACAACCATCAGCAGGACGGAGCAAATGCAAACCAAGGGACGAAACCACGAAGCGCGCATGATCGGTACTTTCCCGGCCCGTGACGGAGTGGGCCGCAACAAGGGTGAATAGGGCTGTGTGAGACCTCACAGCGCTTGGTCGCGCTGATGAACTGGAGTTTTGGCCTCTATTTATGAACGCGGGAAATTCGAATGAACTTGATCACGAAAGAGTCAGGAAACGCCGCTCAGTCCAAAAAACGCGGATTTTGGCGCGCTAACAGCCATTCCATCGCTTGAGCGTGACGGTCAGATTGAGCTTGATTAGATGGCGGGGTCAGAGCTGAGAGGTCAGTGGTTAGCTGCCATAGGGTGGCCATTGGCGAGATGGGCCCTGCACTCGCGCAACCTCTTCGGGACAGCGGCTCTGAGCGATCGATCATCGAGGAGGCCATCAAGCTTTCCGTCGAGCTTGAGTAGCGCCAGACACTGCGCGGAGCGTTCATAGGCGGCAGTCGCTCTCTTCCAGGCAAGTTGACTGCGCGCCTCGGCTTGGCCGGGCGCCTCAGCCCCACGAACAATGACGTCCCCTAACTCAGCCGACGACCAAGCCAGATGGAATAGGGTTGATTGATTGCTTGGATCGAGCTCAAGCATGGATTCGAAGATCGCTTTCGCTTTCTGCAGAGACTGGGCGGCTCCGTTAAGGTCTTTACCGTCACGCTGAATCAGCCCGGTCGTTATCAGGGTCTTCGCCGATTCAAGACGCGCCATCGTGTTCTGCGGATCCGCCTCCGCGATTCGTTCCTGCAGAGCCAGCGCTCTTTCTTCGTGGGCTACAGCGTCCCTTTGCTTGCCCAGGCTGTGTTCGATCCATCCGAGGTCAACGAGCCGGAACGAAACCAGCATCGCCAACCGGGTGTGGTCCGGTCCTGTGGCCGCAAGCCGCGCTGAATCGATTCGCAGAGCAACCTCGTATTGCTCGAGCGCGCAGGTCAACTGTCCTAGTTGATTACAAGTCTGCGCCAGGCCATTGTGCGAGGTGGCCTGCCTCTCAAGAACCTCAGGATCATTTGGGCTTTGGAAAGCGGCTTCGTCGTAAGCTGCCGCCGCCTGTTGCCACAGAGGCAGTGCCGCCTTCCAATCCGCAAGCTTACCCAGATTGTTGGCAGACAAACGCAGTGCGGCTGCCTTCAGTTTTGGCGTTTCAGGATGGCGCCTGGCCAAGTCCCATTGCAACTCAGCCGCCTTGCGAGCGGCTTCAGCACGGGCGGGTTCATCCCCGCGCAGCTCATACACTTCAGCCAGTTCCTGGCTCACATTGCTCAACATCTGCTCCGCTTCGGAGTCGTTGGCATCGGTTCGCACTAGATGATCGAGAAGCCTGCGCGCACTGACAAAGCTTTCCAACGCGCCTGCCGTATCGCCGAGACTGCCTCTGGAGGTGTCGCTCTGGACCTCTCCGATCTTCTGATATGCGGCTGCCATCTCCATTTGCAGGTCGCGCTTGTTGCCACCCGCCGCTTCAAGTTTTCGCAGGTACTGGAGGGCGCGTTCAACGATCAGCTTCCGGGCGCTAGTAGAGCCGGGAAGGTCGCGCACAGCATCGTGGAGTTCGAAGATCACTGAATGCGCCAGATCCCGCACATCATTGAAGCGCATCTTGGCCTGCTGTCCCTGCCACCAAATCATGGTCGCCGCGCCCGCCGCCATCATCGAGCCAAGAACGCAAACGCCAAGTCCCCAGCGGTGTCGCCCAACGTATTTGCGAGTGCGATAGTAGGTTGATCCGCGCGCGGCGTGAACTGGAAATCCACCGATGTATCGCTCAATATCCCGTCGGAAGTCATCGACGCTGGCGTACCGGTGTTCCGGCTCTTTTCGGATTGCTTTCAACACAATGTTATCGAGATCGCCGGCCAATTCCCGCCTGTTGGCATGATCCGCAACATGGCTGGGCGCCTGCGGTTCCGCTTCCAGAATGGTGCGGCAAACCTCGATCGGGCTCATCTTTTCGGGGGCCTGAGGGTTCGCCCCTGTCAGCAATTCGTAAAGCAATACTCCCAACGAGTAGAGATCAGTCGCAGTGCCCAGAGGTTCACCCCGAACCTGCTCGGGACTGGCGTAAGCCGGCGTCAGCATCGCACCGGTCATCTGAATCGTCGGCTCGACGCCGGTGCTGTCGAGAAACATCCTTGCCAAACCGAAATCCAACAGCTTGGGGTCGCCATCGACCGTGACAAGTATGTTGCCCGGCTTCAAATCGCGATGGATGATCAGCTTTCCGTGTGCATAGCTGACGGCTTCGCACACCCGGCAGAACAACTGCAGTCGCTGCCGAACCGTGAGCTTGTGATCCCTGCAGTACATCGTGACCGGTAAGCCGTCCACGTACTCCATCACAAAATAGATTTGCCCGTCTGCCGTCCCCCCGTCCATGAGGTGCGCGATATTAGGGTGCTGCAGCTGGGCCAGAATCTGCCGCTCGCGGCGAAACATGTACAGCAAGCGCGCCGACTGCGGACCGGGTTTGAGAGCCTTGATCGCGACCTGCTGGCGGTACTCATCGTCGTCTCGCTCGGCAAGATAGACGACGCCCATGCCGCCTTCGCCCAGCCTGCGCAACACCCTGTAGACGCCAATTCGTTCCGGATCTTGTACCTCGTCTGCCGCCTCGACGGAAATCCATCGGCCGAGCGAAAAGTCGGTCTCGGAAACCCCCTCATAGCGGAGATATTCATCCACTTCACTCCGCAATTCTGTGTCATTGCCACAAGCGTCGGCGACGAATTTGATTCGCTCGGTCGGCTCCAGATCCAGTGCATTTTCGAGAATTTCGCGGACTACGGTCCACCGATCAGCCTTCATTGCGGTCTTGCCTCTGCCAGACACCGCGCCAACCATAGGCGCGCGGAGGCCCAGCGGCGCTGTACCGTTACCGACGATGTCTGGAGCACCTCGGCGATCTCATCGTTGTTCATTCCCCCGAAAAAGCGCAGTTCAACCACCGCTGCCTGTTGCGAATCGACCTCCGACAACTGCTGAAGCGCATTGTCCAAATCGATCAGATCGACGCTTCCAGAGGGAGCCAGAGAAGACGCATCGGTCAAAGTGACACGCAATAGCTTCCCGCCGCGCTTGTTCGCATTGCAAGCCTCAGCATGATCCAAGAGAACCCTCCGCATCATCTGAACTGCAATCGCCACCAGCTGGGCCCGATTGCGCCAGTCAACCGTTCTTTGACCCACCATGCGCATGTAAGCTTCATGCACTAGCGCCGTGGGCTGCAATGTGTGGTTGACACGCTCCCGGCCCATGCAACGCTCAGCGAGGCGACGCAATTCCGCGTAAACGCCAGGCATCAGATCGTCCAAGGAGGAGCGATCGCCGGCCTCGAACTTCGTGATAAGGCTGGAAAAGTTGGGTTCCACTAGTGCAGGGATTATATGTGAGTTTGATTGAGTCGGGAAGCAGAACAATGGCGTTTGTTGCATTCCCTGTTTGCGAATGCCGCCATGCGGCACAGACGGCCACATAGGCGCAAGGTGAGTACGACTTGAATGTGGCCTGCCTGTGCTTCGTAAGCTATCTGGAAGAAAGCAGTTGCGCCCGCGTCAGCTAACTGCGCTCGACTTTTGACCCTCAGTACCTACCAAGTCCCCAAACCATGTATTGAGAGAGACTTGTAGTGGGAAGTCGGCGGGATCTAGGGTTCCTCCTGCCTTCGCAGACGACTGATTTCTCGCCGATCCATGTTGCCTCAAGACTTCTGCTTTGAAGTGCCCTACGTCAACGCCATTTTTTGCATTTGTCCAGCTAGGCTGCTCTAATGCGACGGCTGCCTTCCACCCAATCTGTTTGCCATTTTCTCCTTCAGGGGAGGGAATGGACGAGCGACCACTGATTCCCCGACTGGGCGATCTTTGCTCCTTACTAGCCATTTTTACTAGCCACCTGTCCAAAAATGGCAAAAAGTTTATAAAATAGTAAACATTTGTGCATCGAAAAATGGCGATCTGTGTTGGTGAGTATGTCTTTTATTTTGAAGGATTTGATTGATACATAAGGTTGTTAGATTTGGAGAGGTAAAATTAATCAGTGGTGAAGCTGACGTTCTACCACTGAACTACTCCCGCTTCAATGGAATTATACCTCGATATGGTTCTTGATGGATCATTTGGACCGATCGCTTGTCTTGCAGAAATGCGTACGCTATCAGTTTAGAACTCGCTGGGCAACATCATCACTCACCGCTCTTTGCGGATGCTGGTAGTGTCGATATCCGCGATTCAGGAGGTGCCAAATTCTGTCTTTGTCTTTGGCTGATGAAACCCTCTTTCAGACCCTAGCGCTGTGTCGGTTTAGCTGCGGGCTTGGGCGATGGCTTGGCCGCTGGTTTGGCGCCCGCCGGAGCGTGCGTCGCGGGTGATACGGCAGGAAGTATCCGGGCCAGCTTGATCTTGTCCATGTCTGGGAAGTTGGCCTTCAGATAAGCGTCGCCCTGTGAGGTGATCAGGTCCTGACTAGGGGTTTCACGGTAGCCGGGATAGATCTTGCTGACCACGTCCATGCCTTCGACGACCGTGCCAAAGGGAGCGAAGCCCATGTGGTCAAGGCGAGTGTTGTCGGCATAGTTGATGAAGAGCTGGGTCGTGCGGGTGTTGGGGCCCGCCGTGGCGAAGACAAGACTTCCGCGCTTGTTGCTCTGAAGAACAGGATCATCCTGGATTCTGGCGGTGCTCCAGACCTTGTTGACCGCTGGATTGGCGTTCAGCCCGAACTGTACGACAAAGCCGGAGACAACGCGGAAGAAGGCCGCATTGGTGAAGTAGCCGGAGCGGACAAGGTTGTAAAAGCGGTCCGCGCCAAGCGGTGCCCAGTCGCGATGGACTTCGACAACGAAGTCGCCGGCGGTGGTCGAGAACTTGGCCTTGAAAACCGCCGGAGCTTTGGCCGTGAACGATGCCGGGTTGAGCAGGGAAGGACGCGCGCCTGCAGCGTGGGTCGCGCTGGTCTTTGAGGGAGTGCTTTTAGCGGGAGCGCTCTTGGGTGCCGGGGTCTGGGCTTGGACCAGAAGGCTAGCGGACAAAACAAGGACCGTCGCAATTGCTTTCATGAGGATGATTATACGAAGAGTCGGTGAGAGTTTGGAGCGGCAAGATAACAGAAATGGCGAATCTGCTGGAATCTGCATACAAATCCGCCGTCGGCTGCGACCTAGTCGAATGCGAATGAGGGAGACAACCTGGAGGCGGGAACAGGCCTTGGAGCGGCGGAGATAGTTGTCTTCCGTCAACCAATGCGGAAGTGGCCGCGTTCTAATCTACGCCGTGACGGCTGTCACCGCGAGGGTCTGGTTCGGCTGGTAGCGTTCGAGCGTCGTGATTCCCCGTCTGGAGAAACCCATGAAATTGCAGTCATTGATGCTGCCCGCCTTGCTGCTGCTGGCGTCGCCACTTGCGCTCTTTGCGCAAGAAGACGCGGAAGGGTGCAAGGATTCCCCTTTGCTGACGCGCATGACAGGTTGCTCGATCGCCGACTGCAGCAAGTCGGAGTTCGATTCCGCCGAGTTGCAGACCTCACTCAGCAAAGATCCGCGAAAGACTCATGTGGAAGGGAAGATCGAGAAGATTCATTACAGTTGCACGGGAAAATCGGCCCTGCAGGTCCGCCGGAACGCCGAGCAGGCACTCCGGGCCGCCGGCTTTCAGCAGGACTTCGCCGGCTACGATGTGCCCGAGCACTATGTCACCGCCCACAAGGGTCCGCAATGGGTGGCTGTGGTTGCGTCGGAGATGACAGGCGACAGCTCGTACGTCGTGACCACGGTGCTGACTGAAGCGATGCAGCAGGAGATGAGCTCGGACGCCTCGGTATGGGCTGCTGAGATCGGCAAGACAGGACACGCTTCCGTGTATGGGATCGAGTTCGACACCGGCAAGGCGACGATCCGGCCGGAGTCTGAAAAGGTGCTGGGCGACGTGTTGAGCCTGCTCAAGGCACAGCCGGATTGGAAGATGACGATTGAGGGGCACACCGACTCGACCGGCACCAAGGCGGGCAATCAGGCGCTTTCACGGCAAAGAGCCGCGGCCGTGGTGGCATGGCTGGTTGAAAACGGCATCCCGCGGGCGCAACTGACCGCAGTTGGATTGGGAGACACCAAGCCGATCGCCGAGAACGGCACCGAGCAAGGCCGGGCGCGCAATCGCAGAGTGGAGCTCGTAAAGCAGTAGCTGCTAGGCCATGGGCTGGGGGGCCGCAGCTTCTTCGGCTTCGAGCTTGCTGCCCACTTCGGCGGCGGCCTGTGCCAGCACGCGGTGGTGGATGGTGAACAGCGCCAGCTCAAGACGGTCGCTGACCCCGGTCTTGTCGTAGACCGAGCGCAGGTAGTTTTTGATGACCTGCTCGGTCGTCTTGAGGCGTGTGGCAATCTCGCGGTTCTTGCATCCCTGAACGATCAGCGCGACGATGCGCATCTCCTTGGGGGTGAGCCGGTCGCGCACCCGCGTGCCCACCATATCCTCTTCGGGAGAGTCGGCCACCATCAGTTGCGGAGGCAGCCAGGTGTCGCCACTGGCTACCGCGCGCACGCACTCGACTAGCGATGCGCCCGTGACGTTGCGGAAGACCACACCGCGAAAGCCCTGTTGCAGATAGGTGCCAGCGGCGTCGTTGTTCTCGGCAATCACGATGCCCCGGCTGCCGGTGGACTCGAGCAGGGTGTGCAGCCGCTCCATATCCGGACGCAGCGAGGCGGCAAACAGGACGATTGCGCCAGGAAATGTAGTGATGGCGTGATTCATGCGGTCCAGGTCGGTGCACTGAGCAATGATGCGCACGTCCTCGTCCATAGCCAGCACCTTGGCAGTGCCTGCCCTGAAAATCGCCTGCGAATCGGCCAGGATGATCTTGTTCATGATGCGCGCCTCATCCTCTGAGTAACTTCAGAAGCCCATCGGTCTCTCATTTTGCCCGCAACAACACCTGCGCCGGGAACTGGAGATCTCGGGTGGATGCCTCTGTTCTTTTCAATACTATCGGCAGATTACCGCAAGTGTCTCAAGGTGTCTCATTGTGCAACGCTTACATCGGGCCTTCTTCGTCTTTTGGCCGGTCCCGATACAAAGTCTACGCTCTCGCAATATTCCTACCAAAGAGATTACAGCCAGTTGGCGATCCAGGTCACGGAATTTTGTGGCCGGTCAAGACGGCGTCTGTTGACTGAGAAGTTACGCGAGAGCCTCGCCGGCGGTTTTTTGCCTCATTCCCGCCCCGCCACGGACTCGTCCGTTAAGGCCTGCTCATCGAAGGCATCGAGCAAAATCAGATATTTCTTCACAGGTCAGGCTGGTCAAGTTGCTCTGCTCCGCGCCGATGAAAGAAATGGGAGGGGCATGGATGGCTGATCGCACGGAACTGCTTGAAGCAGCGCTGGATAGTCTTCCGGAGGGGATTGCTCTGATCGACTCCGACGGCCGGGTGGCCTTCTGGAACCGCTCTGCGGAGGCCATCACCGGGTACGCCGGCGCGGGTCTGTTGAAGCGCCCGTCCGCCGTCGCGCTGGAGCCGCTGCTCATCACCCAGCGGCCAGGAGAGCAGGAGCCGTGCCTTGGAGTGCAGCCGGGAAGCGGCGCGCTGGTTCATCTGAGGCATGCGATGGGGCACGATGTGCCGACCATGATGCGGGCCCTGGTGCTGCGCGATGGGCTCGGTGGGCGCATCGGGCTGGCGGCCGTCTTTCATCCCGCCGAAAGCCTGGATGCACTGCCGCATGGAGAATGCAGCGACGACTCGCTGGTAGAGGCAGATCGGGCCAAATTCGAAGAGAGGCTTGCCGCCGCGTTTGAGGACTTTGGTCATGGCGGGGAGAGCTTTGGCGTACTGTGGATCACCGCCGACCAGGCGCACGACCTGCGCAAGACCCATGGCGCGGGCGCCTGCGATGCCATGCTCGAAAAACTGGAGCAGGTGCTGGCAAATGGGCTGCGGCCAACCGAAGAGATGGGGCGCTGGGGCGACGACGAGTATTTGGTCCTTTCGCACGAGCGTACGCCTGAGATGCTTGCGGCTCACGCTCAGGTGCTGGCAGGCCTGGCTCGCACAACGGACTTCCGCTGGTGGGGTGACCGTCTATCGCTCACCGTGAGCGTTGGCGCGGCGCAGGCGGAACGGGACGGGAGTTTAGTCGATCTGCTGGAGCGGGCAAAGTCCGCTATGCGCTCCAGCTTTCATGCGGGCGGAAACCATATCACTTCCGCGCCGGGAGGCAAAGCATGTTCGCCATCATAGGCATTGTCGTTGTGTTTGGGTCGATCATCGCCGGGTTCCTGATGGAAAAGGGACATATCATGGTGCTCGTTCAGCCGGCCGAACTGCTCATCATTGCAGGCTCGGCCGCCGGGACGCTGCTGGTGGCCAATCCCATGCATGTGATCAAGGCCATCGCCGCGGGATTGGCGGGCGTGCTCAAGGGCTCGCCCTTCGGCAAGGAGCGGTATCTGAGCACCCTCAGGATGATGTACATGTTTCTCAACAAGGTACGCAAAGAAGGCTTGCTGAGCGTGGAAATGGACGTAGAAAAGCCCGCCGAGAGCCTGATCTTCAAAGAGTTTCCCGCTTTTCTCGCCGACCACCATGCGCGGGACTTTGTCTGCGATACGCTGCGCATGGCCATCACCGGCGGGGTGGACCCCTTCGACATGGACCAGATGATGGAACTGGATATGGAAGTCAATCACCACGGAGCAACGATGCCGGTCAGTTCCTTATCCACGGTCGCCGATTCGCTTCCCGGCCTGGGCATTGTGGCCGCTGTGCTGGGCGTGGTCATCACCATGGGTTCGTTGGGCGGGCCGCCAGAGGAGATCGGCGAAAAGGTGGCGGCGGCTCTGGTGGGCACTTTCTTGGGCATTCTGCTCTGTTACGGCGCGGTCGGGCCCGTGGCCGCGAATATGGCCAAGACCGCCGATTCGCACAACGAATACCTACATGTGCTGCGTGTGCTGATTCTCTCGTTTCTCAAGGGCTCGGCGCCGATGATCGCTATCGAGATGGGCCGCCGCGCAATTCCGGCTCACGTGAGGCCGAGCTTCGACGAGATGGAAAAGAGCTGCAAAAACCATTCATCCGCTGCTGAAGCGCCCGCGGCCGCTGCTGCGTAAGCTCGCATGCAATTCCAGGGAGAGATTAAGAGATCATGTCAGCCAAAACGCAACCGATCATCATCAAGAGGAAGGGTGGCCACGGCGGGCATCACGGCGGTGCGTGGAAGGTGGCCTACGCCGACTTTGTCACCGCCATGATGTCGCTGTTCATTGTTCTGTGGCTGATGGGCTCCAGCGAAAAGGTCAAAAAGGCTGTCTCCGGATACTTCAACGATCCCAAGGGAACCGGGCAGCTCATGGGCACGCTGATGACCGGCACAGGCACCGGCGATGCCGTGGCACAGGCCAGCACCGATCAACTGCAGAAGCTCAAAGACAAGCTCGAAGAGGAGATCAAGGCGCGCAAAGAGCTGGAGAAGCTCTCCAAGCAGATCGAGATCACGATTACGCCCGAGGGGCTGCGCATCGAGTTGATCGAGGGCAAGGACGGAACCTTCTACGAACTGGGGAGCGCAAAGCTGAGCGCCAGCGGCCAGACCCTTCTGGCGCTGCTGGGCTCAGAGCTGAAGACGCTGCCCAATTCACTGCTGATCGAGGGGCACACCGATTCGACGCCCTACTCGAACGACACCGGGTATAGCAACTGGGATCTATCGGCCGACCGCGCTAACGCCGCCCGTCGTCTGCTGCAACAGGACGGTGTCCGCGTCAATCAGGTCACGCAGGTGCGCGGGTACGCCGACCAGATGCTGCGCGTGAAAGACAACCCCACCGACCCCTCCAACCGCCGGGTTTCGATTCTGGTCAAGAACGACAATGAATCGGTGCCGACGCTCTCAGCAGCCAGCGTGGTCAATGGCACAACGCCTCTGCCGGGAGTAGCGAAAGAACCCACCCCGGCAGCCAATGGGGTCAAGCCGGCGGGGAATCAGCCCACTCCCGCCGCGCAGCCTGCGGCGCAATCCGGGGCCAAACCGGAGACTCCAGCTTCCAAGCCTCCTGCCGGCCAGCCCGCCGCCAAGCCAGGCATCATGGATCGGCTCAAAGCGATGCTGCCAGGGAAGAAGAAGTGACCGTAATCCCGGCAGCTTGGGAGACGTTCTGCCAAGGGGCTATTTCATAACCCGGTTTTGAAAGGGCACGGCTTCAGAGCCTATTCGTAAATTGGTAGTGCCGATCTCCAGGTCGGCTGTCCTGTGGGTCTCCAGACCCACAGATGTCAACCGACAGCGTGGACGCCACCAGTGCAGCCGGTTGTAAACCGGCGTTAAGTCTCTTCCTCAATTTACGGATAAGTCCTCAGTCGCGCCGCAAACGCAACGAACAAAGGAATAGAGAATTTTCGAATTTGCTGTAGACTCCCGTGCCGTATTCATTCCGCTTTTTCTGCGGAATGGGTGGGAAGCGAATAAATTTACGGTCTACACAGTCCCCAAAAATGTTCTAACTTCAACCCTGCGCGATCGTGTCCGCACACAGCCATGCCTCATCTGAAACAGGCTCCTCTGCCAGGGGAGATCTATCGCTCGGCAACCTGCACGCTGGGTGCGGCGTCCGTCCGCGGGATGCAGACAAACCTGCTTGCGTTGACGACTACGCAGCTTGCGCTAGCCTGGGCGTTCTTGGTGATGACGAACGTCCCTGCGCCGGGCGCTGTCGCCTCCCATGCGTAGGTCATGCTTGCCGCCTGATCCCAGGAGAGGCTGTTCTTTGCCGTAGTCGTGAGGGCTGCATCGATCCCGCCACTTGCTGTAACGCTGAACTCTCCCACTCTGCCGATCGAGTGCGCATTGAGCAAGGGCAACTGACCGAAGAGATAATTTCCGGCCAGAGCCGAGCTTGTGAAGGAGGTCTGCGTCTGCGGCAACACTTGCGGTTCCAACCAACCCGAGTCCAACGAGCCATTGTCTCCAACGCTCAGTGCAAACGCGCTGTTGGTGTCGAAGAGGTAGAGATAGGTTGCGCCCCCAGCGGTTTGGAAAAGCGCGCGCCCCGGATGTGTGGAGTCGAAGTCGAGCGCAAGGGGGCCTTGGTTCGCATTGCCAGCCGAGTAGGCGCCGTTGTTGCTGCTATAACTCTGTTTGATCGTTAGGTTGCCAGCACCATCGCCGGAGCCAACGATGAGAGCAGCATCGTAGCCCGAAGGCAGGCTGCTGCTGTTGTTGAATTCCGCTCCTCGCATGGAGAGAACGAAGGAGCCGTTTAGGCTTGCTACCGAATGCAAACTTTGCTGCTTGTGCATGCTTCCGGCCTGTTCGCCGTTGTTCGATGTGTTATCGAGGACAAAGATGCGGTTACTGTCGATGATGTAGGCGGTCAAGCCGGTGATTCTGCTGCTGCCTTTGAGGTCGATCTTGAAGCGGCCCGTGTTGGCGTCTGGCACGGTGTAACTGCCAGTGAGGGCGGAACTCTGGATGCTGGCGCTGCCGCCCTGAGCCAGGTCGATGCTGCCGCTTGAGATCGCTCCGGCGGATGCGCTGAAGACGCCCACGGAGGCCTTCGGAGTGCCGCTGCGGTCTTCGCCCTCGAGCCCGAAGGCGAAGCTGGAGCCGCTGATCGTGCTGGCGGCAAAAAAGCCAGGCGAGGCGAGGCGGCAGTCGGCGATCCCTTGCTTGCCCGACGGCAATTGGCCAAGATCGTCGTCTTCAACCATCCGGAACTCCTGCGCAGGCTGAGCGGCGCCGGAGAGTGCGATCGCCCATTGCGTTGTCTCATATCCTGCGGCGCCGTCGGTGAGGACTGTATGGATGCTCGCCAGGCCGTTCAAGTCGGAGCCCACGCTGTAGCTTCCGTTGATGATGCCCGAAGCCGATCCGATGTCCTGGCTGTTTGTGTCGAAGACGCCGGTGGTGAAGTACCCATTGCCATCTGCTTGAAAGCTGGCCAGCGAGGCCGAGCGTGAGCCGTCATCGTAGACGAACCCCTGGAAGAGGCAGACGTAGCTTCCCTTGAGTCTGCTGTTGCTGGCGCCGTTCGGGCCGTCTGCAACCTGCAGGGTGTAGGGGACCGGCCCTGCCGCGCCGCCGCCATTGTCTTCCACGGAGACTTGGAAAGTGACGGTTCCGGGTTCGGTGGGCGTTCCGGCGATCGTTAATTTGCTTCCACTTGTCTTGGAGAAGGAGAGGCCCTGCGGCAGGCCCTGAACCGTCCAGTTGTATCCGGGCACGCCGCCGGTCACCTGGACCGGGCCGGAGTAGGCGCTGCCAGCGGTTCCCGACGGGATCGAAGTCGTGACAATTTTTGGCGCGGAGTAAACGGTGAAAGCTGCAGGCCCCGATGTGCCTGCCGGCGCCGTAACCGTGATGGCAACTGAACCGGCGCTGGCAACCAGGTTGGCGGGAACTGCGGCGGTCAGCTTCGTCGAGTCAATATAGGCCGTCGTCAGCGGTGTGGATCCCCACATTACGGTTGAAGTTGGGGTGAAATACACTCCGTCAAGGCTGAGGGTGAATGACGATCTGCCTGCCGTGGCCATGCCAGGGCTAAATCGGGTAATCGCAGGCCGTGCCGGATTGATGACAAAGGTGGCCGGAGACGAAGTGCCCGCCTGGGTCGTCACCGTAACGCTTGCCGCGCCGGAGTCAACCACCAGGCTCGCCGGAACGGCGGCAACCAATTGCGTTGGGCTGACGTAGATTGTGCCGAGCGGGGTTGTGCCCCAGATGCAGGTTGCAGTTGGGGTGAACGCCGTTCCCTTGATGGTCATCATGAAGCCAGCGCTGCCCGCAGTGAGTGAAGCGGGACTCAGACTGGCGATAGCTGGTGGAGCGGAAGTGATGGTGAAAGAGGCCGAAGGCGACCAGCCCGTGCCGGGAATGTAGACAGTGACGCCAGTCTGCCCGGCACTGGCAATTGAGCTGGAATAAACCTGAGCAGTCAACTGCGTCGAGCTGACATAGGTCGTCGTCAGCCACGTGGTTCCCATCCTGGCCTGGGAGTTCGCTGCGAAGTTGGTTCCGTTGATGGTGAGTGTGAACTTGGCGCCACCGGCTGGGGCCGATGCTGGGCTCAGGCTGGTGATCATCGGCTGCGGCTGTATGACCCTGAAGCTGGCCGGCGCCGAAGTTCCCCCCGCAGTGGTCACTGTCAGGTTGAGTGTACCGACTGCTGTGACCAGGCTGGCAGGCACATTGGCTAGAAGTGTCGATCCTCCCAGCGCGGTTGTGACCAGTGGCGTGGAGCCCAGATTGACGGTTGCCGTCGAAGTGAAGTGCGTGCCAAGGACCATGATCACAAATGCGCCATATCCTGCGGTCACTTGCCCCGGTGAGAAGCTGGTGATCGCTGGCGGAACCTGGCTGACGGTGAAAGGGAGGCTTGATGAGGTTCCAGCGGAGGTCACGACCGCCACGTTGGCCGTGCCCGCGTTTCCGATCAGGCTGGCGGGAACGACCGCCGTCAGTTGAGTGCCGCTCACATAGGTCGTTGCCAGCACTGTGGAGTTCCATTTCACCACGGATGCTCCGGCTCCAGAAAGATAGTTGGCGCCATTGACGGTGAGAGTAAAGGCCTGCGAACCGGCTAATACTGAACTGGGGTTGAGGCTGGAGATTGTTGGCTTGGGCTGCACCACCGCGAACGTTGCCGCCGGTGAGGTTCCGCCAGCCGTTTTGACGGTGACCAGGGCCTTGCCCTGGGTGGAGACCAGGCCGGCCGGAATCGCGGCCGTCAGTTGCGTTCCACTTACATAGGTTGTGGCGAGCGCCGTGGAGCCCCACTTTGCGGCCGCCAGCCGGACAAAGTTCTTTCCGTTGATCGTCATCGTGAATGCCTGACCGGCAACCGCCGAGGCTGGACTCAGGCTGGTGATCGCCGGCGGCGCAAGAGTGATGGTGAACGCAGCGGCAGAGGAGAGGATGCCGGCCGTTTCAACCGTGATGCTCGCTGTGCCGGCAGCGGCGATCAGATTGGCCGGAACGGCCGCCGCCAACTGCGTGCTGCTTCGAAAGGTTGTCGCCAGCGGGGTCATTCCCCATCTCGATGTCGAAGCGGATGTGAAGTTGCTCCCGTTGATCGTCAGCGTGAACGCAGTACCGCCGGCAGTTGCCGAGACGGGATTCAGGCCTTTAATTGCAGGCGCCTGCGGAATCGTTGGAATTGCATGAAGTGAGATGCCAGACGTTCTGACGACCGTTACACCGGCTCTGCCCTCTGTCACTCTTGCGGGACTCAAGCTGTTCTGTCCGGGAATTGCGGCGGGTGCCGCCGGCGCCAAAGTCACTGCCAGAATTACAAAAAACACAACGCTCAACCCATACGGAAAGGAACGCGCACTTTGCATTTGAGCCCCCATGGATGCGGGAGGTTCTTCTCTTGCCGCAACCAGCCGAATCTTCCTGGCCCGGCCGAAGCCGACGCTTGAGGAGCAGCGCCGACAAGGCCTTCATGGTTAAGAAATCGTCAGAAGTCAAGGGTTCAAAAGGTTACTTTGGTCCAATCTTTTGGCATTCTTCATAACATGTCTTTAAGCGCAATACGCAGCGGCGATGGACCTCAGAGCGTATGAGAGTTTCTTAATTCAAGTACGCCGCCCGCCCCGCAGAGACGCACCGAGGAGCATCTGCCGCCGTGATTGCTCGGCTCAGTCCTCCACCTGCCGGCCTCAACGCCTATAATCAGCCTGTTGTGCATACCTCGACTTCATTTCGCTTGCGCCGGGTTTGGCTGTGTGCTGTCACCCTGGGATTGTCCTTTGTGCTGGCGCTTTGCATCGCGGCCAGCGCGCGTGCTCAGAACTCCGCGGGAGCAGCCGCCGCCGCAACGGAGCGTGGCCGCATCCTGCTTGTGTTGCCTTTTGACAACCGAACCGGGCAGCCCAGCCTCGAGTGGATTCGCGAGGCCTCAGCCGAGATTCTGAGCAGCCGCCTGTCTTCGGCGGGATTTGCGCCCATGAGCCGCGCGGACCGCAGGTACGCTCTGGATCATCTGGGATTGCCGCAGGGCTTTCATCCCTCTCGCGCCAGTTCTCTCAAACTGGCCGAGACCCTTGATGCCGATTCCATCGTGGTTGGCAGCTATGTGACTGACGGCGCGGGTATTGTGGTCGAAGCGCAACTGGTCGACGTGCCGCATCTGCGCATGAGTCAGCCGGTGAGCGCCCGCGGCGAGATGCGCGATATGATCTCGGTCTTCGGATCGCTGGCCTGGAAGCTCACACGACAGCTCGACCCCGGTTTCAAAGTATCGGAGGAGACCTTTGCTTCTGCGGGTTCTGCCCAGCGCCTCGACGCCTTCGAGCAGTACATTCGCGGAATCACCGAGCCCGACCAGGCCGAGCGTTTGCGCCATCTGAATCAATCGGTCTTGCTGAGCCCGGAGTTTTCTCCCGCCTGGATGGCGCTGGGCCGCGAGGACTACGCGGGGCAGCAGTATGAGCAGGCGGCAGCAGCCTTCGCCAAGGTGGGAGACAAAAACACCGGCGCTGGCGACGCGCTTGAGGCAGGCTTTCTGCGCGGCCTCTCGCTTCTGTTCTCGGGCAACTATCCCCGCGCCGAGGAGGCCTTTGCCGGCGTGGCGCGACAACTGCCGCTAGCCGCTGTTCTCAACAATCAGGGAGTTGCGGTCGCACGCAGTGGCAAGGACGGGACTCCGCTCTTCCGCCAGGCTGTGGCTGCTGATGCCGGCGGAGCTGACTATCATTTCAATCTGGCTGTCAGCCTGCGGCGCCACGGCGGTAGCGAGCAGGAAGCTCTGGACGAGTTGGGTCAGTGCCTTCGGGCGCATCCCAATGACAGCGAGGCGCAGGCACTTCAGAAGGCCTGGACAAAAGGCGTCAGGCCCGCGCTCCCAGCTTCAGCGCCGGTCGCGTCGCCGGCCGTCGAGTCGGTCGAGCAAGCTGATGCGAAGCCCGATCCTCTCGAGCGCATCGAGCGCGGCTTTGACGCCGCCGCCTTCCGTCAGGCTGCGCTGATGGTGGACCAGGTGGAGGCATTGCGGCTTACCACTCTTCCGCCGTCCGAGCGCGCGCAGCGGCTCTCGGCCCAGGCTCATGACTACCTGGACCGCGGCCTGCTGCTTGAGGCCGAGCGCATCTATCTGTCCGCGCTGGCGGTCGACTCCAGGTCTTCGGCGGCTCATGCTGGACTGGCAGTAGTCCGCGAACGCACAGGCGACACCGAGGCTGCCCGCAAAGAGGCCGTCACATCGCTGGAACTACTGCCATCGGTCCAAGCGTATCTGGTGATGGTGCGGCTCGATCTTGCGGCCGGGCACATGGATCAGGTTGCCTACGAGATGGGCGAGGCACTCAAGATCGATCCGAAGAGCAAGCAGGCCCTCGAATTGCAGCGGCAGATCGCGGCGAAACAAGGACAGAAAAAATAGGTGGAAAGAAGCTTCTAGGCAACCTCTGATGTGGGCGATGCTTTGAAAGGGCACGGCTTGGGCCGTGCCGCACTCGCTAGCGAATCAATCAAAGAGGAGATCGCTAGTGGAATTCCGCGGTGTTGATACTGATTTCTTTTTGGTCGGATGACTGCGAGTATGGAGCTAGCCATGACTCATCGCGCGTACAGTTTTGCAGCACTAGTTGGTCTCATTGCGATCTTTGGGTTTGCTGTTTCAGCTTTAGCCCAGTCGCCGCTCCCCCAGCAGCCATTCGTCGACAAGTTTGTCCTTTCTGACACGATCCAGCCGATTACACGCGGTGAACTCGATCGGGCCATCGCCCGCGCCAGCTCCGACGGCGCTCAGGCCCTGCTGGTCGAGCTCGACACGCCGGGCGGGTTGCTGGATTCGACGCGCTCGATGGTCGGCGCGATTCTCTCCTCCAAAGTTCCGATCGTCGTTTATGTCGGCCCGGCCGGTGCACGCGCCGGCTCTGCGGGTTTCTTTCTGCTGGAGTCGGCCGACATCGCCGCCATGGCTCCCGGCACTAACGCCGGAGCCGCCCACCCGGTGATCGAGATCGGTCCCCAACCCGACGCCGTCATGAGCCAGAAGATCGAGAACGACGCCGAAGCCTTCCTGCGCTCCTACGTGACCAAGCGGAAGAGGAACGCCGAGGCCGCCGAGGCTGCCGTTCACTCCTCGCACTCCTACACCGCGCAGGAGGCACTCGACCAGCACCTGATCGACCTGACCGCCCCGAATGAGTGGGAGCTGCTGCGGGCCCTCGATGGCCGCGAGATCACGCGGATCGATGGCAATAAGGTCGTGCTCCATCTCGCCAACGTGCGCATTGAAACCCTTCGCACCACCCTTCGCGAAGAGTTGCTCGGCTGGCTGGTCAATCCCAACATCGCCCTGCTGTTTCTCGTCGGCGGCGCGCTTCTGATCTATCTCGAATTCAATGCCCCTGGCACCATCGTCCCCGGCGCTCTTGGCACGCTGATGGTGCTGCTGGCGATCTTTGGACTGAATCTTTTGCCGATCAATTACACGGCTGTGCTGTTGCTGTTGGCCGCGATGGTTCTGTTGCTGCTCGAGGCCAAGTTTGGTGGCCACGGTGTGCTGGCCATCGCCGGCATTGTCTGCCTTACCTTCGGCACTCTCACGCTGGTGAACGCACCGGTTCCGGAATTGGCCGTCAGTCCCTGGGTGGCTATCGCGGTCAGCGCCGCCTTTGGAGGCATCACCGTCTTCCTCGTGCGCCTCGCGGTGCGCGCACGCCGCATGAAATCCCGCCTCGGCCCGGCGTCGCTTGTTGGCAGCCATGCCTCGGCCATGGAAGCGCTCAACCCCGAGGGCCATGTCCTGGTCGAGGGTGAAATCTGGCTTGCCGTCTCCACAGAGCCGGTCTCTGCCGGTACGCAGTTGCGCGTCGTGAGCATCGAGCAGTATCTTCTCCACGTCGAGCCGGCCCAGCCGCAGCACTCCGCCAGGTAACCCGTCTGGAGTACAATCCGTCGTAAGTGAGGAAAGTCCAATGCCTGATCTAAGTATGCCGATTCTGATTTTTGTGGCCATCGTCGTCCTTTATTTGCTTAACTCTATTAAGATTCTCCGCGAGTATGAGCGCGGCGTGATCTTCCGCCTCGGTCGCGCATTGCCCACGCCCAAAGGCCCCGGCATCATTCTCGTCTTCCGTCCCTTCGATCAGATGGTCCGCATCTCGCTGCGCCAGGATGTGCTCGAAGTTCCGGCCCAGGACGTGATCACTCGCGACAACGTCACCCTCAAGGTGAACGCCGTGGTCACCCTCTACGTAGTCAATCCCAACGACGCAGCCATCAAGGTGGCCAACTACGTCTACCAGACTTCGCAGTTCGCGCAGACCACACTGCGCTCGGTGCTGGGCGAGGTCGAACTCGACGAGCTCCTCAGCCACCGCGACAAGCTCAACCTGAAGATCCAAACCATCATCGACCAGCGGACGGAACCATTTGGCGTGAAAGTGATTTCGGTGGAAGTGAAGCAGGTCGACCTGCCCGAGCAGATGCTCCGCGCCATGGCCAAGCAGGCCGAGGCCGAGCGCGAAAAGCGCTCCAAGATCATCCACGCCGAGGGCGAGTTCAATGCCGCGCAGAAACTGGTGGACGCGGCCCATCTGCTGGCCACCGAGCCGATGACCCTGCAATTGCGCTACCTGCAGACCCTCACCGAAATCGGCGTCGAAAAGAATACGACCATCGTCTTCCCATTGCCGATGGAACTGATGACGCTGTTGAATAAAATCAATGTGGCACTGCCGGCCAAGACGGCCCAGGAGAAGCAATAAGTGGCGGATCGTGCCAACCAGTTCCGGCCCAGGATGGATCGAGGCCCCGGAGTTTCGAGGACGGAAATGGACGAAGACTTCAACCCGGATGATCTTCGGCCGGTTCCGTACCGGCCCGACACCGAGCTGATGCTGGGTCCGATGAGGCTTGGTGGCCTCATCTTTGCCCTTATCCTGCTCTGCGGCGTCTGTTACCTTGTGGGTTATGCGGTCGGCAGGCGCGGAGTTCACAACGTGCCTGCCACCGGTCCGAAACAAAGCGCTCCAGTCGCTCCGGCAGGAGGATCTGCTCCCAAGCCCTCGGCAAGCCCGCAAGGCTCAAACAATCCACGGGGCGCCGCAAGAGATTCGGCGCCCTCAGAAGAAGCCAGTGGCTCTTCTGAATCAGATTCAACGTCTACCGTGATGGCCAGCACCACGCAGCCCGCTTTGGCGGCCCCGCCCGCGCAGGTGCTCATGGTGCAGATTGCCGCCGTCTCTCATAAGGAAGACGCTGACGTTTTGGTTGGCGCTTTGCGTAAACACGGCTATGCGGTCAACGTTCATCGCGACCTCGCCGACAACCTGCTTCATGTGCGCATTGGTCCCTTTACCAACACCAACGACGCCAACGCCATGCGCCAGAAGTTGCTCAACGACGGTTACAACGCCAGCGTCCAGCAGTAGAGCCTCATCCCCGCATCCACTCCGGCAGGCCTGAGGCAATCGCCGCTCTCACGGCCTCTGACAACTCATCGCGCGTTGCGTAGTCGCCTGGATTCACCGGTGCATGGAAGATGATGTGCGCCGTGCCTGGCTTGATGCGTGCGCTGCCTTTGGCCATCATCGTTTCCGTCCCATAGATCGAAACCGGAATGCATGGCGCGCCAGTCTGCATCGCGAGATAGAACGGGCCTTTCTTGAAGGGCAGCAGGCGTCCGTCTTTTGAACGCGTTCCCTCGACAAACGTAGTAATGTGCACGCCCTTGTCGAGCACGCGCTGCGCCGCGGCCACGCTTGCCTGCGCACTGGCTGCCGAACCTGTGCGCTCCACGGGAATGAACTCGCCGAGCCGGAATCCATAACCCACGATGGGAATCTTCATCAGTGAACGCTTCAGAAAGGCGGAGGTGCGGCCGGGAATCTCCGGGATCAGAGCCTGCGGATCGAGATTCGAAACGTGGTTGGCCATGAAGATGCACGCCTTGCCTGCCGGCACTCGCTCCCGCCCCTCGACTGCGATGCGGATTCCGGCCACCCAATACGCCACGCGTACAAGCCAATTCGTCGCGCGATAAAGCGGTACAACATTGCCCGTGATGAGCGTCCAGGGAATAAAGATAGCCCCGACGATAGGGATGAGAACGACCAGCGTAGCCAACAATAGAAGTGCAGAAATCATGAAACCTTCTCTAAGCAATCATGGTTGAAGTTCTTTAAGCCGCGCGGGAAGTTTCTCGTAGATGCCGTCGAAGCCGCCATTGGAGAGGATGGCCACCACGTCGCCTGAGCGCAGTTGCGGCGCGATTGAGTTTACAATGGCATCGACATCCGGGTGGAGTTCCGCGGTTATTCCAGAAGCATTGAGTGCCTCGACTACATCTTCAGGATGCAATCGTTCATCCTCGGGAATGCGCTGCTGCTGGTAGACCCCTGCCATGACAACGCGGTCGGCCAAACGTAGGCTCGCGACGAGATCGGCTTGCAGTACCTTGCGCCGCAGCGTGTTTGAGCGCGGTTCCAGCACGGCCCACAAACGCGCATTTGGATAAACGGAACGCAGCGCGCGCAGCGTCTCGCGGATAGCCGTGGGGTGATGCGCGAAGTCGTCGATGATGGTGACGCCGCCAATTTGCGCACGGATCTCAAGCCGCCGCTTGACGCTCTTGAAGCTGGCCATCGCCGTGCAGATCGCCTCTTTGCACACGCCCTGACCAAAGGCCAGCGCAGCAGCGGCCGTCGCGTTCAACGCATTGTGTTCGCCGGCCAGGCTCATCTCCAACTCGGCCCACAACGCGCCAGCGTGCCAGACCTCCCAGCGCGTCAGGCCATCTTCATGGCGGAGATTTTGGATACGCCAGTCTGAGGTTTCAGAAAATCCGTAGCGTTCAACGCGGCAGAGCGCGCGAGCGACACACTCGCTGACATTCGCATTGCCGTCGTAGGCCACAATCAGACCACGACGCGGCACAAGATTCACCAGCCGCTTGAAGGCTGTCTTCACGGCATCAAGATCCGCGTAGATGTCGGCGTGGTCAAACTCAACGTGCGTCAAGATGAGCGCGTCGGGAAAGTAATGCAGAAACTTCGGTCCCTTGTCGAAGAAGGCCGTATCGTACTCGTCGCCCTCGACGATGAAGGTGCGCATGGGACGAAGCTGAAAGCTTGAGCCAAAATTCTCCGCAACGCCGCCGATCAGAAACGAGGGCTCCAGCGCTGGGTTTACGCGTGCCGCTACCTGATAGATCCACGCCAGCATACTGGTTGTTGTCGTCTTGCCGTGCGTACCGGCAACGACCAGCGACTCGCGACCGACGAGAAACTCCTCGCGCAGCAACGCCGCCATCGAGGTGAAGGGAATGCGCTCGTCGAGCACGCGTTCGATCTCAGGATTACCGCGCGAGAGTGCATTGCCGATGACAACCAGATCGGGAACCGGTTCGAGGTTGGCCTCGGCGTAAGGCTCCATGATTGGAATGCCCAACTCGCCGAGGAGATCGCTCATCGGCGGATAGGCCGCCTTGTCAGAACCCGTGATGCGGTGGCCCTGCAACTGCAAAAGCCCAGCCAGCGAGGCCATCGCTGTGCCGCAGATGCCGCTCAAATGAATGTGTTTTTGCGGTGCGCTCATTGCGTCACCGCTGGTTCAATCAGATCCAAGGTTGCCTCTTTATCAATCTTCAATTCGGCTTCTACGCCGAAGGTCAAGGTTACATTCTCATGCGAAACGTGGCCGCTGCGCAGACCTATCGCAATTGGTCCGTCAAAGTCCTCGAAGTTGCGCAAGATCACTTCGTCAAGCAGCGTGGCCGCCGCGCCAGGCGAAGCGCAGTCGAGCATCTCACCAAAGACGATGCCGCTGATGCCCTCGAGTTTGCCTGCCTGCCGCAGTTGCCACAACATGCGGTCGATCTGATAAGGCTTGGCATTCACGTCTTCGAGAAAGAGTAGCCTGCCCTCAGTCTGCGGCTCAAAGGGAGTGCCCAGCAGAGAAACAAGAATGCTCAAACAGCCGCCATAGAGCGTGCCGCGCGCCGTGCCGGGCTTTAGTGAGCGCAAACCTTCCGCCGGGCCAACCTGATAAGGTTCGCCTGCAATCGCCGCTCGAAAACTCGCCAGGTGCACGCCATTTTCAAGGTAGAAATCCGCCGCTGCCATCGGTCCGTGAAACACAGGCAGGCCGAGCCGATCGAGCAAGTGAAGCTGCACGCCGGTTAGGTCGCTGTAGGCAAAAAATGACTTCGGATGATTGCGAATAAGCGAGAGATCGAGCCCATCGAGCAGGTAGTTTGATCCATAGCCGCCCCTCAGACACATCACGGCGCTGGTCGTCTCGTCCGCGAATGCGGCGTGCAGATCGGCCAAACGCTCTTCGCGAATTCCAGCAAAAAAAAGCGGTCCGTGCTCGACGGCGTGTTGGCCGAGACGCGGCGCATAGCCCAGCGAGCGCAGTGCATCGAGGCCGCGCCCCACGCGTTCTTGCTGAGCAAAGGATGCAGGAGCGATGACGCTGATTGCTGCGCCGGATGCGACGATCGGGATCTTCAACAAGCCGCTCATTCTTACCACGCCTCTCCGCGGGCGATTAGCGATGCCGGTCCGGTGAGCTTGAGTTCCGTGCCGGGTCCGTCCCACTCGACTGTCTGCGGGCCGCCGGGAGCGACGACCTTCAACGGTGACTTTGCCAATCCCAGCGCAATTGCGGCGGTGGCCGAGGCCGAGCTGCCCGTGCCGGAGGAGGTCGTTGGCCCGACGCCGCGCTCGAAGATGCGAATCTCAATCTCGCGCTCGCTCACGACGCGCACAAACTCGACGTTGGTCTGGTTGGGAAAATCGGAGTGCACACAAATTTCCGTGCCGAACTGCCGCCAAGGGAAGGTAAAGAAATCGCTGTCGACGACGATCACAAAGTGCGGATTGCCGGTCGAGACCTCGACGCCTTCAACCTTTGCCTCATTCGCGAGCATAACTGTCTTCCGCGCGAAGGTGGGAATACCCATTCCAGCGGTTACTTCCACGGTGAATTCGCCGCTTGTTTTCAGCGCATTCACGCTGCAGACACGTGGCCCGGCATCGGTCATGATTTCGACCTCATCGCCCGCCTTGAGGCCGCGCTGCTCGGCCATATACGCCGCCACGCAGCGCGTGCCATTGCCGCTGATCTCGGCGATCGAGCCGTCGGCGTTGTGCAGGCGAATGCGACCGGAGTGAGCTCCAGTCCACGCGAAAAACTCAATGCCATCGGCACCGATGCCTGTGTTGCGCGCGCAGAGCCGCCGCGTCAATTCAGCCCAATCACTTCCCGAGGCCGCATCTTCAGTGACAATCAAGAAATCGTTGCCGCAGGCGTGAGCTTTTATGAAAGGGATCAATCTTCCTCCGAGGTGTTGAAAATAGAGGGCGCACCGATGGCCGCCTTGCCCGATGCTACCACCGCGCCACCTGCATTGCTGACGCTCGATGCGCCCGGTGCATCAGAGACGTAAATCGTTCCTGCCGGCTCTCCGGGCGTTACGAAGCGCCGAACCTTTGTTAGCCCTTCAGGATGCGCTTTCACAGCGCGGTCGATCTCGTCGCCATCGAAGGCCACAACAATCGCTGCGTGGGCGGCTGGCGCGGCCAGTGCCTCGCTGTAAATATCGAGGTCGCCTTCGTTAATTGTCTGGCGCAGCGGAATGCCGGTGAATGCGACGAGATTAGGAAGGGTCGATGTGTCCATCAGCACCGCGCAACCGGGCCGCTCGGCGATGAGCGCGCGCAGCACTGGAGGAATTTGAGCCTCTAAAGCTTGCCGCGCATGAATGTTCTTGGTGCCTTCGACATAGACCAGCGGATGCTCGCGGACCATCTGAATCGCATTGAGAACCAGCACTGCAAAGAGTACACCCACAGCCGCACGTGCCCAATTCGGGGCAAATTCGCGCGGCTTGAACTGATTCACCGCACCCAGCACAAAATGCGCCGCGAAGCCCAGCCCCAGCGCAAAGGCCGGCATCATCTCCATGCCGTAGCGCGTGTTGTACCAGGAGTGCGGCCACCAGGGAGGCAGGAAGATCGGCACTGATCCGTACGCCACCGAATACGCATAGAAGGGAATCGGAAACCAGAGCAGCAGCGCCCACCAGAATGCTTTTCGCCGCGCTATGAGCCATCCAAAAGCGGTTCCCAGCAGGCTCACAATCAGCAGCACGTTGCCCCACGCCGCCGCAACTGCATCCATCTCCGAGACCTTCACAAAGAAGAGCAGCGAGACCCAGGGATTGTGCCAGCCCGGATGCGGCGGCCCGTCTCCGTGCGACATAGTGCGCAATTCGATCATCTTGGCCGAATAAGGCCCGCGCGCGAAGTAAAGCCAATCGTGAAAGCCGATGGAGTTATAAACGAACCATGCAATCGGCGCGGCGAGCAGCACTACGCTCGCCAGCCAAAAGCTCAGCGACCGCAGACGGCCTCGCCGGAGTAGCACAATGCCCATGCATGTCCAGGCGATCAGTGCCATGATCCAGCCGTCGTAACGCGTAAAGATGGCTGCCACAAGCACGGCGGCGATCAAGCACTGGAGCCGGCTGGTCTTTGCGATTTCGACGTCCAGACTTGCGCGCCACTCCACTAGCCAGACTGCGATCCAAACCATTTCGCAGACAAAGAGCGGCTCGGTCATCGCCGTGGTTTGCAGGTACAGCAGATTCGGATTGAGTGCGAAGAAAGCCAGCGCCAATGCAGATGATGCTGGAGGCAGCCAGTGCCGTGCAAGACGATAGATGCCTGCACATGCGGCGAGATAAGCCAGTGCCGAGGGAATGACGCCTGCCCATCCGGTGGCCCACCAACTGTAGATCTGCACGAAGGGCAGCATCAAAATGTGCGGCAGCGGCAGCCAAACCGAGCCTAATTCGGTGAGCCGTGGCAGGCGCGCGTCGAAGACCCGCCGCGCAATGTGCAGATGCGCCACAGCGTCGCCGTAGTTGAGCAGAGCTCCATTGCGCCAACTCCACAGGATTGCCGCGACGGAGGCAGCCGCGCAACAAGCCAGCACCGTGAGCCACTCTCGTCGTGTCATCGCCCGCACCTGAATCGCCAACTCCTCAAATCACAATCGGAATCCCAGCAAACAAAACCGGTACATGAGACCACCGCGGCCAGAGCGCAATCGAGCCGAAGGCGTCTGCCCCACCGCAGGTGGTCAGGCAAGGTGGGTCAACTCGCGGAAGATGTCGAAGCGCTCGTCGATCTCCTTGCGTGTGAGCTGCTGCATCCGCTCGGTGCCGAAGCGTTCGCAGGCGAAGGAGCCCATCACGCTGCCGTAAAACATTGCGCGCCGATAGGCTTCAAGAGTCTGTTCGGGTTGCGAGGCCAGGTAGCCGAAGAAGCCGCCGGCAAAACTGTCGCCCGCGCCGGTCGGATCGATGACCTCTTCCAAAGGCAGCGCCGGAGATTTGAAGATCTTTGTGCCGTGGAAGAGCGTCGCGCCGTACTCACCGTGCTTGACCACCAACGTCTTCGGACCCAAAGCCAGCACAGCCCGCGCGGCTTGCACAAGGTTGTTGTTCGCAGCCAGCATCTTCGCTTCCGTGTCGTTGATGAGCAGAATGTCGAGGCCCTTCAGCACTTCATTGAGCGCCGCGCGATGATCCTTGATCCAATAATTCATCGTGTCGCCGGCCACCAGCTTCACGTTCGGCATCTGCTCGCGCACCCGCCGTTGTAGCACTGGATCGATATTGGCCAGAAATAGATACTCCGAATCCGCATAAGCCTCGGGAATCTTTGGCGAGAAGGTCGCAAAGACATTCAGCTCGGTGTTGTGGGTCTTGGCTTCGTTGATGTTTTCGAGATACGAACCCTCCCAGAAAAAGCTCTTGCCCGCCGTGTGTTCGATGCCCCGCGTGTCGATGTTGTGGGACTGAAAAACCGACTCCTGCCTCTTGCCAAAGTCCTCGCCTACGACGGCGATGACGCGCACATTGGTGAAGTAACTCGCTGCCAGCGAAAAATAAGTCGCCGCGCCGCCCAGGCAGCGTTCACGCTTTCCTGCCGGTGTTTCAATTGTGTCGTATGCAACGCTGCCCACTACGGTAATTGCCACAAAAGATCCTTTCTAACCTGAATGCGCTAACTTGCTGACTTCGCCGGGGTGCCCCACCCTCGCCGCGTCTTTGTTTTTGCGGCTAGGGTGGGATACGATGCCACTCATCGATTCCCACCCTAATGCTACAGTTGGGTTAGCAATGTCTCAACGTTGGGCACTCGTCATTAAGTTCCACGAGTACTCAGGGCTATGACTAGCGATAGATAGAAAACAGAACAAGCAACCGTGACCGCGATTACAAGAGCCACGCGAACCCTGGTTAGCGATTGTTTTCCATCCATAGCGAGATAACCGATGAAACCGCCTATCATCGCTGCTATTGGAATGCCCGCCACCCATGGTATGTAACTGAAACCGGTGGCACCAAAATAAAAAGGCGGCAGGACATGTGATGCGTACACTTTGCCTATCAAAACGCCAAAGGTGACGATAACGATCAATAGGGCTGCCAGCACCGAACCTAGCTTCGCGATCACCCTGTTCATTATCGCCTCCTCAGTACATAATCCTCGGGTCTCAAGTCCGTGTCATTTCTGTTGCATTCTCTGCACCGTCAACGTCGGCACCATACAGAGCGTCTGCCCATCCAAAAGGCATCCGAGATAGTTAGAAGTTCGGCCAATAGAGCAAGATTCCTAGTTCCTGACCTAGAGTTACCGATCACCCCAGATACTTCCCAAACAGCAGCCCCAACTTCTCCTTCGCCGCCGCAGGGATCGCATCGGGCTGGGTCAGCACGGCATATTTCGCCGCCGAGGCACAGGCGCATTTGCGCTCATGCGGTATCGCCGCCACCGCTGCCTTCACCACACGGGCTGCGTTCTCAGCATTCTTGTGCAGCACGCCTACAATCTCTTCAATCGTTACCGCGTCGTGGCCTTCGCGCCAGCAATCGTAGTCGGTGATCATGGCTACGGTGGCGTAGCAGATCTCGGCCTCGCGGGCCAGCTTGGCCTCTTGCAGGTTGGTCATGCCGATCACGTCCGCGCCCCAACTGCGATATAGATTCGACTCAGCGCGCGTGGAGAACTGCGGGCCTTCCATGCAAACGTAGGTTCCGCCCAACTTGCCCACAACGCCCACAGTTGCGCATGCCTCGGCTGCCGCCTTGGCAACGGTCGCGCAGACCGGATCGCCAAAGGCAATGTGGCCCACAATCCCTTCGCCAAAAAAGGTGGAGATGCGATGGCTGGTCCGGTCGATGAACTGGTCGGGTATGACGAAGTCGGTTGGCTTGTGCTCCTCTTTGAGCGAGCCGACGGCCGAGATCGACAGAATGCGCTCGACGCCCAGCTTTTTGAACGCGTAAATGTTCGCGCGGAAGTTCAACTCCGAGGGCAGGATGCGATGGCCGCGCCCATGCCGCGCAAGAAAGGCGACCTTGCGCCCCTCAAGCTCGCCCAGGACAAACGCGTCAGACGGCGCGCCAAAGGGCGTTTCGACTGTCTCTTCATGAACGTTCGTAAATCCGGGCATCGAGTAGAGCCCGCTGCCGCCAATAATGCCAATCTCCGCCTGAGCCAATGCCCGCTCCTTTTTGGTCCCCGGCGACGCAGAGTTGCCGTTGGGACGGTTAATTGTCGATGCACCGTTTCCGGCGTCATCTTGAGTTCTGCAAACATCTAAGTATAAAGGTTAGCGATCCTCTTGTTTGTCGTGCGCAACTTGAAGAGTAGGCCGAATTCCCGGAAGGGAATGCCTGAGCATCAGAAGCTGAGCAAATCTCAATCAATGCCCGCAACTCTGAGCCTTTGCCGAGGAAATCCAGGTAAAGAAGGTCGTAGAAGTGCTGGAAAGGCGCGACAGTGCAGGTCGCTGATTCTGCGGCCAGTGTTCGGCGCGTTGTTCGCCCGGAGTCCCGAGGTTGTATATTGAACGTATTCCGTGTTACGATAAACGTTAAGCGCGATTCGATGATGATGATGGGCATCAGGTTTGCCTTTGCTGGATGACAACGAAAGCCTGGGATGTGATCATTGCCGATGTTCACTGTGGGGAGGCCGACGATGAGTAATCCGCGAAAGCACGAGGATCCGAGCCAGCCGATTCACCCCGGCGAGTTCCTGCGCGAGGATTTTCTTGTGCCGCTGGGACTCTCGGCCAATGCTCTGGCTCTTGCCTTGCGCGTACCGGTGACGCGAATTTCTGAGATTCTGCGCGAACGGCGTGGCATTACTGCGGATACAGCGCTTCGCCTTGCACGATACTTCGGGACGACTCCGGATTTCTGGATGAAGATGCAGATGTCCTATGATTTGGCGCTTGCCAGCCGCGAGGTCACGGCCCGCATCGAGATTGAGATTCTTCCCGCGCCGCGCACCGAAACGGGGGATTTGAAGGCTAGACGGATCGCGTGATCGACGACAGTTTCACAAAGGAAACGAGCCCAGACAAACGATGCCCACGACGACAAATAAAGACTATTACGCCACTCTTGGGGTGAAGAAAACGGCTACCCCAGAGGAGATTCGCAAGGCCTTTCGCAAGGCGGCGCGGCGCTATCATCCGGATGTGAACCCTGGGGACAAGAAGGCGGAGGAGAAGTTCAAGGAGATCTCCGAGGCTAATGACGTCCTCAGCGACGAGAAAAAGCGCAAGGTTTATGACCAGGTGGGCTTCTATTCCGACCAGATCGACCCTGCGACGGCCGAGGCCTATGCGCGGCAGTCTGGCGCCGGGCGCGGCACGCCGGTCGACTTCGGCGGCTTCGATTTTTCGGGCTTTCAGAGCGGACCGGGGCAGCATCCTGGCGCGCAAGCGGGCGCTGGATCGGCTTCCTGGGGCAGCTTCAAAGACATCTTTTCCGGCATGTTCACCGGAGCGCAGCAGCCGCAGCGTGCGCGCGGGCCGCAGCCGGGTACCGACCTTGAATATCAGGCCACGGTGGACTTCTGGACGGCGATCCGCGGCGGCCAGGCGCGGCTTGAAGTGCATCGCCAGGATACCTGCCCGACCTGTCACGGACAGGCCTCGACTGGCGGCTCCATTCAGTGTCCGGAGTGCAATGGCACGGGCCAGGTGACGCAGATGGGCGGGCGCATGAAGTTCAACATCACCTGCCCCCGGTGCAGCGGCAGTGGCCACACGGCAAGTGCCTGTGGGACGTGCCAGGGCGAGGGCGTGGTCAGCCGCACCGAGCCGGTCGAGTTCCGCATCAAGGCAGGAACGCGCGACGGCCAGCGCATCCGTTTGCAGGGCAAGGGCAATGCCGGGGTGAACGGCGGCGCTCCCGGCGATCTCTTCCTCATCGTGCGAACCGGTACGCATCCGGTCTTCACGCGCCAGGGCGACGACATTCATCTCACCGTTCCCGTGACCGTGCCCGAGGCCTCTCTGGGAGCCAAAGTGGATGTGCCCACCATCGACGGCCGCGCTCAGTTGAAGATTCCTCCCGGTACGCAGAGCGGGCAGAAGCTGCGCATGAGAGAACGCGGCGTCGAAAGCGCGCAGCGGCCCGGCCAGCGCGGTGACGAGATTGTGACTGTCGAAGTGGTTGTCCCTACGCTCGGTGACGAGCGCAGCCGCGAGATCATGCGCGAGCTGGCCAAGCTGAACAACCAGGACCCGCGCGTGGCGCTCTTTGATAAGCTGTGAGTGCGTTCGGAGGCATGCAAGTGAAAGGCGTGGACAAAAATGCGGATCGGCTGACCGCAATGAATGGACTGACTTCAACTTGGCGAAGGCTTTTCCCGTTCGCTTTGATCTTGTTCTTTGGCAGCTTGGGTCTACATGCCCAATGTCCGGACAATGGACAGACTAAAGTCATCAAGCCGTTTCAAGGCACGGGCTACTACTTTTACATGTTCCTCGGCGACAACAGTTTTCGCTATTATCTGGATGGCAAGACCTTTTCGTTCAATGACAAGGACGATCCCGGAAAGACCATCAGCTTCATCGATGACATGGCCTACGAATTAATCATCGAAGATAATGCCGATTTTGCAAAATACGTCAAAGGCTCAAAACCCCAGGATATTCTTCGTGCACAGGCGAGATATGAGCAGGACCACCACAAGAAGCTCGTCCCATCGCTTGTGATCACGGATTTTGGGCCTCCTTCCAATGCGAATGATGGCAGCAACGACCGCATGTTTTATCTCTGGAAGAAAGAGAATCCTCCGGGGATGGATGCGGCAACTCAATATTGGGTCTCGACACCGATCAAAGACAAAGTGGTTCTTTTGTCTATCATGGTGTTGAAACCATCCGTTACCGAAAACGACGTGTTTCTCCAGCTACAAAAATACACAGCGAATTTCAAGATGATATCGAGCGAGCAATGTGCGAAGGTAGTGTCAATGCCAGTGACACCTTAGATCGCTCGATGTTTAAACGGGTGAACTGATGGCCGCAAAACGCAAGTCAAAAGGCGCGTACATGATCTCGGCGGTGGCCGAGATGTATGAGATTCACCCGCAGACCCTTCGCCTCTATGAGCGCGAAGGGCTGTTGAAGCCCTCACGCACCGAAGGCAACACACGCCTCTACACCGACGAGGACCTGGAGCGGCTGGAGTTCATTTTGAACCTCGCCCGCGACCTGGGCGTCAACATTGCCGGTATCGCCATCATCCTGCAAATGCGCGAGCGCATGGAAGAGATGAACCGCCAGATGCAGAGCTTTGTCGAGTATGTACGCACGGAGATGCTGGCGCGCTTTCAGCAGGCAGCGCCGGGGACCAGTGCAGCCATGGTGCCGTTGCGCAAGCCGGGAGTTGTAGCCAAGTCCACAACCATCCCCCGCAGGCCCTAAGAACTCATCCGTAAATTGAGAAGATGGGGCAACGCTTGTGGGTCTGGAGACCCACATGACAGCCGACCTGGAGGTCGGCGCTACCCGTATACGGATAGGCCCTAAGAAGCCGATCGGGCCGGTGCTGTTTCTGCTGAATTTTCGGTGAGTTTACGCAGCTTCCCCTGCGGGAGCAACTCGTAGGGATCGCCGCGGTAGCGCAGGTGGCTCGAGCCAAGATAGCTTCGAATCCAGAAACAGAAACCCATCAGGTCGCGAACGGGATAGAGCCACGCCTTACGCATGGAGGCCTTGTCGTCAACTACGGCGCCGGCCACCAGCAGACAGAGCAAAATTCGGACAACGACTGTCAAAGCCAACAACCCCAGCCCCAGCGCTAGATAGCCGCCGGCGCTCAGCGCAGCCAGGCCCAGCAGCCCGTAGGGAACCGCATAGGTCAAGACCTCTCCCAGATGCCCCCATGGCCGGGAGAAGCGGGTGCTGGTGGCCCAGTCCTGCTGATGCGCCATGGTGCTCTTGAAGCGGGCATTGAGAACGTGATGCTCGATGATGTGCGAGGAGAGCACAACCGTCTCTCCAGCCTTAGCCGTCCAGTTGCCGAGCACAAAGTCATCCGCGTAATACTCGGCAACTTTCTGGAAGCCACCAATCTTCTCGACTGTGCTTTGGCGAATGGTCATCGATGGACCCAGGGCGAACTTCATTCCCTCAAGCATATTGGCCACCAGCACGCCCGAAGTCATCTCGACCGACATGCCCAAAGCCTCCAGTTGCGCCCAGAGTCCGCGCTGCGCGACGCCCCGGTAGAGGCAGGTGACCATGCCCACCTTTGGGTCGCTGAGGGGCCCGACCACCGAGGCCAGGTAATCCGGCTCCACGTGCACATCACTGTCCGAGGTCACAAGAATGGGATACAGCGCTTCCTGCCGCATCACTTCCAGAGAAAAGGTGCGCGCATTGGGCCAGGGAGGCTCGCCGCAGACAATCATGCGGGACTTGACCTGCGGAAAACGTGCCGCCACCCTCCGCGCAGCCTCCAGGCCGGCGTCCTCGGAGTGCCTTGCGCAAAAGAGAATCTCGTAGTGCGGATAATCCTGTTCGAAGAAGCTGGCTAGATTCCGTTCCAGATCCGGCTCGTCGCCATGCACGGGCTTCAAGACGCTTACCGGGGGCTGAAAGTCGTGTATGACAGCCCGCTTCTTCTCCCCAGCCGCACGCCGGCGGAATTGCACCACGGCAACAGCGACCATCAGACTGTAGACCGCCGAGGTCGTCACTCCCAGCATGGCAAGTCCACCGAGCGCGATCAGGAAAATGGGTCCGAATGTCATCGTGCGACCGATCTCAGTGCATCTTCACCGGCTCAGGTTCTTCCCGTGAATCGATGAGCAACGGAAGAGCCAGAACAGCGTGTGCGACAACGTGATTCTACTATGGTGGCCAAGTTGAAGATTCAATTCCTCTCCACGCGAACGATACGGATGCGAGAACAGGGAAAGGGAACCTGCTGATTCCCGGTTCTGCTCTGGACAGCGGGTTTCCCATCCGATAAAGTTAGCCTCAGACTGTCCCCCGGTAATTGAGAGCGGCAAAGGAGCCGTCGTCGTGGCATATTTCATATTCTTTCTAGGTATAGCCGGAATCGTAACTTCGACGATTTTTACTTTCATGGTCTTTGTCGCGGCTGCGAAGTATCTGATTGCCAGAGGCCGCAGGAAGGGCCAGGTCTTCGACTTCACGCCTCCCGTGAGCATTCTCAAGCCGCTGCATGGCTCGCCGGCCTATCTCGAAGAGTGTCTGGAGGACTACTTCAAGCTCGACTATCCGGTTTACGAACTGTTGTTCTGCGCGCGCCAGCCCGATGACGCTGGTTTGGCTGTGGCCGCCAAGCTGGCCAAGCGCTATCCCCATATTCCCGTCACGATTCTCCACTCTGGCGAGCCGCCGTGGATGAACGCGCGCTGTTATTCGATGCACCTGATGGCCAAGGCTGCGCGCTACGACCTGCTTGTTGCTACTGACGCTGATATTCCGGTTGTCCCGCAGTTTCTGCGCGAGATGGTGGCGTCCTTCCGCAATGCTGGGGTGGGTGCGGCGTTTTGCATTTATCGCGGCGACCCGATCGACGGCGGCTTTGGCGAACGGCTCGAAGCTCTGGGCATGTCGGTCGAGATGACCTCTGGCGTGCTGGTGGCGCAGATGCTTGAAGGCGTGCGTTTCACGCTGGGGCCGTCCTCGGCGGTGCGCAAGTCGACGCTCCAGCGTATTGGGGGCTTTGAGCGGCTGGGTGGCTACGCGGCCGACGACTACATGCTGGGCAACCTGGTGGCCGAGGCAGGCGAGACGGTGGCGATCTCCGATCACGTCGTCAACCATCTGATTCTGAGATCGGGGTTCTGGAAGTCCATCGCGCACCAGTTGAGCTGGATGCGCAGCACGCGTTTTTCGCGGCCCAAAGGCCATTTTGGCACGTCGCTGACTTTTTCTGTGCCGTTTGGATTGTTGGCACTTTTGGGCGGCGTTCTGGCTCACCATGCTCTTTGGGGCGCGGCGCTGCTGGGCTTCACGGTGCTGCTCAAGATTGCGCAATCGATACTGGTGGGCGGCATGGTGGTGCGCAGCGGCCTCTCGGTGCGGCTCTCGTTGCTTTATCCGCTACGCGACCTGATCGGCTTTTTGCTTTGGGCGGCCAGCTATCGGAGCAACCTGTTGCAATGGCATGGCAAGGTCTTTGAACTGGAGCCGGGTGGAACCATCCACCGGCCAATTGCGCCAATCGCCAAACCCCACTCTTCTTGAACTGAACGAGTAATGATGAGGCCGGCCGGCTGCTTTCAAATGCCCGCAATCTCTGTGGCGGCTTTGAGCGCTGCGGCTGCGGCCTGGTCCATGTTGTAGTAGCGGTACTGGGCCAGACGCCCGAGAAAAAGCACATTCGGCTCGCTTGCGGCCAGTTCCTGATAGCGGCGGTAGAGTTCCTGATTCGCCGGGCGCGGCACGGGGTAGTACGGCTCGCCGTCGTCGGTGGGAAACTCCTTCACAATCGACGTTCCCGCGTGCTGCTGGCCGGTGATGTGCTTGAACTCAGTGATGCGCGTGTAGGCGTGCTCGTTGGGATAGTTGACGGTGGCCACGGGCTGGAGACTCTCGACCCCGGCCAGATGCTCATGTTCAAAGCGAATGGATCGATAGGGAAGACGGCCCAGCCTGTAGTCGAAGTACTCGTCGATGCAGCCGGTGAAGACAGTGAGCCGCGGCTGGAGTCGTTTGCGGATGTCGGCGAACTCCACGCCGGTCTCGACGCGAATGCGCGGATGTGTCAACATTCGCTCGAAGATGCGCGTGTAGCCCTCGGCGGGCATCGCCTGGTGCTTGTCGGTGAAGTAGCGGTCGTCGCGGTTGGTGCGCGTGGGAATGCGAGCCAGAACACTGGGGCTTAGCTCACTGAGATCCAGGTTCCATTGCTTGCGGGTATAGCCGCGAAAGATCTTGTCGCAGAGTTCGCGCCCGACGGCATTGAGCACGACGTCTTCGCTGGTCTGCACTGGGTCGTGGTGTTCGCGAACGTTGGCCAGAAATTTCTCGACTCCGGCCTCGTCGAGATTCAATCCGTAGTAGCGATTGATAAAGTCCTGATTGATCGGTAGCGGATAGAGCTTGCCGTCGAGCGAGACCAAAACTCTATGCTCGTAAGCACGCCAATCTGTAAATCTTGAGAGGTACTCGAAGACCGCGTCGGAGTTGGTGTGAAACAGATGCGGACCGAATCGATGCACCAGAATGCCGTTGCTATCCGGGTGATCGTAGGCGTTGCCAGCGACGTGGTCGCGCCGGTCGATGACCAGAACCTCGCGTCCGGCGCTGGCTAGCCGCTCGGCGACCACTGCGCCTGCGAAGCCGGCTCCAACAACCAGTACGTCTTGATTCACGGGTGCACGCTCTCGGCGAGTCGCGCTGCGAGAGGACGGCTCGATGTGCTTTGGGACAGCGGCCGGTCGGTCCACAGAGCCTTGTCGGCGATCGATTGCACGGGATAGAGCCGACCGGCGAGCAGTTGCTCGGCTTTGAACTGATTCTTGTCCTGGGCAAAGAGCCACTTCCGCTCGCCCGTGCCCCAAATTTGCGAGAGCTGCTCTTCGCTCACAAAGACCTTGGGCGCGTCGGTATAGCACGATCCCCACACCATCGATGAGCCCTCTCCGTGCGGTGAACAGGCTTGGCCGATCAGTAACGCCGGTTTGCCGTGGAAGAAGTCGTGCGCATAGAAGACCACGGAAGAAGCGTCGGATTGGTCGCCGAAGATGATGAAAGAGTCGTCCGACGAGCCTTTTTGGATGATGGTGTCGGCCAACTTTTTCGAGCTCAGCATCGGCTCGAAGCGGGCGAAGGCGATGTGTGCGGCGATCAGGAAGAGCGCCGCGGTCAATGCCACGCTGATAGTGGCGGCCATGTGGTGTTTCTTCAGGCGCAGCAGCCAGCCCACCGCCGGACCCACTAACAGCGCCAGCGCAGCCAGAATTGCGGGCAAGCGCAGTGCGGCAAACGAAGGGCCGGTAAGGTCGAAGACGTGGGACATTGAAAGTGTGTAATCGCCTACGCCGCGATGCGCCAGCAGTGTGCCAACGTCGGCGACAAAAGGCAGGTTGCGGGACTCCCACAGTCCCCAGCCGAGAACCGCGGCCACCAGCACGCCGACGACGGCGAAAAGGCCTTGCGCTCCGGTCAGCCAGGAGGTAGAAATTGGCTTGCGGACGCCATCCGGCGTGTCGACGAGGTCGCGATGTTCTTCAATCCCGGCCAGCACGCCGGCAATCAAGATGATCAGCGGCGTCCAAGCTGGAAATGTGTAGTACTCCTGATTGGTCGAGAGAGAGAAGAAGAGCAGGATGAAGGCCGAAAACAGGCCCAGCAGCCAGACCGCGCGCACACGGAAGTTGACGCCGTCAGTCTTCTCGCGCAGGCGTGAGAGGCTCTTGCGGCGGCTCTTCCAGCCGACCGCCACCAAGGCGGGCAGAAACAGGCTCCACGGAAAGAGCCAGACCAGGTGCAGCAGCCAGTAGGCGGAGAAGGGAAGCTTGTTGTAGTCGTGCGGAAAGCGCTGGCCCAGGAAGCGGAGGACGTGTTCGTTGATGAAGTAGAAGTACCAGAAGCCGTGCACATTCCCGATAGTTGGATGGTTGCCGAACGGATGGCCTTGGCCAGGATTTGCCAGCCCCGCAACGATATGCCAGGGCGCGGCAATCACGAGGAAGAGCAGCACTCCCGTGAAGGGCTTCAACTCGCGCCAGCGCCGCCATTGTCCGCTCAAAATGAGGAAGGGAATGGCCGCCGCGGCAAAGAAGATGGGCGCAATCAGGCCTTTGGTCAGCACCGCCAGCGCCAGCGCCGCCCACATCTCATAAAAGCGCAACCCCTTGTTGGGTTCGAAGCCGGTCAGCAGGCAATAGAGAGCCGCGAGCAGCAGAAAACTCAGCAGGGCCTCGGGAATGGCAAAGCGGGTGTAGAGAAACGGTCCGACAGAGGTCAGCACGCCTAGCGCGGCATAGAGACCGGCGCGGGGGCTCCAGGCGCGGGTGGCGAAGAGCCAGGCCAGCCACGCGCAACCGAGCAGCGCCAGCGCATTGGGCAGGTGGGTGGCAAAGACGTTCTGGCCAAAGACGCGATAGAGAGCGGCGGCGAGCCAGTAGGGCAACGGCGGCTTCTCAAGATAGCGCAGGCCGTTGACGTGGAGCGTAACCCAGTCGCCGCTCTCGGCCATGTGCTGCGCGGCCTGGGCGTGGCTGGCGTCCGCGTCGTCAAGCAGAGGCGGCGTGAAGAGTGAGGCGAGGATGACGGCGGCAAAGACTGCTGACAAAAGCGCCCAGGCAGCGTATGTGAAGGACGGCCTTCGCGGACGATCGAGAGAGTGCGTTTGGGTAGTCATCGAGGGAATAGCGACCAAAGACAAGGATAACAGTGAGGAGCAGGGGACAGGGACTAGGGACCAGGGACTAGGTGGCAGCAGGGGCGTGGCGGTGGCGGAAAATGTTGCCTTGCAGGGCGACTTGATTTGCCGACTTTGAGAGCGAGAAATGAGAGGTCTGGTTCGCAATTTGGCTGAATGACGCTCTGCAGGCAGAGTGAACGGCCCAAAAACTCGTCCTGCGGGTCTGCAAAGACTATCAAAACTTCTGCATTTTGGGTCAAAAATCGCTCGATTTGCGCCTGTCGGGCGGGACAGACGGGGTTTGCGCGCCATGGGGTTCGTCGTCTCCCACATCTCAGAATCGAGATGTGGGGCACCCGCTCATTCGTGATTGATCGGATATGGGCAACCGGTCGTGGATGGGTTGGTTCGATCCCCGGTCTCAAAATCGAGACCGGGGGCACCCGCCACCTGCGGTGGGGTAGATGGCGCTTGCGCGCCATGAGGTTCTTGGTCTCCCACATCTCAGAAACGAGATGTGGGGCACCCGCTCATTTTGTGGTTGGTCGGAGATGGCCTACCCGGCAGATTGAACTGCTTGCGCGGCGGTCTCGTACCTTGAAGCTATGAAAATTGCGCGCATTGTTATGTGCTGGGGGGCGATTGTTGTTGGCATCTGGCTGCTTGGCTGTTCGGCAATTGGCATCGTGGTCACGGAGTGGGCGCTCCATCCGGGCCGCCGCTTGCTGAGTCCGAACGCGGAAGCTCAGGCTCGAGCTGTCGCACAGCGCAATCACGCAGAGTTGGCAAATGTGTCCATCGTTTCTGGCGACGGAGTTACGCTGCGCGGCTGGAGTCTTCGTCCGCAGCACGGCAACGGCGATGCTGTGATTCTGCTGCACGGGCACACGGACAACAGGGCCGGGATGCTGGGCAATGCTGACCTGCTGCTGCGTCACGGCTATTCCGTGCTGCTGCCCGATGCGCGGGCGCATGGGACGAGCGGCGGAGAGATGGCTACCTATGGAGTGAAAGAGGCCGCTGACGTGCGGCTCTGGTTCGACTGGCTTCAGTACTCGGAGTCTCCGCACTGCATCGACGGACTGGGCGAATCGATGGGAGCTGCGCTTGTGCTTCAATCTCTCCGGACAACACCAGGCTTTTGCGCCGTGGTGGCGGAGTCTCCTTTCGCGAGTTTTCGTGAAGCATCCTACGACCGGCTGGGAGAGAAGCTGCATGCAGGGGCGTGGGTCGGGCGTACATTTTTGCGTCCCGTTGTGGAAGCGGGCTTTCTCTCTGCGCGCTGGAAGTACGGAGTCGATCTCGATCAGGCTTCGCCGGAGAACGCAGTCGCGGCTAGCCGGGTTCCTGTTCTGCTGATTCATGGATTGAAAGACACCAATCTTCCTCCGCGCCATTCAGAAGAGATTCAGAGGCAAAGTGCTTCTCGGAATCCAGAAGTTGTGCTGTGGGAACCTGCCGAAGCAGGCCATTGCGGTGCGGCTGGTGCCGAACCTGAGGAGTATGAACGCCGCGTGATTGGCTGGTTTCAGAGCCATGGTTCCGGAAGGGGACTATAAAAGAGTACAGGCTGCGGAAGAGAGCTGATTTCGAGGGAGATTGACAGAAGACGTTCCGCAGGGGCTAAAGCCCACCCTCTCTTTTGGTGCGTTGGCGGCACGACTGAAGTCGTGCCCTGACGCTTCTGGAGGCTCCGAGGGAGTTTTTCCGCAACCTGTGAAGTCGTGTCCTGACGTTTCTTTATATCTCGAAGGTGATTTATATCCGGAGAGCAATTTTGCAAGTGGCTCAGTATCCTCCAGGTTGATTGCTCGTAGCGCGTCTCCTGGCCGTGTCGTGTATCTTGACCCCAGAGACAGATTTTTCTTCACGGAGCGCGTCGAGTCCTCATGCCAACTTTTGCCGCTATCGATATCGGTTCCAACTCGTGCAGACTCAAGATCGCTAAAGTTGTGGCACACCACTTGAAGACCGTGCACGAGGACCGCGAGGTCACACGGCTGGGCGCGAGCGTCTTTGAGGCGGGACTGATTTCGCCGGAGGCCATGGCGGCTACGATTCAGGCGCTCAAGCGCTTTCAGCGGGCGGTGCAGGCGCATGGGGCGCTGCAGATTCGCGTCGTAGCGACCTCGGCGATGCGCGATGCTCGGAACGCGGCGGTCTTTCAGGCACGAGTGAAGGAAGAGACCGGATGGACGATGGAGATCATCTCCGGGCTTGAAGAGGGACGGCTAATTCATCTAGGCGTGCTGGGCGCCGATGGGGCCGGACCGGCAGCCGAACCCAGACCGGCCGGACGCGTGCTGCTGATCGACCTGGGCGGCGGAAGCTGCGAGATTACACTCTCTGAACGCAAACATATACGGGAGACCGTCAGCCTGCCGCTGGGCGCAGTGCGGCTCTCGCAGGAGTTTCTGCCCTCCGATCCGGCGCCGGTGGAGGGACTGGCGCGGATGTGCCAGTTGATCGCCCGCGAGTTGCGCAAGGCTCAGAACAAAATCCAGCCGGAAAAGATTGGGCAGGTGATCGCTACCTCTGGTACGGCCGCCGCGCTGAGCGATGCATTTGCGGCGATGGCAAAGAGCGGAAACGGCAAGACAGGCAAGGGTGCGGGCAAGCCGGTCAAAAAATCGGCAGGCAAATCGGCTGGCAAGGCTGTCAAGGCTCTGATCGCGGGGCGTGCCACTGCCAGTATGCAGGCGGCCGGGATGGTGCCGACGCGCGAGGTGCGCAGGCTGGCCAACAAGCTGGCGCAGCTTCCGCTTGCAGGACGGGCGGCGATCGCAGGCATTGGCCCGCGGCGGGCGGAGATTATCGTGCCGGGCGCTCTGGTCTTTGCCGAACTGCTGGAGAGCTTTGAGCTTGCGGGCTTTCGCTACTCTCCGCTGGGACTGCGCGACGGCATTCTGGCGCAGATGCTGGCTGTGGAAGACGCACGCGCTACGGCGCATCGCGAGCTCGAACACGAACGCTGGCAGAGCGTGCTGGCCACGGCAAAGCGGTATGGCGTTGATCCCCGCAAGGCCGAGCCGGTGAGGCTGCACGCGATGCAACTCTACAAAGAGCTGCAAGCGTTGCATCAGTTGCCGATGGAGTACGAGTCGTGGCTTGCGGCTGCAGCGATCCTGAGCGATACCGGCAAGTTCATCAACCACCAGGGACATCACCGGCACACGCAATACATTGTTTCGAGCTCTGAGATTTATGGCTGTACGCAGTTGCAGCGAACGCTGATCTCGGCGATCGCACGCTACCTGGGCAAGAGCCGCCCGCAGCCGGGAGACCGCGCGCTGCGCAATATTCCCGCTGCAGAACACCAGAATGTGCAGAGGGCGGTGGTGCTGCTGCGGCTTGCTGTTGCACTGAACCAGGACCGGGCTTCGGACGTGCTGCGATTCGGGGCCAGAGTCTATCCCAAGCGGGTCTATATCGAAGTGCAGCCGGGACGGACGGGCGCGGAGCTCGAGCTGTGGTCGCTGCGCAAAGAGGCGAATTACTTCTTGGATGTCTTTGGACGCGAGCTTTTTTGCACGCTGGCGTAGATGGCGCGGGCCGAGCGCGGATCGATGAGCCACTGCAAGAGCGGGGGATGGCGGTCCATGTCGACACGGGCGACGGAGCCTTTCCTCATGCGGATCGCGGCGCCGCCGTTGCCGGTGATGAGGCGGCCGAGGAACTGGAAGACGTTGGGATTGTGGCCGACGGCGAGCACGCCTTCGTAGCCGGCGTATTTGGCCAGCATCTCCTGGAAGTTGGCGAAGTCGGCACCGGGTTCGAGGGCCGGCGAGATCTCGACTTTGGAGTCGTAACCCAGCTCGGTACCGACGAGCTGCGCGGTCTGCAGCGAGCGCTTCAGCGGACTGGAGACGACGACATCCACCTGGACGTTGAGAGCACTCAAGACACGCGCCATCAGGATGCACTGCTCTTTTCCCTCTTTGATGAGAGATCGCTTGTCATCGAGGACAGCATTTCCCCGTGACAATCCGGCATTGGCGTGACGCATTAGATAGAGGTTCATGGGGGCTTACCGGCGGGGACGGGAAGGGGCCTGCCAGCTCCTAGGAGATTGATCTTAACACAAATGTAACAATTTACAGAGTCAAAGGATGTAATTGGGAATACTTGCAGGCGCTTGGGCAAGGAAAAGCCGCTCCATCGGAGCGGCTTGAATTGATGGATTTACAACGAAACTAGGCGGTGCGTTTTCTGCGAACCAAGCCGATCAGCCCGGCAAGTCCAGAACCGAGAAGAAGCAGGCTGCCTGGCTCGGGAGTAAACGTTGTGACATCCAACTCGGCTCTGCCTGCAACATTATCAATCGAGTTGACATACCACCCGAAGGTGTCGCCGGCGTTCAAATCCAAGGTGAAGACTCCGGATGCGGTTTTTCCCGAATCAGGACTGAGCTTGAAAGTAAAGGTGTTTAATATGTAGCCCGCAGGATCATAGTATGAGTCCATATCCTGTGTAGAGTAATTCCAAAGGAAGGACAGGGTCTCTGCCTCACTCACAGTCGTGGTGAAAAAAGTCGTAGAATTGCTGCCTCCATTGCCAGTGTCACTGCCAAACAGTTGGAAGGCCGGATAGTCGCCTACCACATAGCCGTCGCCGCCGTTGGTATTGGCGAGGGTGTACGTGTCGCCGTAGGCAACTCCGCTGACGCCCAAAACGAAGACCGCTGCTACAAGAAGCTTGAGAATTACTTTCATGAGTCCTCCCCCGAAGAATCATCTGCGATTTGAGGGTTTGCCGAGAATCTTGTAAAGATTGCTGAACTTCTGCTGGATATAACTGCAATTCAAGTTCCAAAGGTATCTTCTATATTTACATGAACTTAAGTAAATCTTGAATTAGAATTCCGCAAACTTTTGCATATAAAAGTGTGAAATCGGCTTCCATCCGGCATCTTTTCCAGGAGTTGCTCAGCGACTACTCCGGCGGGCCGACGGCGAGGACGAAGTAGGATGCGGACTCGGTCTTGCTGGCGTTGGTGACCCAGTGGTCGACGCCGGCGGTGACCAGGCCCATGTCGCCGGCATGGAGAGTATGTTCGACGCCCGCGGCCATCAGTGTGACTGTGCCCTCGCGGACGAGCCAGATCTCAGAGTGCTTGTGGTGTTCGACTGGCTCGGCTGGCGCGCCGGGAACGAGAAACGTGACATGCGACTCCAGACGGATGTTGTCGGGCAGCATTCCCATCAGAAAGCGATGCGAGGTGCGCGCGGGACGTTGCGTGCCGTAGGCCTCGCCCCAGATGTATGGGCCCGAGGTAAGTTTTGGCAATGCAGCCGGTGCGGGGGACTGAGCTTCGGCCGCAGGCGCAAGGGCGGGGGCGGCCAGGAGCATGGGGAGCAGGGCGGAAAAGTCGCGACGATTCATGGGGACTCCGTTCGTATGAGGTGGATATTATGCGTCACAACAATGACCGTCAATTTTTGCATTCAGATTCGGATTGCTGCTTCACAAATAGAGCCAACGTCCCGGCATCGCTCTTCTTGAGCAGCTCATCCATCAGGGGCTTGCGGACCTTGGGATTCTCTTTTAGCAGAGCTTCGTAGAATCGCAGAGCGCCCTCGACGCCAGCCTGATATTCGGCGAGCCGGTCGTCCTGCTTATCAGGATCCTGAAGAAGGAATTTCGTTTGTGCGAGAAGTTCGGCACCGAAAAAATCCCCAAAGTACTTTTTGTCGACCTTGCCATACCTTCCAAGGTTCAGGCACATATGAAGGTGAATGTCCGGGATTTCTATCGTCCACCGGACGACCCACTCACGCTCTTTAATTGCATCTGGACTGAGCGGATTTGCCTCGAAGTCCTGAATGTACTGGAGAGCTTGTTTGCGTTCTTCGGGCGTAGACGGTCCGCGATCAGCGGCACTCGCAGCTATGGGCGCATAGAAGAAGACACAGAGCATCAGAACGGAGAGATGGCGCAAATGCATGATTGGAATCCTCGCCAGCAAGGCTAGCCCACGCGGTGTCGAGATGGCAAATGCGGGGCGGCCAGGAGCATGGAGAGCAGGGCGGAAAAGTCTAGGCGATTCATTGGGACTCCGTTTGCGAAAGACAGATTCTATTCTTCGCGGAGGATAGGCGGCAATCAGGCACAGGGAATTGCATGAACCCAATCGACGACCTGAGACTGGTTCACTCCGCCCCTCCGGGGCTGATGGGGTCGACAAACACGTTTTCCCAGGATTCCGCTTCGCTCCATCCTGGGCTATTTTCGACGCGTCCCTCCGGGACGAGAAAGAGCATCTGGCAGGCTGTCAGGTGCGCTTTCGGAGATGGTGCAGGCCCGAATTTTTTGGTATCCCACCCTTTCCGCAGAAAAAAGCGGAAAGGATGGGGCACGGGAGTCCATAGTCAAAATGAAAATGCTCCAGTAATACTGTTGCAGGTTCTTCAGGTTCCGGAAAACCGACGAAGGTCCAGGCCTGAAGGCCCTTCAAATTCGCCCTCATTCAGAGGGCTGAAGCCCTCTGCTTCCTCCGAAGTCTTCGATCTACAACCGTAGCGCTCGTGGAAAGTAATCGATTCTGACAACGGAATTCGTTGTTGCGATTGCCTGCAAATCAAGCCGGCTTGGGGTGTGAGCTTTTCGCCGATTTTGCGGGTGCCGCGACTTTCCTGGCAGGCGTTTTGGCTGGCTGCGGCTTGGGGATTGCGCTCAGATCCGCCTTGCCCTCGGCTAACTGCATGAGGAACTCCTGGCTGGAAAAGGGCTTGGCATCCTTCATCAGCTTGCTGGCGCGGAGGTAGCTGCCGTCGGGCTGTTGCAGGCGGGCTTTGACGGTGTCGGCCAGATAAGCGGGCAGAATCTCGTCGTGGATGCGGGCCAGTACAGCCGGGTCGCGGACCGGGAAGACGACCTCGCAGCGTTCGAAGAGATTGCGCGGCATCCAGTCGGCCGAGCCCATGTAGATCTCGTCGTTGCCGCCGTTGGCAAAGTGGAAGATGCGCGAGTGCTCCAGGAATCGTCCGACAATCGATCGGACGCGGATATTCTCAGACAGCCCTTTGACGCCGGGGCGCAGGATCGAGAGGCCGCGAACGATCAGGTCGACCTCGACGCCGGCCTGCGATGCAGCATAGAGCGCCTCGATGACCGACGGCTCAAGTAGTGCATTCATCTTGGCGACGATGTGCGCGGGACGGCCGGCCTCGGCGTGCTCCTGCTCGCGGCGGATGAGGCGCAGAAAGCTCTCGGCCATGGTCAGCGGCGCAACCAGCAGCGGTTTGTAGTCGTCGATCTCGGCGTGAGCCGTGAGGTAGTTGAAGACCATGTGGACCCGCTCGGTAATCTGCGGATCGCAGGTGAGCAGGCTCAGATCGGTGTAGAAGCGGGCGGTGACGGGGTTGTAGTTGCCGGTGCCTAGATGGCAATAACGTCGCGTGACGCCGTCTTCGTCGCGGCGGACCAGCATGGCGAGCTTGCAATGCGTCTTGAGGCCGACGACGCCGTGGAAGACCTGCACGCCGGCGTCTTCCATGCTGCGCGCCCAGCGGATATTGGAGGCCTCATCGAAACGTGCCATCAGCTCGACGACGAGCGTGGCCTCTTTGGTGGCGGCGGCCTCGATCAGCGCGCTGAAGACCGGCGAGTCGTGGCTGGTGCGATAAAGGGTCTGCTTCATCGAGACGACGGCGGGATCTTCGGCACCCTGCTGAATGAAATCGACGACTGGATCGTAGGAGTCATACGGATGGTGGAGCAGAACGTCGTGCAGGCGCAGCTCGTCAAAGATGCTGGCGGCCTTGCGGCTCAAATACAGTATGCGCGGGGTAAAGCGCGGGAACTTCAGGTCGGGGCGCTGCACGTCGCCGTAGAAAAACATCAGGCGCGAGAGATTGACTGGGCCATCGCCGCGAAAGACCTGATCCTCTTCGAGTTCGAAGTTGACGCGCAGGCGCTCGATGATCTCTGGATCGGCGCCGGATTCGATCTCGAGGCGCACGGCGTCGCCTTTGCGGCGATTGTGCAGCTCGACGCGGATCGACTCGAGGAGCGAGCGGGCTTCTTCTTCCTCGAAGTAGAGGTTTGAATTGCGGGTGACGCGGAAGGCGGCGCGGGCCTGCACTTCGTAGCCGCGATACATGCCGCCTAGATTCTGTGCAATCAGATCCTGCAAGAGCAGATAGTCGTATGCGCCCTCGGCCGAGGGCAGGCGGACGAAGCGGGGCAAGGCGCGGGGCACGGTGACTACGCCGAGCACCTGGGGGCCCGAGCTGCGGCGTTTGAGCCGGAGCAGCAGAGCGAGGCAGAGAGCCTTGTTGAGCACGCGCGGAAAAGGGTGGGCCGGATCGATGGCGATGGGAGTCAGCAGCGGATCGACTTCGCGCTGAAAGTAGTCCTGCGCGTAGGTGCGGGCCTCTTCATCGAGTTCATCCCACTCGAGCAGACGGACGCGCTGCTTGCGCAACTCGGGCAGCAGATGGTCGTTCCAGCAGCGGTATTGGGCGTCGACAAAGCTGTGAATGTCGGCGGTCAGCACGGCCAGCGATTCGTCGGGGCGCAGGCCGTCAAAGCCGGTCTGGCGGTAGCCGTCCTCGATGCGCTGCATGAGGCCGGCCTGGCGCACCTCAACGTATTCGTCGAGGTTGTTGCCGGTGATGGCGAGGAACTTGACCCGCTCGAGCAGGGGATTGCTTGGGTCCTCGGCCTCTTCGAGCACACGCCGGTTGAACTGCATCCAGGAGTGATCCCGGCCGTTGAAGAGCTTTTGTTTCTGTGTATTCCGTGCCATTGATTCCGTTCTATGCGCTGTGTTGGCAGTCTACGCCGTTTTTGCGAAAAACTGAAGATCAGTGGTCAAACAGGAGCGCGAATGCCCATAGGTTCATGCATACAGGATCGAGCGGCATTGCAATGTTAAAGCTCTGCAAATCAGGGGGAGCGAGGAAGGGAAGGGAGTATCGAGCTGAGTACGGGCTTGCATGGCAGTGTATTTTATCGGACGTTCAGAAAGATCGAAGGCAAATGACGTGAGTACTATGGAACCATGGGGTGTAGAAGTCTGGCAGCAGCAGTGTGTCTGGGGGTAGCCGCGTGGGTGGCGGCATCTGCCCAGAGCAGTCAACCGGCTGCTGTTCCGGCACAGGCGTCGAAGGCCGAGCCGCCTCGCGAGTATCGGGTGCCGCTGCTTGCTGAGGGATTGAAACTCTCAGATTTTGCCGGGATGGAGCCACGTGCGGGGCTCAAAGACAAGCTGCTTCACATCAGCGGTTTCATCCAGAACGCTCCGCGGGACGGGGAGCCCGCCAGCGAGGAGACCGAGGTCTGGCTGGGGCATACAAAGACTACTTTCTATCTGGTTTTCATCTGCCATGACCGGCATCCAGAGCTGATTCGCGGACATCTTGCGCGGCGGGAGAACGTCGCCAACGACGACAATGTCTGGGTGCTCTTCGATCCTTTTCAGGATCGCCGCAAGGGTGTTCTGTTCAAAGTGAATCCGATGGGCGTGCAGGCCGACGCCGCGTGGAGCGAGAATGAAAGCCCCGACTACAGCTACGACCAGGTCTGGGATTCTGACGGCGAAATTACGCGCGGGGGCTGGATGGCGCTGATGGCGATTCCATTTCGCAGCCTGCGTTTTCGTCCCGGTGGCTCCGATTGGGGTGTGGTCTTCAAGCGCAACTTTCCGCGCAACAGCGAGGCCGACTTCTGGCCGCGGATGGCGACCAATGTCTCGGGCACACTCAGCCAGGAAGCGACGCTGAAGGGCATCGAGGGGGTGACCGGCTCGCGGAATGTGCAGATCAACCCGTATGTGCTGGGGCAGAACGAGCGAACGCTCGAGACGCTCGATCCGATCAATCCATACTTCAGCGCGCGGCACTTTGAAGGCACGGCGGGTGGCGAGCTGAAGGCCATTCTCAAGGATCGTGTTGTCTTCGATGCGACGGTCAACCCGGATTTCAGCAACGTCGAGTCAGACCAGCCGCAGTTCACTGTCAATCAGCGCTATCCGGTCTATTTTCCCGAGTTGCGGCCGTTCTTTTTAGAGAATGCCAACTACTTCACGACTCCCATCAACCTGGTGTATACGCGCAACATCGTGCATCCGGAGTTTGGCGCGCGGCTGACCGGCAAGCTGGGCCGGACGAATATCGGCCTGTTTGCCATCGACGATCGCGAGCCGGGGCAGACGGTGCCGGCCGGCGATCCGCTCTATCACAAGCGCGCGAAGTTCATGGTGGGGCGCGTGTCACAGGATCTTGGCAAAGGATCGAGCGTCGGCGCCATCTATACCGATGAAGAATTCGGTGATGGATGGAATCGCATTGGCGGCGTCGATTTCAACTGGCGGATCAACGATAAATGGACGGCCCTTGGGCAGATGGTGGAGAGCTCGACCCGGGGAGACGCCGACAGCGGAACTCCGCCAACGTATTCCGCAGGGCCGGCAAGCAGCTTTCAGTTGCAGCGCAGCGGCCACTCGTTCAACCTCAATTCGACGTATCAGGACTACAGCACAGGCTTCACGACTGATATGGGATTTATCTCGACATCGAACCTGCGCAGCGGCCAGAGCTACATCGAATACATGTGGTATCCAAAGCACAAGACGATCCAGAGCTTTGGCGTTGAGATGAGCAACAATATCGCATTCGACCACCAGGGCAACCGCGTTTATCATTACTCTTCCGCTGATCCTTTTATCCTGCTACCGCGCAACTTCATGTTTGCGCTGGTGGGCGGGAGCAACTCCGACACGGTGGGGCCGCCAAGTTACTCAGTGCTCACGGGGTACAAGAACTTCAGCGAGAACTTTGGCGGAATCGTCACACGAGGCGCTCCGTTTCCGCAATTGAACTACAATATCACCGCGATGCGTAGCGGGAATGTGAATTACAACCCGATCGAGGGCCAGCCGCCGTCGCTGTTGAACCAGGAATATGTGCAGGTGTACTTCACGGTGCAGCCGCTGCGTCAACTGACGGCTGACAACGTCTATCTGCTCGATCGCGATCATTCGGTGGCGAACGGCGCATTTGTTTATGAGAGCCAGACCTTCAGAACAAAGGTGAATTATCAGTTCACGCGTTCGCTCTCGGCGCGGGTGATTGTGCAATACGATTCGACGCTGGCTAATCCTGCCGAGACCTCTCTGAAGCGGACCAAGCAGATTGGAACGGAGGCGCTCTTTACCTGGCTTCCGCATCCGGGCACGGCGATCTATGTCGGCTATAACAATGATCTGCAAAACTTCGACCGGAGACTCTGTAAGGGCTTTCCCGGCGGGGTTTGCGATTCCGACAACACCCCGGCGCCACGCTCGACGAACCTGTTGAACGACGGGCGTCAGATCTTTATCAAGGCTTCGTATCTGTTCCGGTTTTAGGTTTAGAAGTTATCCATCAATTAAGGAAGGAACGACAACTGTGGGTCTGGAGACCCACAGTACAGCCGACCTGGAGGTCGGCGCTACCAATTCACGGTGTGCAGCAGGAGATAAGGGCCGCAAAAGAGCTTCTCTCAGCTCTCCTTGCGGTAGAGCATGTCGCGAATGGTTCGCCGGCGGGCTTCATTCATTTCAATCTCGGCACGGCGGGCTTCGGCGTCCAGGCGGTCTTTTTCACCTGGAGCGTCGTCCTCCGGCTCGCTGCACGAGGGACATCGATTGGCAAAGCCCGGCTTATCGGGCCTCAATTCGAACTCTTCAGAGCAAATGATGCAGGTTTTAATTGGGAAGGCCATAGACATCCATGATAATGGCGGGCGATTTTTTTCACATGGAACAACTTCATGCGGACGATTCCAAAAGTCACCTCTCGGCGATTCCCGGTAACGGAAGCACCCGGACGGCCCGGCGCATTTCATCGTTTCTTCATTGACCCGCCCGCCCTGGCGGGTTGAGGATAACGATTGAGCCCGCTTGCTTTATTCTGAGAGAGGAGCCTTCCTATGTCCAAGGAATTCGATGCGTCGCACGGCAGCCTGAATCCAGCCAGCCAAATTTCGTCCCAGCAGCTCGCCGCCGAAGACAACGGAGGCTTGAACGAGATCGTAGAGCAGATTGCCGCCAGTCTCTACAGCCTGGCCTCGATGCTTGTGGGCGAGGGCGAAGACAGCGAACGGCTGGTGGAGAAGGCGATTGCCGAGGCGGAGATCTCGGTCTGCCAGAACCCTGAAGTGGCTCGCCAGAGCAGCAGCCGGGCGCTTTCGGCCGCTGCCATCGAGTTGCTTGCCAGGCGCGATCCCGGCTGTTTGGAAGCGCCTGCGGGGCTGACGGCGGACTCGATCTGCATCGACGACGACGATCTGGCCGCTGCGGGCATTTCAAGGGATGAACTGAAAAGCATGATCTCAGGGTCGGAGCGCGATCGTGTGCGAAGCTGGCTTGCGGGACTGCCGGCAACGCTGCGCACGGTCTTTGTGCTGCGTGCGGTGGCGGGCTTCAGCGCTGCCGAAACATCTGGACTGCTGAAGGATCACGGCGGGGCGCAAGCCAGCGAGTGGACTCTGGAGGCGGCGCGCGAGGTCTTTCGCCAGGGGCTCTGCTCTCTGGCCTCGCAACTGCTGCACGCATCGGCCGAGCGGTAAATCCGCGCGGTGAAGAAATGTTCGCACCGCCCCTACGGGGCGGACGGACTCGAAAAACGCGTCTTCCCAGGATTCCGCTTCGCTCCATCCTGGGCTATTTTCGACGCGTCCCTCCGGGACGAGCGGGCGTATTTGACTGGCTGGCCGGTGGAAAAGAACCAGCTCTGAGGGCAGAATTTGTTCATGCGATTGAGCTGTCGGGAACGGTTCAACGAAACGCCGCGTCCCATCCATTCGTTACACTAGATATAAGAACCCTGCCGCCCACTTTTCGCATCCATCAAGAGTGGGGATTTGCCGGTTTGCTACCCCCAAGAGTGAGAGTCGAAGACATTGATCTTTTCCATTCGTGCAAGCACTAGCTCGATCCGTCCCTGTAGACGCGCACTGGCGCTTGGCCTGGCTGCGATGCTGCCGTGCGCACTGGCAGCTCAAAGCCCGTCAGCCTTCCAGGGGAGCGTCGCGCAGGGCGAGGTTTCGGCGCAGCCGGTCACTCTCACCTTGGACGAGGCGATCCAGCGCGGTCTCAGGGCCAATCTGGGCGTGATCCTCAGCGGTACGCAGACGGCCGCGGCGCGCGGAGAGCGGCTCAGCGAGTTGCAGGCCCTGCTGCCCTCGGTCGACTTCACTGCCAAAGAGGCCGTATTGCAGACCGACCTGCCCGCGCAGGGGCTGCGCATTCCGGGCTTCCCGAAGATTATCGGGCCCTTCGGCTTCACCGATCTGCGCGTCAATCTCAAGTGGTCGCTGGTCGATGTGGCTTCGCTGCGCAATTACATGGCGGCGCGGCACAACTTTGCCGCAGCCACGCTCACTGCGCAGGACGCGCGCGAGATGGTGGTGCTGGTCGTGGGCAACGCTTATCTGCTCGTTCTGGCCGATGAATCGCGCGTTTCGAGCGTCGAGGCGCAGGTGGCCACGGCAAAGATCTCTCTCGATCAGGCGGCTGCTAATCACCAGGCAGGCACGGCGCCGCTGCTCGATGAACTGCGCGCGCGAGTGGATTCGCAGTCTCTGGAGCAGCAGTTGATCGTGGCCCGCAATGCTCTCGAAAAAGACAAGCTGGCACTGGCTCGGACGATTGGCCTGCCGCTCGCCCAGAGTTTCACGCTGGCCGACAAGGCTCCCTATGCCGCCTTTGATCAGATCGACGTCGAGGCGGCGATTCGCCAGGCGCACGCCAATCGCAAGGATCTGGCCGCGATGCTTGAGCAGTCCAAAGTGGCCGAGGAACAGCGCAAGGCGGCCACGGCGGACAGGCTGCCTACGCTGAAGTTCGAAGGCGACTACGGCGACATTGGCGTCAACGTCAGCTCCTCGCACGGCACTGGCGACGCGACGGGAACACTGAGCGTTCCGGTCTTCAAGGAGTTTGCACTTCGCGGCGAAGCCCAGCAGGCGCAGGCCAAACTCGACACGGCACAGGCACAACTCAGCGACAAGAACGCGCAGGTGGATGCCGATGTGCGGGATGCGCTGCTGGATATTGCCGCGGCTCAACAGCAGGTCGAGGTTGCCAAATCGAGCGTAGAGTTGGCCAATGAAGCGCTCAACGAGGCGCAGCAGCGCTATGCCAACGGCGTCAGCGACAACCTGGCCGTCAGCCAGGCACAGCAATCCGTGGCGCAGGCCAACGACCAATACGTGACCAGCCTCTACCGGCACAACGTGGCCAAGCTCAGCCTGGCCCGTGCCCTGGGTGCAGGCGAAAACTACAAGACTTATCTGGGAGGAAAATAGACGTGGCGGATTCATCTGCAAAACCGGTTCCGAGCGATCCGAACGAAAAGATTCAGAACGAGCAGGCGCCCTCCCGCCGCCGAGCGATTGTCATCGTTGTTGTGGTGGTGCTGGCGCTGGTGGCTGTCGGCCTCTGGTGGCGGTCCACGTTCACCGAGGACACCGATGACGCGCAGGTAAACGGGCACTTGATTCAGGTCAGCTCGCGCATATCGGGCCAGGTTGCCAAGGTGTACGTCGATGAAAATCAGCTCGTCAAGGCGGGAGATGTGATTGCCCAACTCGACCCCAGCGACTACCAGGTTGCTGTAGAGAACGCCGAGGCCGCCCTGGCCAGCGCGCAGGCAAACGCCGCCGCAGCCGACGTGAATGTGCCGATTACCTCCGTCAACGCCGGGAGCAATCTCTCCTCAGCCGATGCCAACCTGAGCGGATCGACCGCCGGCGTGGCGCAGGCCAGGCAGCAATTGCAAGCCGCGCAGGCTCGCGTGGCGCAGGCAAGCGCCAACAACAAAAAAGCGCAGGCCGATCTCGAGCGCTACAAGCCGCTCGTCGAGAAGGACGTGATCAGCAAGCAGCAGTTTGACGCAGCCGTTGCTGCGGCCGATGCCGCCAAGGCCGCGCTCTCTGACGCCAATGCAACCGAGCGGGCTGCCGAAGACGGCGTGCGCGTGGCAAGTGAGCGCGAAAAGCAGGCCCAGGCAGGACTGAAGTATGCACAGACCGGTCCGCAGCAGGTTGCCGCGCAGAGTGCGCGCGCACGGCAGGCGCTGGCGCAGGTAGCTCAGGCCCAGGCTCAGCTCGATCAGGCAAAGCTCAATCTGAGCTATACCAAAATCGTGGCTCCTACGGCGGGCATCATCACCCGCAAGAGCGTCGAGATCAACCAGAACCTGGCGCCGGGGCAGAATCTGCTCACGCTGGTTTCGCTTGAGGGGCTCTGGGTCACTGCGAATTTTAAAGAGACCCAGCTCAAGCACATGTCTGCCGGACAGGATGTTGAAATTGCGGTGGACTCGACCGGCAAGGACTACCACGGCAAAGTTACGCAAATTGGAGGCGCCACCGGTTCGGTGCTCTCGCTCTTTCCGCCGGAGAACGCGACCGGCAACTACGTCAAGGTCGTTCAGCGTGTTCCGGTTCGCATCGATTTCACCGATCTTGCCGGCGAAGATGCGAAGCACGAGTTGAGGCCTGGCCTCTCGGTGGAGCCTAAGGTGCGGGTGAAGTAGAGAAGCTGCGGCACGAGCAGCGTTTGCTGTGAGTCTGGAGACTCACTGGACAGCCGGCCTGGAGGCGGCGCTACACATGGGTAGGCTCTTTGTTAGGGCGATACCTGGACGGGAGTCACTCGGCTTCCGGCCTGTGTGAATTGGAATTGCAGCAGCCACACGCTCGGCACGGCCTGGCCATTCACCTGTACAGGCTTGAATCTCCATCGCTGGGCTGCCTGCAGTGCTGCCTTGGCGAAGTACTTGCTCGGCCCTGCCGAGTCGAGAGACGCATTCGTTACATTCCCAGCCGCATCGACCGTGACCCGCACCTTCACGTTGACCTGACCATGAATCGACGCAACGGCCTGTGGAAGCAGGTCGGGCATGACCTGTTCGGCGGTCTCGCCTCTTGCTGGCGCGGTTTCAGTGATGGGTCTCTCGGGAGCGGGCGCGATTTGCCGCTCCGGCGCTGGAGAGGAAGGCGATGGCTTGGCGATTGCAGGCTCAGCTTGCTGCTCGGCAACCGGCGGCGGCGCTGTCGGGGCGGGCCGCAACAGAAAGAATGCGATGATCGCAGTCACAAGCACCGCTGCGGCAAGGATCATCGGCCTGCGCGATTTGAACGGCACGGCTGGGATGGCGTTGTCCGCTGATTTTGCAGGCGAACCAGAGATTCCGAGATGTGCCTTGACATCGTCGAGAGTGCATCGGAGTGCGGGGTCAAGATGAAGACTCTCACGCGCAATGCGGGCGAACGGTTGCGGTACGGACCCCGGTACGACCGGATCTTTCTGCGCCGCGCGATCCCAGGCCGGCGCGTGCTGCGTCAGAGCTTCGACGAGTGTCACGCCGAGAGACCAAAGGTCCGAGGCCGGCGAGATCGCGCCTGCGGTGCACTCCGGCGCATCATGAACATCCAGAGCACGCGAGGGATTGCCCAGCTTGCCTGTGGTTTGAATCTCCTCGCATGAGAGCTTGACCTGATCGCTGACTACAAGAATATTTGAGGGTTTCAGGCCGCCGTGAACGAAACCTTTTGCGTGGAGATAGCCGAGCGCATCGAGGACCGGATCGAGCATCTCGCGAGTTTCGTTTGCCGTCAGAGCCCGCTCGGGAAGGATCTCCGAGAGATTTTCTTCGGCATACTCTGTGACTGCATAGACCAGCCGGTCCGGGCCGATCTGGCATCTTCCGGCGTGGAAGAGCCGCATCAGGTGCGGGTGGGAGAGAGTGCTGGCCGAGGCCCAGCGCGCGATCTGCCCGTCGGCGTCGATCGAGTCGGCGAAGACGAGCCGGATGGCCGCACGGCGCGGTTGATCGCCCTCGAGTTCGGTGAGGAAGATGCCGCTCGACTCGGAGCCGCCGAGCCACTGGAGAAGCGGATACTTTCCGTCGATAACCTGCCCCTGCCAATCACCGCGAAATGGGTCTGTTTTCATTCCGGTTACCATTCTATATCCCGTATACGCCGTCAACTACCGTATAGACTGATTGCAGCCACGCGATGAAAGACTCCATCCACGCATCGAAAGAGAACTACCTCAAGGCTATCCTCGAAGCAGAAGCCGAGGGGCGCGAGGTCATTCCCGCTGTGCTGGCGCATTGGCTTGAGGTTTCCGCGCCTGCGGTGACCATGGCGCTCAAGCGGCTCAAGCGCGACGGCTACGTTGAGGTCGGCCACGACGGCATCGTTCGGCTCACCGCCACAGGCCGCGAAACCGCCTATCGTACGGCGCTGCGCCACCACCTTATTGAACGCATGTTGAGCGAGATCTTCGGCATGGAGTGGCACGAGATTCACGAAGAGGCCGAACGGCTCGAACATGCCGTCTCTCCGGCCTTTGAAGCCAAGCTGCGAGAAAAATTAGGGGAAACTGGTGCATGCCCGCACGGCAACCAGGTGCTGCCCGAGACCCCCGCCGAGCGCAGGAAGCGCGGCGAGATCCAGCTCTCAGATGCCGCAGCCGGAGCGCACTATACCGTTGTCAGCCTCCATGAGCGCGACCCTAAGCTGCTGCTTTTTTTGCACCAGAACGGCATCGGCCCCGGCAAAACTCTGCGCGTGGTCAGCCAAAACTACGACCAAACCGTTTTGATTGAGCTTCCTGCAGGCAATACGACCCTCGGACGTCCGGCCGCCGATGCGGTATGGCTCAGGCCAAAACCTGCATAATAATTAAATGTAATAAAAAACGTTAACCATAGTTAACCTGTCTGTGGCATACTCATTTTATGAACGGAACCGCCGAATCCGTACTGCCCGTCATTCCAGGCCTTGCGCCTGGGCCTGAGCATCGCGTCCCTTCGCTGCCAGAGGTTCACGCAACGGTCGGCGTATCTCGCTCCCCCAACTATTGGCGGAGGCTGCTTGGCTTTCTCGGCCCCGGGTTTCTGATCTCCGTCGGCTACATGGACCCCGGCAACTGGGCCACGGACATCGCCGGCGGCTCGCGCTTCGGCTACACGCTTCTGTTCGTCATCATGGCCTCGAACCTGATGGCCATTCTGCTGCAAAGCCTCTCGCTCAAGCTGGGCGTGGCTACCGAGCGCGACCTGGCGCAACTCTGCCACCAGGCCTACGGTCCCAGGGTCAGTTACGGGCTCTGGATCGGCGCGGAGATCGCCATCGCCGCATGCGACATGGCGGAGGTCATCGGCTCGGCCATTGCGCTTGAACTTCTCTTCCACATTCCGCTCTTGTATGGCGTGCTCATCACCGGCGTCGACGTGCTGTTGATCCTGCTCTTGCAGCGCTGGGGCTTCCGCGCACTTGAGGCGCTGGTCATCGCGCTCATCGGCACCATCACTGTGCTATTCGTGGTGCAGGTGCTGCTCTCGCACGCCGAACATTGGGTGGCGTTGCGGGCCATGTTCATCCCCTCGCCCTCTATCGTCACGAATCCAGCGATGCTCTACATCGCCATTGGAATTCTTGGCGCAACGGTGATGCCACATAACCTCTACCTGCACTCTTCGATCGTGCAGAGCCGCAAGTACGAACGCACTTCGAAGGGCAAGCGCGAAGCCATTCAAATGGCCAATATCGACTCTTTCCTCGCGCTTACTTTGGCTCTCTTTGTCAACGCGGCCATTCTCATCGTCGCCGCCGCTGCCTTCCACAGCCGCGGACTCATCAATGTCGCCGCCATTCAGGACGCTTACAAGCTGCTCAGTCCGCTGCTAGGCGCCACCGGAGCGAGCACGCTCTTCGCCATTGCTCTGCTGGCCAGCGGACAGAACTCTTCGATCACCGGAACTCTCGCCGGCCAAGTGGTCATGGAAGGCTTCATCCACTTCAAACTCTCGCCCTGGCTGCGCCGCCTCATCACACGTTCGCTGGCCATCGTTCCGACGATCATCGTGGTCGCGGTCACCGGGGAGCAGGGAACTGAGAAGCTGCTGATCTTCAGTCAGGTCATTCTCTCGCTGCAACTGAGCTTCGCAGTCTTCCCGCTGGTCATGTTCACCGGCAGCCGCAAGAAGATGGGCGAATTTGTGAACGGCCCGTGGCTCAAAGCCCTGGCCTGGAGCATCGCGATCCTGATCGCCGGGCTGAACGGCTGGCTGCTGGTGCTGACCTTCATGGGTGCTTGAGCCGCTATGGCTGCAACACATCAAATGTCAGGTCCTTTCCCGGAGTTGGGACAAATGGCAGATCCTGGCGAAGATCGCAAGGATTGATGGGCACCGCGTTCGAATCGGTTCGGATATGCACGGTGTATTCGCCAGGTGGTAGATCGTATTGTCGGTCAAGTTGAACGTAGTTTTTGTTTACACAAGTGCGAGGTGGAATCTCAACGGGAACCCAAAGTAGAGTCTGCCTATTCGTGCTTGCAGAGTCCTCTGGATTCTCTGGGCATTTCTTCCTCCGCTCAGATTCGATTTTGTTCAAAACTCGATGACCGTATGCATCGTACAAGTCAAAGCTCGGCCCATTGAAGCAATTCAGATTCAAACAGGTCTCACCCGATGCAGAATTCTCAGATACGGGATTGTCGCTCGAATTATCGAACCACTGGTGGAGCTGTACGGACTCGCCTTTGACGAACGTGTGCGAGGCCAGTGAAAAACCCCGTGCAAGAGTTCCTTTCGAAGGAACCATTGACGGGCGTCCCGAAGTAAGTAGCTCGGGTTTATCACAATCGACAGGCAGGGGCGAAGACGGTTCTTGGAAGACAGCGTCATGAGTCTTCGCCCATTGCTCGTTCAGCGGATCGTTGTCGAAAGGCCCTGCACGCCATGCGCTGATGTCGATGGCCTCACGGGCTCCAGGCGCCATCGGGAGAACCACCGGCTGTTCATCCTTTGTCAAAGTCAATCTGAAGTTCAGTGGTCCATCCCTCCTCCCGTCCACCTGCGTGTCCATTCCGGTCGCTCCAACCAGAAAGTGCGCAGTCTCGCCGTGTTTCAGATCGATGAACCCGTTAGGACGCACCTTGAACAAGTTGTTGTCGCAGTTCGGACATGTATCCACCCCTGCTGATTCGAAGCCGTGTTCGCTCAACATTGTCAGCGCTGGCACTCCGGCGAGCGAACACGCTTGATCTGAAATATTCGTGGCTTCATAGGCATTTAGCGACTGCGTTTTTGTAGAAACCACGAGTTCGTGCGCCACGAGATGAAGCTGCGAGGCTTTACACGGCGGCAAGGAAGCGAGGATCTCTGCCTGACCGGGCAATGTGGGGTCATGAACAGCCAGTTTGATCTGTGCGCGAGCAAATCGCATTGCACCAGACGGAGCGACAGCGCCCACAGCTTCGTACTCTACCGATCCAGGCTCCTGAGGAAGCATATGAAAAAATCGAGGAACGATAAGAGCAATTCCTGATGCAGACGGTTGCCAAGCGGGTCTTTCCGAGGCTCCTTCCGCAGAGGTGCACTGCTGAACTGAAATGATGGTCGCACCGCTCGATTCTCTCTCCCGCAAAATGCGGAACGCACATCCGACATCCGCTCCGTGCGGAAAATTAAGGCGCAGGCTCGGGTGTCTGCCAAGCATGACCCGATTAATGGGTGAATGAAACTCAAACAACGGCGAGCTGCCCAGAATTTCCGACGCCGTAATCAGTTTTGCAAACGAGCGAGTATCTACCGTCTCCGATTCCGACGTTTTGAACGGATTGAACCAGTATTTGAGGAGCGAATCTTGATTTGCGTATCTTCCCTCCCGATACCCTGTTCCGTATACGGGGCCGCAAGCGCGGATCCAGAGATTGCGAATATCGATTGAAGGTAGAGGTGGTGCGCCCTCAATTTGCACATTAGGATTTATCTCCTCAAACTGGAGCTTAATCCCGGAGTATTGGTAGCAGACTACTTCCGGATTCGAACGTGAATCCCAAATGAAGACTAAATGCGCCCATTCGCCGGGCTCGAACCGTCTTGGCTTTAGAGCGTTTCGATATTCTTCTTCGTTGGGCAATCCTGCCAGAAAGAAGTTTCCAAACGGATTGGGCGGAGGCAGCAGTTCGGCAATTGGCGGACCCAGCGTGCATGCCGTTTTGCCAATATTCTGAACCTCAAGCACAAATAGATGCTTGTTCTGACCCGCAGAGAGGTCCGGCGGTAGTGCGTGAACATCCATCGCCGCAGAAGAACAGAAGGGGGCAATTGAACCGTTTGATTGCGCGCTAACAATAAGGCTGCACATCGAAATGCACAACGAAGAGACTATAACGGCCCAAATGACTTTCATCAGTCCGCCCCCGTGGTTCTAGCTTGTGTGTCGATTTTAAGCTTGATAGCTCGACATGGTGCCGGAAATTACCCTATCGCCGACCACCCTCAGGCTCGACCCCCTAAAACGCCTTGAACTCGATGAGCCGCAACTTTGCGGGCGCCTGGGGGGCCTGCAAGTTCACGCGTAGCGCGGAACAGTCTGCGGGCGGGAAGGTGATGCGGTTGCGGCCGTTGGCCAGCGGCGAAGCAGAGTCGCGTTGCTGGCTGGCGAACTCGTGCCAGTTGCCGGCGGTCTGACATTCGAGCGTGTAGCTTGATGGCGGCAGGTAGTCCTTACCGTCCGCGAAGAAGTAGAGCTCGACTGCGCCGACCTTCTCATTGCGGCCTAGATCGACAGCAAACCAACTGGGCTTGCCTGCCTCGGGCGACCAGCCATTGGGGTTTTCGGGGAAGAACCAGAGGCGGCCATCGATCGCCTCGGCAGGCGAGCCGGGCGCAACGGTTGAGGATGCGGTGGGCTGCGATCCATGCGGCTCGCCGATGTTGACCGCGAGATCGTAAGGGGCCATGGCAGGCTTGGCAGGCTGCTTCGGTTTCGGCAGGGCAACCGTCAAATCGCCGAGAGGTGCAGGTCCCGCGGCGCGCTGGCCGTCAACAAAGACGGAAAGCCCTTTGCCGACTCCAAAGCGGGTGCCGTCTGCGTCATAGACGATGCCCACGTTGTGTCCGTGATAGACAAGACGATCAAGCGCAAAATGGCGGATCGAAGAGCCGGTCGGAATCAGCGGCTTGAGGACCAGCTTGTCATCAAGGCTGGGGCGAATACCGATCAGTCCATTGAGAACCAGATCGTTAAAGGTCGAGTGGTTATAGTGGTGCGAGCGCGGCAGTCCGACGATGGGCGCGCCTGTGTCGGGATTGTAGTCCTCCTGAAGATCGGGATGCCCGTCGGCGGCAAGATGCTGTTGCGCGTATTGGCGCAGAAGCAGCAGATAATCACTTGGCGTCACGACCGATTGCTTGTAGTCGTCGATCAGATTGGCCATTCCTGTGAGCGTCTGCGAATTCTGGAAGGGCCATGAGGGACCGTTCCACTGGCATTCGGGCAGGCTGGTCGGCCCGTCATAGCGATACTGCACCATGTAGCGCGGATAGCTGGGCTCGACGGTGCGCAAACCGTGCGGACCCGCGAGTTCGTTGGAGTCAAGCGCATGACGCCATGCCGCGGCGTACTGCGGCACGTCAACGGGCGGCAGTTCATAGAGCCACGGCGTGAAGCCAACCAGCTCGCGGCCGCGGATGAACTCGCCTTCCTTGACGTATTTGGTCGTGCGCTGATGGCGGTCTGTGAAGTGCTGCATCGACGGATTCCATAGCTGTTCCAGAACTGCTTTGCGAACTGCTTCGGCGCGGCGGCGATATTCATCGGCTACGTCCTTGCGGCCTTTGAGTTCAGCGAAGTGAGCGATGGCCAGCGCATTGGCGTATTGGTAAACATTGATAGACGGACGAAAGGCGTAGCCCTGGAAGAAACCGTTTTCGTTTGGGTTCTTGCTGGGTGAGTCGACGAAGCCTGCGCCGGTCGAGTCGATGGAGCTGATGGTGTACTCGGTGGCGTCGTCGATCGGCTGAATCCAGTAGAGATTGCGCGCGCGGTCGAAGTGATCGTCCCAGCCGTTGTAGACGTACATCATGGCCGGGAGATTGCGCAGAGCTGGCTCCGCGTCGCCGGTGACTTTGACGGCTTCAAGCGTTGCCGCAGCTACGGCTTCAGAGAAATGACGGTCGTTGCCGTAGCCGGTGTAAAGGTGCTCGACGAGCGAGTTGACGACTGCGGGCGAGCGCAGCCAGCGGCCTTCCAGCAGATGGAAGGGGGAGCTGTCGTTCAGATCGGTGTACGGCTGCCGGCCCCAGGGCACGTTGTCGAGGAACTCGGTGACCATCATGCCCTGTGAGCCGATCTCGCGCAGATGCGAGCGATAGACCTGCCAGCGATAGTAATAGACCTTCTGGATCAACGGATCGTCGATGACGAGGAAGGGGATGTTGTCGACATACCAAGGCGCGTCGGCGCCGTAGTGCTCGGCGGCGATGCTCGCGATCTTCGGGGCGGCCGCTGCAGGCAGGGCGCTTGCTGGCGTGCGTTGCGCGATGGCGCACAGGCTCATGAGCGGTAGTAAAAGAAAGGGCGCCGCCAAGCGGCACAGTGCAAATTTCAGAGTCTCCCTGATCATTTTCGAGATATATCACGTTTGGTCTCGACGGTAGAGCCGGGCGACCCTCTTTCAACTGGAGACAGTTGGAATGGCGTGCCGGGCGATTGCCTGATCGAACGTTGATGCCGCCCAGGATAAATTCGAGGAAAGAGCCGCGCACGGCCTCCCTTGTGTGCCCCGCTTTTGCTATACTTGTTGAGTTCACCACAGTGCGGAGGTGGCGAAATTGGCAGACGCACCAGCTTGAGGTGCTGGCGCCCAAAAGGCATAGGGGTTCAAGTCCCCTCTTCCGCACCAAATTTCTCTCGTCCGGGTCAGCCGGACTGACCTCGGAAAGCAGCTTTCGATATGCATATTCTCTTCGTTTTCGTTGTGGTCCTGCACATACTAGTGTGCCTCTTTCTGATTGGCGTTGTCCTGTTGCAACAGGGCCGCTCGGCCGATCTGGCAGGCGCATTCGGCGGCCAGGGCTCGCAAACCGCCTTTGGACCTCGCGCGGCGGCCAACGTGCTGACCCGGCTTACCACCTGGTCGGCCATTATCTTCATGTGCACATCGATTACGCTCACGGTGCTCTATTCGCGTGGCGGAACCGCCTCGCACTCGGTGCTTGAAAACTCCAAGCCCGCGCCCGTTTCCGCTCCGGCCAAATCCGGTAAATGAAGGCGTTTCCTCTGAACGAAGGGGACTTGAGCAGGAACAATCTGGATGCCCTCCGATTGTTCTTTGCTTTGATTGTTGTGTTTGATCACGTCGCGGCTCTTTCCGATGTTCCTGCATTTTCCGCGTACCGCCCATATTTGTCGGGATTCTTTGCCGTTAAGAGTTTCTTTGTCATCAGCGGAATGCTGATCTATCGCAGCTATACCAAATCGTCCTCCCTCAAGTCTTACTTCGAAAAGCGGTTCAGGCGTATCTATCCCGCCTACTTCACGGTCGTAACCGTTGCGGCCTTTGCGCTCTTTCCGCTGAGCAGCCTGCCGGCTTCGCAGTACTTTGCCTTCGGATTCTGGAAGACTCTTCTCGCCAATCTCTTCTTCCTCAACCAATCCGCGTCACTGCCGGGCGTCTTTTCGTCGAACGCTGCGACAGCCGTCAACGGCGCGCTTTGGACGCTCAAGGTCGAAGTGCTTTTTTATTTGTCCGTTCCCCTGATTGCTTATCTCTGTCGCCGATTCGGCACGGGGAGAGTCCTGGGAGCATTGTTCTGCCTGTCGTTTCTCTGGAAGTGGAGCTTTGAGCTTTTGTACTTGACCCACAGGCAGACCCATCTCTATGTGGATTTGAAGGAATCGCTGCCCGGCCAGTTGTTTTACTTCATCGCCGGCATCGTGCTCCTGCTGAACTTCGAGAAACTAAGACGCAATTTTTCGCTCATTCTGTGCGTTACCGCGTGCACGTTTCTGGTCGATCATTTCTTCTTGAGAGGCCTGCTGGATGTCGTCTGGATATCGGGATTTGCCTTCTTTTTCGGATTCGTCCGCTATCTGGGCAATTTCTCGAAGTATGGCGACTTCTCGTATGGAACCTATATCGTTCATTTTCCGCTTTTGCAGACATGGGTCGCTCTAGGCGTGGCCGAGCGCAGCCCGGAGATTTTTCTTCTTGTGGCGCTGACTTCGATCGCACTGGGCGCCTTCCTGATGTGGCATCTGGTTGAGAATCGGTTCCTGGCGAAGAGTTCACACTACCGTCAGGCTACGGTTGCGGTTCCTGGCTAGAGCATTTTGGGGAATTGTGTAGACCGAAAGTTCGTTGGCTTCCCACCCATTCCGCAGAAAAAAGCGGAATGGATGGGGCACGGAAGTCTACAGTAAATCCGAAAATGCATCTAGAGCACTTTTTGGCTCACAGGTTGATCTCAGTAGGGTTGGATCTTTCAGGATTTTGTTGACAGTAATATCTTACAGATATATCTTGAAGATATATGGATCGCAAGCGAACGGCCTACGTCATTCTTGGTATGCTCTCGATCGAGCGCAGTCTCTCCGGCTACGAACTGCACAAGGCCATCGAAGACAACTTCGGCAGCTTCTGGGGCGAGAGCTATGGGCAGATCTATCCGACCCTGAAGCGGCTGGCGACCGAGGGCCTGATTGAGCCGGTTGAATCTGGTTCCGCGCCCAAAAAGCGCCGCCAGGAATACGCGCTGACCGACGCCGGGCGCATCTGTCTTCGCGAGTGGCTCGCACTGCCTTTTCAAAACGATCCTCCGCGCAATGAGTTCATGCTCAAGCTCTTTTTTGGCCGCGAGGCCGAGCCGGGTGTTTCGGTTGCGCATGTTCGAGAGCTGAATCGGCGAAACCGCAGCACCCTCGACATGCTCGATGGGATCGAGAAGATGGCGCATGTTCATCAATCCCAGAACCCCCACAAGCCGTACTGGATGCTCACCCTCAGCCTGGGAGCCGCTCTGACCCGCGCAGCGCTCGAATGGGGCGAGTCGGCACTGGCCGAACTTGCAGCAATGGAGTCCGCATCTCCAATGCCGCCGGCATCAACTTCAAATGAGCCTCGATCGGAGAGGGCAAGATGACCACGAAAGTAAAATCCAGCCGCAGCTCGCAGATCATCGCGTGGGCAGTCACCAGCATTTTTGTCCTCGGCTTTTTCGTTGCTCAAGTGGGAGCTTTGACCGGCCCGATCCTTGGCGCATGGTTTGTTGGTACGCAGAAGCCCCGGCGCGGGTTTCTCTGGATGGTGGCCTTGGGCTTCATTCCCGGCTTGATCTTTGGCTGGCGAAGGATTCCGCTGACTGGCGCAACTCAAGCCCTCGAATATCTGGGTTGGGCGCTGGTGGCCGCAGCGCTCGGCACTTTGCCCTTTATCTTCCATCGCCTCGTCAGCCCGCATCTACCTGGGTTTCTTTCGACGCTGCCCCTGCCGTTGGCGGTCGTTGCGATTCGGTCGCTCACTCAGGCATTCCACATCGGCGCTGCTTCAACCATCGGACTACCCACCTTCTTGATATTCTGGTTTGCGGCCTCGGTCGTCTGGTTGTGGAATCGCGAATCTCACGTCACAGGCTTGGTCTTCGCCGCGGGCTTCATCGTTGCAGGCACCTTCGCACTCTTCCGCCATTTTGGTGTGCTTGTGTTGCCGGATAGTCTGCCCATCGGCGCAGTGTTTTACTGGGCTTGCCTTGGTGCGGCTTTGCTCCTCGTTATTTGTGCGCTCTTCCGCCCCATCCATTTCAATCCTTGGACCAGCCGTCCGCAGACCATCGCCATGCTGCAAAGCCCCTTCACCGGCGAGCCGTTGGAACTTGCCACAGAAAAGGGAAGGGAAGCATTGGTAAGCAGCTCCGGCGAGCGCTTCCCCGTGCGCGAGGGAATTCCAGCTTTTCTCAAGCCGGAAGATCTGACCGGCGACAACGGAAAATATAACAAGCTGTATGAAAATATCGGCGGCTTTTACGACGATACGCAGCGGCTCTTCGGGGCCTTCAGAGGCGTGAACCTGGACTCCTATTTTGAGAACTACATGAGCCTGCTCGATGTGAAGCCGGGCGACTCGGTGCTGGAGACCTCGGTGGGCACGGGGCTCAACTTCAAGTACCTGCCGCGCGGCGTGAAGCTCTCCGGGCTTGACCTCTCCGCCGAGATGCTGGCCAACTGCCAACGCAATCTGCGCCGCTGGCAGATGGAGGCCGACCTTTACCTGGGCAACGCTGAGAGCCTGCCCTTCGCAGACTCCAGCTTCGATGTGGTCTTTACCTGCGGCGGCTTCAACTTTTTCAGCGATCGGGCTAAAGCTGTTCGCGAGATGATTCGCGTAGCCAAGCCGGGCGGCCAGATGATGATCGAGGACGAGACCGAGGAGTACGTCAAGAGTACCTACGAGAAGATTCCGTATACCAGTAGCTTTTACTCGGATCGCAAGGATGCCGTGAAAGTGCCGATCGATCTGGTGCCGCCGGAGATGGAGGATGTCCACGTTGAAATGCTGAAGGAAGGCAAATTCTATGCGATCACCTTTCGCAAACCACCTGCGGTGGGGCAGCCGCCTTCGCCACCTGCGGTGGGGCAGCCGCCTTCGCCACCTGCGGTGGGGCAGCCGCCTTCGCCACCTGCGGTGGGGCAGCCGCCTTCGCCACCTGCGGTGGGGCTAACTGCCTTTGGCAGGAAAAACTCTGACGTTGTTAAGGCGATTCATTGTTAAGGTATTCCTATTCACTCTGGGAGAGAATAGCCCGATGAACAAGCTCGAAGAGATGACCGCCAGGCGCAAGCGCGCGCATGCACAATTGGTCGCGACCAAATCGAAGGTCTACGAAGGTTTTCTGGCGATGGAGAAGGCAGCCTATTGCGACGGGGCGCTGCCTAAAAAGCAGAAAGAACTGATCGCCGTTGGCATCTCCGTGGTGAAGGATTGCGAATCCTGTATGCAGTGGCACATTGAGCAGGCCGCGGCCAGCGGGGCGACTTTCGAGGAACTGCTTGAGGCCGTCGAGGTCGGCATCGAGATGGGCGGCGGCCCGGCCACGGTCTCGGCTCGCTTTGCTCTTGAAGTGATGGAGAGCCTGGGGTTGAAGCCGCGATGAGGATGACGAGGATCTGGAAGTCAGATCGCCTGTAAAATGGAAGCATGATCTTTGAGAGCTTTCCTGTTGGCCCGCTTGGCTGCAACTGCACCATCCTCGGCGATGAAGACGCCGGCGAGGCCATCGTTATCGATCCTGGCGACGAGGTGGGCCGCATCGCCCGGCGGCTCACTGAACTTGGCTTGAAGCTCAAGCAGATTCTTGTCACGCACGCGCATATCGATCACGTGGGTGGCGCGCTCCGGCTCAAGCAGTTGACCGGCGCGCCGATTCTGCTAAACGAAAACGATCTGCCTCTCTTGAAGATGATGGATCAGCAGGCGGGATGGCTCGGCATCGCGACGCCTGAGACCGCGCCGCCCGATGAATACCTCATCGACGGCCAGCGCGTGGGCCTTGAAAAGTATCCCGCAGAGGTGATGCACACACCCGGCCACACGCAAGGCTCGGTCTGCTTTCACTTTGCGCCGCTCAAGCTGCTGGTGGCAGGCGACACGCTCTTCGCCGGAAGCATTGGCCGCACTGATCTGCCGGGTGGCGACTCCGAACAGATTATTGAATCGATTGAGAGCCGCCTGCTGCCTTTATCAGATGAGACCCGCGTGATCACTGGCCATGGTCCTGCGACCACGATCGGCGCGGAACGCAGAAGCAACCCGTTCCTGCGGTGAGAGCGAGCGGTTGGGCTTTAGCGTTTTAGGCTACCTTTTCGGTGTTTCGCCGAAGACTCCTTCGGCGCGCAGGACCTCGATGCAGCGCTTCAGGCCGCCGTCTGAGGTCAAAATGCTCCAGCGGTTTTGAGCAGCGACAGCGCAGAGCAGCATGTCAGTCGAACCACACTCGACACCGCGGCTGCGGCAGAGGTTGTAGAGGCGGGCGGCTTCTTCGTAATGCACAGTTTCAACCGGCTCGTCTGGAAATGCTTGAAGCGCGCTTCTCAGCTTCTCGAATTGCGCCCGGTCTTTGATTCCCGACAGCACTTCCTGCCGGATTGGGCCAATGATCGTTACACGGCCGCCTTGAATCGCTTCGATCAGCGAGGTCACCATCTGGCGTTCATTGCTGGAGAACGTATTTTTGTCTTTGCGGCGGAAGAGAAGCGACCAGGCGCAGGTGTCGGCGAGGATTTTCACGACTCGGTCTCGATCCGGTCGAGTTGGCGCATCTTCCGGTAGTCGAAGGCTGGATCATAGTCGATCGAGCCGACTAAATTGAGGACATCGAGCTGCTTTCGCCGCTGAATATATTCCTGCAAGGCGGCTGTCACCGCGGCCTTCTTGGTTGCGTGGTGGCCGATCCGCAGAGCCTCGGCAATGAGGCTGTCATCGAGTGCGAGATTTGTCGGCATCGAGTCTGCACCTCTATGTGTAGACTATCACACATTCGAATGTGTGGAATGATGTGTCCCGGATTGCTCGGCAAAATACTTCACCAGACGGGCGACTCCGGCGGTGAACTCGGCCTCGGACGCTAACAGACTTACAACCAGCCAGCCCGACTCCGGCATTCCGAAGAAGTAGCCGGGATGCACCCAGACACCGCGCTCCAGTAGAGCGAGTACCGTCTGCTCATCGGGACCGAGAGCGGGAATGCGCAAGACCGCGTACCAGCCGCCTTCGACTGCCAGACGATCGACCTCTGGCAGGCTGTCGACTCCGCGATCCAGTTCAGCCAGGTTGGCCGACACACGCGCGTGAATCTGGTGTTGAATCGCCTCGCGGCCTTCGAGCCAGGTCGGCATGGCGCCTTGCACCGGCGCATTCATCGAGAGAAATGTATCGGCGATAACCTCAAGGCGATCGAGCGCCGCGCGGGCTTCGGGTCCGGTGGCGGCAATCCAGGCGGCCTTCATCTGCGGCAGTCCGGCGATCTTGCTCAGCCCGCTCACGACAAAGACCGGAACGCCTTCGAGCCCGGCTGCGAAACTCGTTGCCTGCGCGCCAAAGCTGTAGTCGAGAAAAACCTCGTCTACGATCAGCGAGAGATCGAATTCACGGCAAATCCGAGCCAGTTCTTCGGCCTCCCAAGTCTTGGTGAAGTGGCCGGTCGGGTTGTTGGGATGGACGATGACGATGGCGCGTGTCTGGGGCGTGATCGCCTGGCGGAATCCTTCCGGATCGATCTGCCAGCCGTGGTCGTAGACCAGCGGCGCGGCCTTGAGACGGACGTCGTCGAGGACGGCCAGGAAGTCGAAGAGGGGATAGCCGGGTTGGGCAAAGAGGATCTCGCTCGCGGGATCGCAGAGCAGGCGGAAGAGGAAGCTGTAGGCCTCGCTGGTGCTGGTGGTGAGCACGATCTGCTTGGGGTTGAGAGCGATGCCGTGGCTGGCATAGTACCGGCAGACTGCCTCGCGTGAACGAAGCAGGCCGCGCGGCTGCGGGTCGTAGTCGAGAGCCTGCGGATCGGCCAGTGCTGCTAGCAGTTCCGGCGGGTATTGAAAGCCGCAGCGGGTAGGATTCGAGGCCGTCAGGTCGGCAATGGGCAGCCCGGCAGCCGTGCGCAGTCGGTGCGCCCGCGCCAGTTCGCTCTCGTCGGTGTTCCAGTTGGTTCGCTGGGAGAAGCGCATCATACTCTTTCCACAAAAAAGGCTGCCGCACCGCGGGTGCCACAATAGAAGCAGGCGTCCTCTTTCAACATTACACGGGCGTTCTCAGGAGGGAAGATTGGCTTTGCGCGCGGTTGTCTTCGACTATGGAATGGTGTTGACTGGAGAGCCGGACCCTGCGGCCTACGCAGAGATGCTGCGCGTTACAGGTTTATCCAAAGAGCAGTTTGAACCTCGCTACTGGGTCGACCGGTCTGCCTTGGATGAAGGCAAAATGACCGGCGCCGCCTTCTGGCAGCAGTTTCTGCGCGATGCTGAGATGCCTGCGAATCAGGAGATGGCCGAAGAACTGAACCTCTGGGATGTCCGCTATTGGACCACCGAGAATCCCGCGATGCTGGCCTGGCAGCTTGCGCTCAAGCAGCACGGACTGCTCACCGCCATCCTCTCGAACATGGGCGACGACGTGCTGGCGAACGTCGAGCGCGAATTCGAGTGGATTCACCGCTTCGACGTACGGGTGTGGAGCTGTCAGCTTGGCGTCGTCAAGCCCGATCCGGCCATTTATCGTTACGCGCTGGACAAGCTGGCGGTACAGCCTCAGGAGGCGCTCTTCATCGACGATAAGCTGGCCAATATCGAGTCCGCGCGGGCTGTGGGAATGCAGGCGATTGAGTTTTCCACCATTGAGCAGCTTCGCGCCGACCTGATCGCTCAGGGGCTCGACGCACAACTGCCCTTGCCAGCCTGAAAACATCTTGCGTCCCAGAATGCGGTTCAATCGTCCAAGCAAGGGGCAAGTACCCCGTACAGGTGAATTGATTGCAGATTACGACAACATTGCGCACCGCCGTTTCGGCTGTGCTTGGATCGGCTTTGGCGCTGAGCGCGGGGATGGCGCTCGCGCAGAGCGTGCCAGTGGTTACTGGCGACGCACGCGTTGACAAGCTGTTGAGCCAGATGACGCTGAAAGAGAAATTGACGCTGATCCACGGCACTCATGAGGATCCGGCGGTTTATCAAGGGCAGGCCGGCTATTTGGGCGGCATTCCGCGGTTTGGCATTCCGGGGCTGCGTTTTGCCGATGGTCCTCCGGGCGTGCTTACCCGTCATCCGTCAGCAGGCGAGACGGCAACGATGGGTGTAGCGGCAACCTTCAGCCGCAAGCTGGCCCAGGAGAACGGCCTGGTGATCGGCCGCGAAGATCGCGCGCTGGGCATTGACGTCTCTCTGCAGCCTTTTGTGAATATCGATCGCGACCTCCAATTTGGCCGCGGCTATAACACCTTCGGCGAAGACCCGTTTTTGACCAGCGAGATCGGAGTGGCCGAGATCAAGGGCATTCAGTCGCAGCATGTGATGGCCCAGATCAAGCACTATGTGGCCTACGACTCAGAGAGCGGCAATATCTTTGTCGACGACCAGGCGCTGCATGAGATCTACGTGGCCCCCTTCGATGCGGCCATCAAGGCGGACGTCTCGTCGATCATGTGCTCTTATAACCGCGTTAATGGGACCTTTGCCTGCGGCAACAACTCGACGCTCACCAAGATCCTGCGCGACGAACTTGGCTTCAAGGGGTTTGTGACCTCGGACTGGGGCGCGGTGCACGCGGTCAACTTCATCCATGCGGGGCTCGATATGGAGATGCCGGGCGAGCCGGCTCCTGGCGGTGGAGGCTTCTCGCTTCCCTCGTTCTTTGATCTGCAGCCACTGCCTCCGCCTCCTCCGCCGCCGGACCCAGCCAAGACAGGTGAGATGGTTGCCAGCATGTTCGGCGGCCACATTCCCGAGGAGCCGGCAACGGAACGTGGCGGTTTTGGCGACTTCGGCCTCAAGCTGGATCCCAAGAAGATGGCCGACGCCCTCAAGGACGGTACGGTCAACGAGGCAGCCATTACGCGCGCTGCCGGCCGCGTGCTTTATGAGATCGTCCACTTTGGCTATCTCGATGGCCAGTCGAAGCATGAAGTCACCGAGCAGTCCATCGAGGCCAACGCCAAGATTATCGAGAAGACAGGCGAAGCCGCTGCTGTTCTGTTGAAGAACGAAGGCGGCGCGCTGCCCTTGAAGGCTGCCGATCTCGATTCCGTCGTTCTCATCGGACCTACGGCCCTGCAGGTGGACTCGATCGGCATCAACGGCGAGCGCTCGGTTGGCCTGCCTCAGCGCCAGGTCGGCCCGCTTGCGGCTCTCAAACAAATCACGGGCAACGCGAAGATCAAGTTCGCCGTTAACGACGACATGACCGGCACAACCGTTCCGGCCTCGGCTTTGAGCCACGATGGCAAGCCGGGACTCGAACGCACGATTTTGTGGCAATCCAAGCGAGATGTGGACGAAGAGAAGTCGATTAACGCCGAACTCAACTTTACCGGCGACAAAGCCCTGCCCCCCAACTCCAACGTGACATGGCGGGGATCGCTCACGCCGCCTCATGCCGGCACCTACTGGCTCTATCTCCAGGCCATGGGCACCAATGCCAAAATCTCCATCGACGGCAAGCGGCTGGCCGCTACCGGTGTGATGCAGGGCGCCGTACATGGCGATATCCTGCAAGCGAATCAGGATAACGTCGTCCCCACGACCGACAACCTCGACAATGTGCGCCGCGCGGTTGAGTTGACTACCGGACCGCACAAGATCGAGATCTCGACCAGCCCTGACAGTTCCAACGCGCCGGTCGAGGTTCGTCTCAACTGGTACACTCCCGAGCAGCGCAAGGCCGATCACGAAGCTGCTATTGCAGCCGCCAAGAGCGCCAAGGTTGCGGTGGTCTTTCTCTGGACGCGTCTGCAGCCTGTCTTTGGCTTGCCCGGCGAGCAGAACAAGCTCGTCGAAGAGATAGCCGCCGTCAATCCCAACACCATCGTCGTTCTCAACACCAGCCAACCCGTCGCTCTGCCCTGGCTCGACAAGGCCAAGGCCGTTCTCGAGATGTGGTGGCCTGGCGATGAGGGCGGCTGGTCAACAGCCAACCTGCTGGCCGGCAAGACCAGTCCCGCAGGCCGCCTGCCCGTCACCTGGGGTAAGCGCCTTGAGGACTACCCTGCCACGGACCCCAAGCATCCCGAGCGCTCGTTCAAGGGCGTCGACGGCAAGACCACTTACAGCGAAGGCGTTCATGTGGGCTACCGCTGGTTTGACAAGGAGAAGATTGCACCGCTCTTTGCTTTTGGCCACGGCTTGAGCTACACCACTTTTGCGTACTCTGGCCTCAAGGTCGAGAAGGCCGCTGACGGCGGCCTCGACGTGAGCGTTGCGATCAAGAACACCGGCAGCGCGGACTCGGACGAAGTGCCACAGGTCTACCTCGGCGTGCCGAGCGAGATTCCCGCGGGAGTGCAGTTCCCGGTGCGTTCTCTTGCAGCCTTCGACCGCATTCACCTGGCGGCCGGCGAAACCAAAACCGCAACTCTCCACGTAGCTCTGCGTCAGTTGCAGTATTGGTCCACGGAGCAGGAAAAGTGGATCGCGGCTACAGGCAAGCGCACGTTGAGTGTCGGTGCTTCTTCGCGCGATCTGCGGGTGGAGCAAACCATCAACTGAAGAACTGAAACGCAAACAGAGATGCCGGAGCATTGCTCCGGCATCTCTGTTTTTGGCTTGGATCTACCTAAGATCGACGGTGAAATCACTGCTTCCTGAAGGGATGGTCGTGGCGGATTGCGTGACCTGTATCGTCTGGCCGTTCAGCTTGAAGTGCGCGGCTCCTTCCTCGGTCAAGTCCAGTTGGCCCGTGGTATTGGCGGGCAACGTCAGATGCCAGACGGCGGTGCTGCCCGTGATCTTCCAGTCGCTGTGGATCGGGCCGTAGGGCGAATCGTAGTCGAAGCTGACGCTGCCGAGGCGCGCATCGAAGAGAGGATGCAGAACAACAGTGTGAAAGCCTGCATCGAACGGCGATGCATCCACGCCGGCCGCGTAACGATAGATCCAGTCGGCGACCGCGCCATAGGCGTAGTGGTTGTAGGAGTTCATGCTCGGGTCGCTCTTCATCTGATCGCCGTTCCAGCGCTCCCACATGGTTGTTGCGCCGTGGCCTACCAAGTAGCCCCAGGATGGGTACTCGGTGTTCAGCATCAGTTTATAGGCCAGATCGGCGTGGCCGTTGAGAGTGAGCGTTTCGAGCAGGTAGGGCGTGCCGAGAAAGCCCGTGCCGAGCAGCCCGTGATTGGCCTCGATCTTGTCGGCAAGCTTCTTCGCGACGGCGGGGCGCAGCTTTTCCGGAACAAGATTCATGTGCAGCGCGAGAACGTAGCCTGTCTGCGTGTCGCCGCCGTGGCTCTTGGCGTCTGGATTGTTGATCTGGCCGAAGGGCGAAGGGCTGTTGTCCGCACTGGCAACGAAGCCGTCTTCATGCACAAATTGCTTTTGAAATGCTGCGCTGATTTTCTCGAAGAGCCGTGCGTACTTTGTCTCGTCGGATGTTCGGCCTGTTGCGTGCGCCATCTGCTGCATCAGCGTGACGTCATAGGCCCAGTAAGCGGTTGCGACAAGCACATAGTCCGTGCGCCCCTCTGGTGAGAGCCAATCGGCGAAGGGAATGCCGGAGTCGTGCTTCCACAGGCCTTCGGGGTTGGCCGCATCGATGGCGTTGAGGTACTTTTCCATTGCCGTCCAGTTCTCATCGATCACGCTCGTGTCGCCGGATTGTAGCCATGAGGTCCAGGGAATGATCACGCCGGCGTCGCTCCAGCCTGCCGCGTAACCCGGATTGGGCGAGACGGTTCCAGGTGAGTAGGTGCCGTAGTAAGGCGTGCCAGCCTGCGTTCCGCGCATGTCACCGGCAAACTTGCGCGAGAAGGCCGCGAGATCCATGTTGTAGGAGGCGGCGCGCCAGAAGACCTCGGCGTCGCCCATCCAGCCGAGGCGTTCGTCGCGCTGCGGACAGTCTGTGGGAATGCCGACGAAATTCGAGCGCTGCCCCCAGAGGATGTTCTTCCACAACTGGTTGATCATCGGGCTGCCGGTTTCGAGCTTTGCCGTGAAGGGCGCATCGGTGTGAAGGACGAGCGCGGACACTGCCTCGATGGGTGGTGCGGTTGGAAGACCCGTCAACTCAAGATAACGGAAGCCGTGGAAGGTGAAGTGCGGCATCAGTTCTTCGATTTCATTGCCGCTCAGAATGAAGCGGTCCGTGGCCTTGGCCGTGCGCAGGTTCTCGGTGTAGATGGTTCCGTCGTCATTGACAATCTCGGCAAAGCGCACCTGGACTTGAGTTCCCGCGGGCCCGGAGACGCGGAGCCGCTCGACGCCGGCGAGGTTCTGGCCGAAGTCGTAGACGTAGACGCCGGGCTTTGGTTCCGTCATGGTCTTGGCGGTCAGTGTCTGCTTGACGCGAATGGGCTGGAAGTTTTGCGCCTCGATGCGTACTGGCTTGGGCTCGATGACTATCGCGTTCTTCAATCTATCGAATCGGAGCAAAGGATCGTCGTCCAGAAATACCGATCGCAGATTCTGGCTTTCTCCGTCATAGATCTCCGAATGCTGAATGCCCGTTGTACCCGCCCCCCAGGTTTTGTCTGTCGCCACCCAATCGACACTGCCATCGGCGTATTCGATGCGCAGTTGCGCGCGAAGCGCCGGGGGCGTATCGCCGTAGTTGTTGGGCTGCTGAAACCACTCGAGCGGCGTCTCATACCAGCCGGGCGCCAGCAGCGCTTCGATTGTATTTTTGCCTTTTGCCAGTTGAGAGGTCACATCGTAGGTTTGATACTTTACATGCTCCCGATAGTCGGTCCAGCCGGGCGCAAGCACTTCGTCGCCGACTCGTTTGCCATCGAGAAAGAGCTCGTAAGCGCCCAGGGCCGTGGCGTAGATGCGTGCCGACTTTACTGGCTTTGTTACCTCGAAGCCGTGGCGCATAGCCTTGACCGAGTCGGTGATCCACGGATGGCCAAGCGGCGCGTTCATGGGGCCCGGCGACTGCTTCCAGGCCACAGCATTCTTCCAGCCAGTATCGGCAAAGCTCTTCTGCTGCCAGCCCTCAGCGGGATGAATCGACGATTTCCATTCGCCTCCACTTACGAAGGAGGCGATGCTTCCATCGGTGTATTCGATCACCAGCGTGGCAATCATCGGCGGCGCATCCCCCGAAGTCATTCCGTTGGGATTGGTGATGTAATGCACCGTTTCGATCGCAATTGCATTTTCGCCCGCCGCCAGCGCGCTTGTCGCATCCGCGCTCACGAACTTCTTCCAGGGCATCTGCTTCCAGGGCGGCAGCGGATCGGCCTTGAGCAACTGCACACCGTTGACCCATGCGGAGACTGTGTCCTGCCCGGCGGCGAAGAGCGTGGCGTGGCGTACTGGCTTGGCCAGCGTGATGGTCTGCCGGTAGGCGATGCGCTCTTCAGGGGATTCTGCCGCCACCGGAGTTGCGCGATCGGGGCTGGTGATCCACACAGACGGCGCATGACGGACGGCATCCTCTTCCGCCGTCTCGTAGCCAATCCACTGGCTGCGCCAGTTCTCCTGCTTGAGCAGGCCCGTCTCCCACCAACTGATTGCGCTGTCTGGATAAGGCTTGCCTGCCGCATCCCAGACCCTGACCCGCCAGAAGTAGCGCGTGCTGGGTTGAAGAGCCGGTCCGGCATACCGGACGTTCAACGACTGCGCGGATGCGATGCGGCCGCTTTCCCATATGTCCGCCTTGTTTGTCTGAAGCAGTTCTGCCTTCGTCGCGACCTGGAGTTCATAGGCTGTTTGTTTGGCGTCGCGCGCCGGGTCCTGCAACTGCCAGGAGAAGCGAGGGGCCGGATCGTCGATGCCCAGAGGCGTTGTCAACTCATCCACACGCAGGGCCAGCGGCCCCGTCACGGCTGCAGCGGCGCTCGCCCCTATGACTGCCAGTGCCATTCCACACGCTACGCAAAGCAAAGAACTTGTTCTCATAGTTTGAATCGTCCTGTTCGATGACAATTGACGATAGGCAAGCGGGTTGACCTTTGTCAAAGCGGAGCAATCGACTGCGTGGATTTTTCATGCTGAATCAGCGCCGCCCCGATTACACTCAACGCATGGCCCTTCGCCTCTATGCCGCCACCACAAGCCAAGGCAAGTTGCGCGACTTCCGCACTGCCGCCGAGGCTCATTCGCTCAGCATTGAACCCCTGCCGAACCTGAAAGCGATCGAGGCACCCGAGGAAGACGGAGCCACCTTCGCCGATAACGCCACGCTCAAGGCGGTCTACTACTCCCGCTTTGCGCCGGGAGCGCTGGTTTTGGCTGACGACTCCGGGCTTGAGGTGGATGCCCTCGATGGAGCTCCTGGTGTGAGGTCGGCCCGCTTGGCCGCCGACTTTGGGCTTACCGACTCGCCCGACGCCAACGACAACACCGACGTGTGGAACAACATGATCCTGATGCAACAGCTCGCCGGAGTTCCTGCTGCCAAGCGCACAGCCCGCTACCGCTGCGTACTCGTCGCCGCCCGCGATGGCATGGCTCTTTATACGGCCGATGGCGCGGTTGAAGGCACGATTCTCGAAGCGCCGCGGGGCACCGGAGGCTTCGGCTACGACCCGCTTTTTTACCTGCCTGCCCTCGATCGCACTATGGCCGAACTCGATTTAGAGACCAAGCACACACTCAGCCATCGCGGGCGGGCCATTGCCGCGATGCTGCCGATGTTGCGTGCTTGAAGTGCCGAAACTCGCGACCAAAAAGTAAATCCCCACGGAGTGGGTTGACGGGCGTGATGTAGAACACCAATAATGAATCAAATTCAGGTCGCGCTTCCCAGCCCCCCTAACCTCAACCGTACTAACCTGCAACCTGGACCGTGAAGCTTTTAGGAGCCGAACCCGTCATGGCAACCGCTCAAACCTCAGCCGCGCCTACCGTTCGACGCGGCGTACAGCCACTGCGCGCCGGTGAAGGCTCGTCCTTCCTCCTGCGCAAGCTGCATTCGCTGCTCGGCATCATCCCTATCGGCGCATTTCTGCTGGAACACCTGCTCTCGAACTTCGAGGCCACGAAAGGCCCGATCGCTTACGGCGAGCAGGTTCGATTTCTGAATAGCCTGCCGATGGTGCGCGTGCTGGAGTGGGTCTTCATCTTTTTGCCCATCCTCTATCATGGCGGATACGGCGTCTGGATCTGGCTGCGCGGCAAGTCGAACATCGTCTACTACCCGTGGGCGGGGAACTGGCTCTACACCGCACAACGCTACACCGGCCTTATCGCCTTCGCATACATCGCGCAGCACGTCGTCCGCCAGCGTTTCATGGGTGTCAGCCTTCCCGAACATCCGATGGAGGCCTTCGCCAAGGTGCAGCAGGAACTGGCGAACCCGTGGATGCTGGCTGTCTATGTGATCGCCATGATCGCTATCTGCTGGCACTTCGCTTACGGCGTCTGGCTCTTCGCGGCCAAGTGGGGCATCACTCCTGGCGTAACTGCTCGCAAGCGATTTGGCTATGTTTGTGTTGCCTTTGGCCTGGGCCTCGCCGTCATGGGACTGATGAGTATTTGGGCGTTTGTTGGGCCTGGCCCCAAGAGCGTTCCTGCCAAAGCTATTCAAGTTTCTTCAGCCTTCTTCTCTTCACCGTCTCAACTTGGAATTGAGGGATAGTATGACCCGCATCTTCGCTGCCGACCTCGCGTTGTGGTGCTCAATAGCGACGATGGTTGCCTCACTCTCAGCGACGGCTCTCGGGTCCCTCATCTGGTTGGAACTGATCCGGAGCGATAAGTCCGTTTCGGGCTACGAGGTTGGACATGGCTACAATCCGGAGGAGTTGAGGCGAATGCATAAATTGGCATTTCCCATGAGCAAGAAAAGACTCTTGCTTTATATCTCATTCGGGATAATGTTGGGATCTGGCATCGTAGACACCGCGATGTATGCCAATGATCTGATGGACAACAATTTGCTTCACTTGATCTCAAGAACGAAATAGGACAACTCATGTCATCAGCACCAAGAATTATCGTGGTTGGCGGAGGATTGGCCGGGCTCTCGGCGGTCATCAAGATCGCCGAAGCCGGCGGGTCGGTTGACCTCTTCTCGATCGTCCCGGTCAAGCGCTCTCACTCGGTCTGCGCGCAGGGTGGCATCAACGCTGCGAAAAACCTCAAGGGCGAGGGCGACACCACCGACAAGCACTTCGACGACACGATCTACGGCGGCGACTTCCTGGCTAACCAGACTCCGGTCAAGGCGATGTGCGAGGCTGCGCCGGCGATCATCGATCTGCTGGATCGCATGGGCGTGCCCTTCAACCGCACACCAGAGGGTCTGCTCGACTTCCGCCGCTTTGGCGGCACGCTCTACAACCGCACAGCATTTGCAGGCGCGACGACCGGCCAGCAGTTGCTCTATGCGCTCGACGAGCAGGTCCGCCGCTACGAGTCCGAGGGCAAGGTCAAGAAGTACGAGGGATGGGAGTTTTTGTCGGCCGTGCTCGATTCCAAGGGTGTGGCTCGCGGCATTACCGCCCTCGACCTTCGCACGATGGAGTTGCGCAGCTTTCCCGCCGACGCGATCATCCTCGCTACTGGCGGCATCGGTGCGATTTTTGGAAAGAGTACCAACTCCGTCGTCTGTACTGGTTCGGCGCAATCGGCTGTCTACCAGCAAGGGGTCCACTACGCCAATGGCGAACTGATTCAGGTCCATCCAACTTGCATTCCCGGCGAAGACAAGCTGCGCCTGATGTCGGAGTCGGCACGCGGAGAAGGCGGCCGAATCTGGGTTCCGCGCACACCCGGTGACAAACGCCCCGTCAAGCAAATCCCCGAGGCCGAGCGCTATTACTTTCTTGAGGAGTGGTACCCGAAGTACGGCAATCTCGTGCCGCGCGATATTGCCACGCGCGCCATTCACAAGATCGTCTACGAGGAGGGCCTGGGCATCGATGGGCAGCCGATGGTCTATCTCGATCTCTCGCACATCGACCGTGCCACGCTCGATCGCAAACTCGGCGGCATTCTCGATATTTACGAAAAATTTGTCGGCGACGACCCGCATGATGTGCCGATGAAGATCTTCCCCGGCATGCACTACACGATGGGCGGCCTGTGGGTGGACTTCAATCAGATGACGAACATTCCGGGCATCTTTGCCGCGGGCGAGTGCGAATATCAATACCACGGAGCGAATCGTTTAGGCGCGAATTCATTGGTTAGTTGTATCTATGGTGGATTTATCGCCGGGCCGAATGCATTGAGTTATGCTAAAAATCTGGCCGCGCAGATCGGCGACGGCGGCCACGCTGCCGAGTTAGTCCGGCAGGCCGCGATCAATACACGCATTCTCAACAATGACGGCAAGGAAAACCCTTTCAAGTTATGGCGCGAGTTAGGCGATACCATGACCAAACATGCTACGGTCATCCGCTATAACAAAGGTCTTGAAGAGGCTGACAAGAAGATCGTCGAGCTGCTTGAACGCTACAAGAATGTGAATCTCGCCGATCGCACGCAATGGGCCAACATGAGCTTCGCCTTCACGCGCCAGCTCTATAACATGCTTGAACTTTCTCGCGTCGTGGTTCAGGGAGCGATCTTGCGCGATGAGTCGCGCGGCTCCCACTACAAGCCTGATTTTCCTGACCGCGACGACGAACACTTTCTCAAGACGACCAAGGCCAACTTCACGGCCTCTGGACCGCGCTTCGAATATGAGGCCGTCGATACGCAGTACATCAAGCCGCGCCCGCGTCGCTACGACGCAACCAAATGAGCTGAGGGAGACTGACAATGGCAAACAAGACTGTGCAATTTGAAATCAAGCGCCAGGCCAGCCCCGATGCTCCCGCTGTCTGGGAGAGCTTTGCAATTGAGTGGCGGCCGGGAATGAACGTCATCTCCGCGATGATGGAGATTGCAAGTAATCCGGTGACCGCGGACGGTCACGCTACAACGCCGGTGACGTACGACTCGAATTGTCTGGAGGAGATCTGCGGCTCTTGCGCGATGAGGATCAATGGCAAGGCCCGCATGGCATGTTCCGCGCTGATCGACAATCTGGAGCAACCCATCCGCGTCGAGCCGCTGTCGAAGTTTCCGCTGGTTCGCGACTTACAAGTGGACCGGTCGGTTCTCTTCGAGAATCTGAAAGCTGTGAAGGCTTGGATTCCCATCGACGGGACGTACGATCTGGGCTCCGGCCCGCGCGTGCTGCCGCAGCAGCAGGAGATCAACTACCCGCTGTCCAATTGTATTTCCTGCACCTGTTGCATGGAGGTCTGCCCGCAGTTCAACGAAGATACTGACTTTGTAGGCGCGGCCACGATAGCTCAGGTCAAGCTCTTCAACAATCACCCCACCGGCAAGGTGCTGGCGGCAGAGCGACTGCGCGCATTGGCTGGCGACGGCGGCATTCAGGAGTGCGGCTTCGCGCAGAACTGCGTCGAGGTCTGTCCCAAGAGCATTCCGCTGACCAGCGCCATCTCCGATGTGAGCCGGGATGTATTTGTGCAAAAGGCCAAGGACTTCTTAGGCAAGTGACGGCTGTCAGAGTTCTTCTATGGATCGAAAACGACTCTGTGGATGCGACGGCACAATCGCTCTGAGAGTCGTCGGAGATCGTGTAGATCCGAATGTCATTGGTTTCCCACCCTTTCCGCAGGAAGAAGCGGAAAGGATGGGGCACGGAAGCCTATAGTAATTCCGAAAAATGTTTTTAGAAGTGAAAGCGATAACGCAACTCTGCGGTGATCTGCCGTGGGTCGTTATAGTGGAAGCCGCCGATGGTGAGCGAGCTGTCAGTTAGCACACGATGATTGGTGACGTTGACAACCGTGACGGCCAGCTTGAAGTTTTCGTTGAGAGTTTTTCCGGCGGAGACGTCGAAGGTTGTGTGCGCCGGAAGATAGCTGCCTTGGTATGGACTGACGATATTGCCGCTTGCGTCGGGGCCGGCGGTGCCGTTGGAGAAGCCGGAGCCATAGTAGACATTGCTTGAAAACCAACTGCGCGCGGGCAGAGTGGCGGTGAAGCCCGTGTTGAGCGTGTGCCGCTGGTCGTGATCGACCGGCTTGTAGTCGAAGCTTGTATCGCAGTCTACGATGCAGATCAGGCCGCCATTGATGGCTCCGCGCTGCTGGGCAATCTGGTTGGAGTAGGCGAGGTGAAACTGTCCGCGTCTCCAGAGCGACGGGCTGCGCAGCGTGGCCTCCCATGCGCGCACGAGTGCTCCATCGACGGTCACGGGAATATAGACGTTGGACTCGCCGATGTTCGAGTGGTCGAGGAAGTTATTGATTCGTGTCTTGAAGTTGTCGACCTCCAGCGTCCATCCGCGATAGGGAATCTGAATGCTGAACTCATGCTCTTCATCGCGCTCGCCGTGCAAGGCGGCATAGCTTGTGTTGTTGGAGTTTACGTAGGCGAGCAGCGGTCCCTGAATGCTGACCAAAGGTGGCGGCTGATAGTAGCGTCCGTAGAAGCCGCGCAGAACCCAGTGCAGACGGGGAATGGTGACCGCTGCGCCAACGCGCGGGTCGGCGTGATTTTCTGTGACGCCGCCGTGAAAGCTGGAGATGCGCACGCCGGCCAGCAGCGTGAGCCAGTCGGTGACGCGATAGCTGTCAGAGAAGGATGCCTCGACGATGCCGCCGGAGACAACGTCTTTCTCGTGGATCGGGTCTGCATTTGACCCATTGTTGAAGACCACGCCGAAGAGAGAGGAATCGTGCTGGTAGAAGGAGTAAAGGCCGGCGGAGAGATTGTTTCGCTTGACCTCACCGCGCAGGCTGGCCTGCATGCCGGCGTAGTGGGAGGTGCGATCCCATGTGGTGGCGGTGCGAACGTCGGTGGGTTTCGAGTCGTAGTTGGCCACGTTCCAGTGATAGAAGGGTGCGGCCTCGAAGACTGTGCTGGGCGAGAGCGTATGCACCCAGTCGGCGATGAAGAATGCGTCGCGCTCGGTTTGCCCATCCCGCAGGCCGCTTGAATCGTAGAGCTGATTGAGCCAGCTATTGGGATTCGGGTCGTAGGGAACTTGAAAGAAATCCTGGCGCAGTTGGCCGTTGAAGCGGAACTGGTTGGTTGGATTCGGATTCATGAGGAACGAGCCGAAGCCGCTCTGCGAATTGGTGGCGTCATGCACGACGGCGGCGATGGGCGTCTCCAGGCCATAGTTGGAACGAGCCGCGGCGACGCTGCCGTACCATGCGGTCTTTTGCGTGTGGTTACCGGCGGAGAGAGCGGTTTCGCCGGTGTAGAAGTTGCCGCCGGTGATGTGCAACTCGGCCTCGCGGTTGCGTTCAAAGCCATTGCGCGGCGCGATGTTGAAGACGCCGTAGGTGCGGTCGCCGATGTCGGCCGCATAACTGCCTCGCTGTACCTCGATTTGATCGGTATCTGCGGGAGAGATCTGCGGACCTACATTTGCGGCGATGCTTGTGTTGGGGATATTGACGCCGTCGATCAACCAACTGGTCTGGTGGCCTCCGCGAATGTGCAGCATGTCGTGACACATGTATGCGCCGGGCACGAAATCGGTGATGGCAGCAAATGATGTGGCGCGGCCGGCGCCGGGTGTCTGCTCGATCATCTCGCGGCTCACGAGCGTGGTGGGTGTCACAGTGTCCACCTGCGCGGTTGCGCCTTCCACGACAACGGACTCTGTAGCCGATGCGATGGGCAATGCGAGATGAACCACGGGATTGGTGCCGGATGCGATGGTCAGCGTTTCAGTTACCGATGCGAATCCCGCGGCATCGACCTGGAGGCGGTAGAGGCCGATGGGCGCCTGGGGCAGTTCAAACGCTCCGTCGGAGTCTGTGGCGGCATTCAAGGCAAATGCGGAATCGGCAGCCTGGAGCGTGACGCGGGCGTTGGCGATGGGCCGGTGCTGAGGATCGTGCACCACTCCGCGCACGGTAGCGAAGACCGTGGCGAAAGCGGGCAGGGAAGTGGCGAGTATGAGAAGCGAAGTAAAACGATATAAAAAGCGCATGGAACGACCTCCAGAAAAACTCCAATTGCAGAGCAAAGGATTCGATGGCGCGGGGAAGCGCTACGCACACAATGCGTGAAGGGGCAAAGAGATTCGTTGAGGGCGGAGCTTGCTTGCGAGAGAGTTCATCTCTCTTGCGATATTTTGCAGCCAGCAGAGCCTCTTCAAAGAGGAGGGTTTCAACGGAGCTCTTAGCCGAGGAGAGATGCAGGAGGGCCGCGGTCTGCGCGGGTGCGGAGAAGGCTGAGACGGGCTGCGGCGCGGACGGCAGTTGGCGAGTGGGACTGGGCCAACAAACCAGGCAGGCCTGCAGCGACGCCAATCAGCGCGTAAGCCGGCGTGGCAAACGCTGCCATTGAGCCGGGGAAGGAAGGGCAGTGCAATGGAGCTGACAACGAAGGAGTAGAGCCAGTTGTCGCCAGCGCGGACTTTGCCGCCATTTCAGCAGACATGGCGCAGTGATGGGCGCCGTGGCGACGGCAGCAGGCTGGTAGGCGCGACTCTGTGCTGGCTGGGAGTGCCTCTGCAAGAGGTCCAAGCCAGATGATCAGCATCATGCAGATCGAGAGTATGCGCTTCATTGTCATTGCTTCCGATACCAAAAGGAACTCGTTGTCTCTACCGGTAGATCGTCGCTTGCTGGCCAGTAACCAGCGGGGATTACGTCGTTTCTATCAGCTTTTGGATGCGTTTGCTTTGTTCAAGGTCAAACATTTTTCTTTTCGAGACGCCTTCGGTTCTGGCCGATCCGGTCAGAACCGCGCGGTCAGGCTGAACGAGACGGACCGCCCTCTTCCCGTCAAAGGCTTTATCTCTCCCATCCACATGCTGGCCATGTAGTCGTCGAAGTTGACTCCTCCGAGGGGTAACTCGTAGCACTTGTTCAGAAGATTGTCAGCAGCGGCGCTCGCAAGGAGATGGCCGCGCCGGTAGCCTGCGTGAACGTTGAAGAGCGTGTAGCCCGGTGTCTTCTGTTCAATGCGATTAGGGTCGACGTTTGATTTGCGATCAACTGCTTGAACGGCGAAGCCAGCCGTGAGTCCTTTCAGTTCCTCGTCGAACGCAACGCGCAGATTCAACGGCATCATCTGGTAGAGCTCCGTCGAGCTGTCGGTTCTCTCTCCGTGCAGCCAGCCTGCGACTGCACTGATCTTTCCGTGCCCAAAGGCGAGATGATCCCAGAGTTGTTTGCTGGCGGAGAGATCGGTTCCGTAGATGCGCGCATTGTGATTGGCAAACCTCAGTTGGGCAAAGGTGCTCATGCCATAGGTCGCCGTTGCTAGCGTGTCCACGTCCACATCGTCCTGAATGTAAGTCATGTAAGGCGTGAGGCGGATGGCCCACGGCTTCTCAGTCCCGCCGTGCCAGTTTGCCGTGGCGCTGACTGTGTTGGCGGTCTCCGGCTTCAGGGCGGTGTTGCCCACATAGTAATTGCCGTCGCCAAACCAGCCGATCATGCCGCTGGCCATCATGTTGGTTGACCAGGCATAGCGCTCGTAGAGATTAGGTGAGCGTGACTTGCGCGCGTAGCCAAACTCATAGGTGCTTGCCGGGTTTGGTTCGAAACGGACGAGGCCGGTCAACTCGAAGTTGACGTCGGTCTTCTCGCGGTTGAGCGCATTGAAGGCGTCTGCGTCTGCGCCGTACATCATCTCGGAGTAGCCGTGGACAGGGCCGGCATTTGAACGGACCGTATCGTTGCGCAGGCCGAAGAGAGTGAGCCACTGCGCGCTCCACTTGCTTGCCACTTCGGCAAACGTTCCCAGGCGCATTCTGCGGCCGTCGTTGATGTTGATGAAGGTGTCCGGCCCCATCATGGGTGCCGTGCCCGCAACCGCCGGCCAACGATCGTCAAGAACGAATCGATGCCATTCGTTGCCCACTCGCAGCGTGTGCTTATCGGCGAGTTGAAGCTCATATTTGACGGTGTAGCCCAGGTCTCTACCGTGCGTCTTCATCGGCATCCACATGGGCATGGGGAAGGTCGACTTGTCGCGGCCGATGTTCATTGTGTGCCACGTACCCTGCCAGAAAACACGCGCGTCTAGGCCGCCTGCTTCGAAGCTTCTGTGATAGTGCAGGTTGAGCGACTCGGCGTAGTTGCGCACCATGTCCATCTGCGCATTCGGGAAGCCCTGATATGGGACGTGATGCAGGCCGGCCTCAAGGGTGATCAGGTTTCGCCCCGTCGCGGCTGCGAGCGTGAGCTTGTGGTCAGTGCTCTGCGCATAGGTTGAAGTCACCTTGTGGCCGCTGCCGTCGGTGTAGTCGTCGTTGGTGGTCCACGCTCCCGCGTAGCCGATCGCCAGATGGCGGCCTGAGATCCATTCTGTCAGAGAGCCACCATAATTTTCGCCATTGCTGCGATAGAAGCCGGTGAATGTGCCCTCCTCGCGCACACGTTTGTTTCCGCCGGCAAAGACCGGCTGCGGGGCTTCGATTGCAATGGTTCCAGCGATGCTGTCGCCGCCCATGCTGACGGGAGTGATTCCCGCCATGACCGTTACGGCTGCCGCATCCGACGGAGCAAGGTAAGAGAGCGGCGGGTTCATGTGATTGGCGCAGGCCGAGGAGACGGTCATGCCATCGACCACCAGCTTGGCGCGCTCGTCTCCGAGCCCGTGCAACAACGGGACCGAGGCGAGTTGTCCATTGTCACGCAGGCTGACGCCGGGCGCGATCCCGGCCAACTCAGCCGCATTGCGGTCTTGAGCACGGTCTCGATCATCGACGGTGATGAGTTCGGTGGCGGCGGTCGCGCCTTCGTTTTCGTTTACCTCAACCGACGTTTTTGCCGATGCGATCTTCAACGCGACATGGACTGGCGTCTCGTTGCCACCGGTCACGGATAAGTCATGAAGGATGACAGTTTCAAAGCCGTTTGCAGTGACCAGTACCTCGTAGCTGCCTGCGCGCAGCTCTTCAAATGCGAAGCGGCCCTGACTATCGGTCACGATGGATTGATGGAAGCGCGAGGCACGGTTGCTGACTTCAACTCGGGCTCCGGAGATTACCGCTCCGGATGGATCCTGCAGAACTCCGGCGACGCGGCCGTAGGCTTGGCGACTCTCGGCGGCAACTGCGGCGGTTTGGCTTTTCTGGGCATGAATCGGCGTTACTGCCCAGCATAGGCAGACGGCTGGCAACAATGCCAGCGCGAAGGTGGCTTTCATGGCTTCTCCTCTGGTTTCAAGAAAACGCAAGACGTCCGTGCGGAGATGACACTGTCATTTCCGCTTGCAGAAGACTGCTGATTTTCAGGCCAGAGGGGAGGGAGGGCCGCGCTTCTGATGGCTGCCGAGGAGCAAGATTCTGGAGCGGGACTCGGTCTGCCGCGCCCACGCGGGATGGAAGGCCGCTTCAGCGTTGAACCGCGGCCGAGCCTGAATCGCGAACTTTATCGAGTGGGCAGCCGCTGTGCTCGGCGGCAGGCAGGGGCACTTCTCAGCAATCGAAGCGAAGCCTGCTCCTTTTTGGATGGACCGGGCCATGCTGCGCATCATGCAGTGATGCTTGCCGTTCTTGCGGCAGCAGGCGGGGAGGTTCGCCTCGGGGTTTTGGGCAAACAGCGGCGCAATCAGCATCCAACTGAAGAAGAGCAACAGCAGATGGGCCGGGGCGCGTCGCATCATGGCTGGGTACATTCTACCCAAAACGAAGAAAAGGAATCTGATTTAGATCAAATTTAGCTCCGATTCTTCAACAGATCGAAAGCGTGGCTCGTGCAGGGCCCGTTGTCATCCTCGGCGATGGTTCGGATGAAGCCTTCGGAGTGCACATCTTCGAGCCTCATCCGTGTTCGCAGTGTCACTCACGCGATCGTTCAAAACGGGTTCGCCGGTCAGTTATACCGTTGCGTGGATCAAAGGCATCTCCACCAGATGCTCGCTCAAGAACCACATTTGAAGTTCATTGGTGCGCAGCACCTGGCTGACGAGCAGGTCGTTGGTCCCGTCATCGCCGAGCACGGCGGCACGGCGGGCCATCGTCCTCACTTCAGAGACAATGGTCTGGTGTGCATCGACCAGGCGGGAGATCTGCACCGGGACTTCTTCTCTTCCACGCGGCGGACGCTCGATGCTAGTGATCTCGGCCACGTCATGGGCCATGGCGATGCTGATTCCGCCCAGCAGTTGAATCCGTTCGGCGATCACGTCTACAAGCTCCGACTGCTCCCCATAGTGTTTGTCAAAGAGCAAGTGAAGCTGGTAAAAAGTTGGCCCGGAGACTTGCCAATGCGATTTCTTGTAGAGGTCGCGTAATGTCATTGTGTCGGCGAGAACCTGATTGAGCTGTTCGGTGATTTCATGCCGCACCGGCTCTTCGAGATCGAGAGGCAGCATGGGAAGCACAGTGCCGTATGGTTGAGTTTCAGTGGACCTCTGGTGCAGCCGCGGCTCGGCTTTGATGGAGTGTTTCGAGTTTTCAAGAATGCTAGACGCAGTGGTCATGTGTTTTCTCCATTACAGTTCGTGACAGTTGAATTGAAGTTCGTCGCCAGTGGGCGAATCCTTCGCGAGGCATCCAGATTCCGTTCGTGGCAATCTCTTTGCAAACCTGGCGGAAGGCGCAGTGCTCCGAGGAGGCAGGAATGGAATTGGGGAATGTCGTTGCTCCTCAAAGGAAGCCATACTGCCTGTATCCATCATGATGATTGAGAAGACCAGACACTGGATGGTCTGGACGGCTCACCTCCTTCTTCAGGCAGGAGCAATACGGTCCGGCAGATGGTGCAAAAGACAGCGAGGCTCCAGGGGCGGCTGAAGCTGGACTAGTCCCCGCGTACTCGTCGAGGTCGAAATTAGATGACATTGAATGAGATATTTGGTGGACCTAGGGAACCTCTGAAAAACGCCGAGTTATAAACCTGCGCGAGGGATCATTCTCCTTACACAGGGAAGATCGACAGTTCTTCTGCCCTAGTCAGCGCCCATTTTGCTCGCCAGAGGCGCTGTGGCCTTCGGCGGGCACACTACGCCCCTAGCGGGGCCATCCGAAGGTCGATCCTAGCCAGCCGTTTGCGGTTCTTGTAAAGGTTGGCCAGCGCGAAGGCCACGCACAGCCACTCATGATTCTTCTTCAAGCCGCGATAGCGAACTTTGGTGAAGCCGAAGACGCGCTTGACGATGCGGAAGGGCCACTCCACCTTGGCGCGAACGCGAGCTTTGGTGCGGTTCCTGCGCTTCTCGGCCTCGTCCAGGCCCGCTTTTGTTTTCACTCGCCGAGAGGTCATGTCTTGCGCCTGAGGCGCGGCCTCGTGAATCGCTTCGCTCTGGCCTTGATAACCCGCATCGCCCCAGACCTTGCGCTCGTCGCCGTGCAGTAACTCGGGCAGCATATGCACGTCGGAGACACTGGCCGCAGTCGAGCAGACCGAGTGCACGATGCCTTCCTTGCTATCAACCCCGATGTGCGCTTTCATGCCGAAGTACCACTGGTTGCCCTTCTTGGTCTGATGCATCTCCGGGTCGCGCGCCTTCTTCTCGTTCTTGGTCGACGAGGGAGCATGGATGATGGTCGCGTCGACAATCGTGCCCGTCGAGATGCGGATGCCGCGGCTTTCAAGATAGAGGTTGACCGCGTCCAGCATCTGGCCGCATAGATCGTGCTCTTCCGCGCGTAGGCCACGAGAGACGTCAAAGAAACATCCCAATCAACCCACTGGCAACCACATGCCGTACAAGAGCAGCGTGTGCCTCCATCGCAAGTTTGGAACGGCCGAAGGTTTTAGGTTCGTTCAACAAGAAGCCATTGCACATGGCGGGTGTAATCTAAATTTCAAAAAAACAAGGCGACGGCTATAGCGCGAGATTCTTACGCTGCATTTCCGTCGCCTTGTTCAAACGTGATTCTCTTACTGTTGGTACTTCCAGAAGTCGTTGAGGTCTCCCTGGGAACCGGTCGAGTCGTAGCCCAGTCCACCGAAGAGCCAGAGGTTTCCTTGTGCGTCAATCCGGGGAATAGCGCCCAATCGGCCTCCCGGGTTGTTGGTCGCGGCTGGCGTGCCCAATGTGCCGTAGACTCCGGACTGACCACTCAGGACGCCATTGGCTGGGCTGGGAGGAATAACATTGCTGCCGCCCATCCAGGTCCACGCGCCCGTGCTCGTAGAGTACTTCCACAGGTCGTTGAGGAGCCCCGACGAGGTAGCAGTCCAGTCATAGCCTTGCCCACCGAAGAGCCAGAGATTGCCCGATGCATCCGTCCAGCTCACGGAGCTGAAGCGTGCTCCGGGAATATTCGGAATTGCCGGTACTCCAAGAACGCCGTAGACTCCCGGCTGACCGCCGCTGAGGCCAATGGTGTCGCTACCGCCCATCCACGTCCATTCGCCAGCACTCCCATTCGAGCCGGGGGTGAACTTCCATAGGTCGTTCAGATAGCCTGTGGTTCCCGCCGAGTCCGCTCCAAGGCCGCCGAAGAGCCAGAGACTGCCGGACGCGTCGGTCCAGGTCGAGCCGGAGGAGCGTCCTCCGGGGATATTCGCTAGGTCTGGGATTCCAATCGTGCCGTAGACACCTTGCGGCGCGGCTTGAATCCACGGCGCGGGGCTGGGGGGAACGGTGGAGTTGCCGCCCATCCATGTCCAAGCTCCTGGAGTTCCGTTTGCGCTTGGCGTATATTCCCACAAGTCGTTCAGATAAGCATTGGTTCCGGTCGAATCAAAGCCATTGCCGCCCAAGAGCCAGAAATTGCCCGACGAGTCGGTCCAGGCGAAGGCACCATAGCGGCCGCCGGGAATGTTGGCGGGATCTGGGGTTCCCAGGGTGCCGTAGACACCAGGATTACCAATGGGCACGCCGTTCTGAGGAGCGGTGCTGCTTCCGCCGACCCACTTCCACTCGCCGTTGGCGCCGAGATTCGGGTTGAACTCCCAAAGATCGTTCAGGTATCCATACATGCCAACCGAGTCGATACCGATGCCGCCGAAGAGCCAGAGATTCCCCGACGCATCGCTCCAGGTCACCGCTTGCTCCCGGCCGCCGGGAGAGTTTGCGGCAGAGGCTTCTCCAAGCGTGCCGTAGACACCCGGTTGGCCGTGTGGAAAGGACGAACTGAGACCGAGAGGGGCCACCGTGCTACCGCCCATCCAGACCCATTCGCCGCTCGTTCCCTTCGCTGGATCAAACTTCCACATGTCATTGAGCTGTCCGCGGGTGCCGGTTGAATCGTAACCAAAGCCCCCGAAGAGCCATGTATTCCCCGAAGCATCGGTCCAGGCCGCGGATTGCTCGCGTCCTCCAGGGATGTTCTTCGGACTTGAATTGCCAAGGACGCCGTAGACTCCAGCCTGACCGCTGTTCAAGCCGAGAATGCTGCTGCCGCCCATCCATGCCCACTCGCCGACACAGACAACGCTTGCATTGACGACATCGGTAGAGACGATGCCGCTGCTATTGGCCACCGTGCAGTTCTCGCCGGTTGGCTGGGTCAGCACTGTAACGTTGTATGAGCTGCCGATGCCGAGCGGCGTAGCAAAAGTGAAGCTGGTGGAGCCTGGGCCTAGCGTAAGCTTTTCGCCGCCGTTATCCTGCAAAACCAGTCCAGTTCCATTGAGGCCAAAGACCGTGCCGCCGATGGCGTACAACTGAGTGCAGGTGACGCTGGCATTGGTAACATTCGCATTGGCCTTACCGCTGCCGTTGCTCACGACGCAGTTTTCGCCTACAGGCTGTGTGAGAATTACGACGCTATAAGCACTGCCGCTGGCAACCGGCGTGGCGAAGGTATAGCTGGTTGCATTAGCGCTTACCGCCAGGTTGTCCCCGCCATTGTCCTGCAGCACGAGCCCAGGACCGGTAAGTCCCGTGATCGTGCCGCCAATGCTGTACAGCGAGGTGCAGGCGACACTCACATTGGTGACGTTGGCAGAGGCCTGGCCGTTGCCGTTAGTCACGGTACATCTCTCGCCCGCAGGTTGAGTAAGCACAGTGACGCTGTATGCGCCTCCGCTGGCCACCGGAGCGGCAAAGGTGAAGCTGGTTGCGTTGGTGCTCACTGTCAGGTTGCTGCCGCCGTTATCCTGTAAGACCAGCCCTGTGCCATTGAACCCCGTAACCGTGCCACCGATGGTATAGGTGGTGGAGGCGGGCTGAGTCGATTTATCCGATCCGCCGCAACCAATCACAGGTATCCATGCCATGAGCAACAAGGTGGAGATACCGAATCTGATCTCGTTTCTCATCTCACCTACACCTTTCCCAAATAAAGTCGACTTCCGACCGGTAATAGCAGAAAACATCGAGCACTGAGCATCCTGTCCGATTCAGCGCAAGAACAGCCTTGAGGATTCCGAGCGAGGCCCCTGAAACGGGACCTCACCGAAGCTGCCTACTGCACCGTCAATTGGACGTGTGTCGTAGCAGTGACCGAGCCGCTCACTGCGGTGACCGCAACCGTGTAACTGCCGGAGGGAGTTCCCGTCGAGCCGCCCGTTCCAGTTCCGGCATTGCTATGTCCGCCACAGGCTGTCACGGCCAGGGCTCCGGCAGTCAGGATAAGGATTCCCAAGGCGGTCCAGGTCCTCCGTCTCGGCGCGATAAAGATCAGCAGGCATCCGAGCGCGAGCCCGCCGAGCCGCTCACCGAAGAGCAGTCCTTCTCTCGTGGCGAGCGCTGCCGAAGAGCCGACAGTGTTCAGCGTGAGAGTCGTATTCACCACCGAGGCTCCGGTAATCGAAGCGGTTGCCGGCACGGTGCATGTGGGGACGGCGGTCGAGGTTAATCCTCCAGAGACGGCGCAAGTCAACTGAACCGTCCCTGTAAAGCCTCCCGCCGGGCGAATTGTCAGGATGTCGGTTACAGACTGCCCGGCGACTGCGACGGACACCGTGCTGCTGGACGCCGTTAACTCAAAGGTGGGCGATGCAGACGGCTGTTGCACAACAAGAGGAATGGCCAGCGTTCGCTGGACGCCGCCTGAAACTGCCGTAATCGCGACAGTGTAGGAGCCTGGAATGGCCGTGCTGTCACTGGCGATCTGGAGCGTGAGTGTCTTGGCATCAACGCCCAACGTCACGCTGCCCGGAAGAGTGCAAGTGGGCGCTTTCCCCGTGGTGGGCGTCGGCGCAACAACGCAGTTGAGCACAACCGATCCGGTAAAGCCCAGTGTGGGAGCGATGGTGAGCGTGTCGGAGACCGACTGCCCCGGTGAGGCAATTGAGAGTGAGCTATCCGCGGCTGAGAGTGCAAAGCCTGGACCGTCGGTCACCTGCATCGGTATCTGTACAGACTGGCTCTGCTGACCGCTGATGCCCGTCACCGTGATGGTGTAGTTGCCGGCCGGAGTGTCAGCATAGGTTGCAACCGAAACAACCGAGCTTGCGCCGTAGCTGCTGTATACGGTGGCAGTTGCGGCCTGGCAGATGGGCGTATGCCCGGATGAGGCAGCGCTGACGGTGCAGGTCATGTTGACCTGGCCGGTAAAGCCGTTCAACGGCACCACCGAGATCGTGGTCGAGCTCTGCTGCGATGCCTGAACGACCAGCGGCTGGTCGGGCCCGCTCAGGGAAAAGCCACCCATCTCGCCAACTAGAGTCACACTCAAGCTGGCGTTTGCAGGCTGATAATTGGCGTCGCCTCCATAGCTGACATTGATCCGATTGGAACCGGCAACCAGATCCGAAGCGGGGATCGAAAAAGTGAGTGCAATGGCGTCCGCCCCGCTCGAGTACCCCTGGGAGGTGTACATCGGAGGATAGGTGTGGCCATTGGCTGCCGCCGAGATGCTTCCGGTGGGATAGAGCGCGATACTGTCGGTTTGCAGAATTGCCGACACGGTTAACTGACCAACCGGAGTCACGGCGGACGCGCTCGATTGCAGTTGGAACGAAGTTGGCGCCTTGGTGATCGTCAATATCTGGGTCGTGCTGGTGCTCGGCGCGAAACTTGCGTCGCCGGGGTAGCTCGCCTGGTAGGTGTAGGTTCCCGGAAGCAGCGAGCTGGCCGAGAGTTGCGCGATGCCCACGCTGTTGATCGCAGCGGATTGGGACTTTCCATCGCTGGAGGTAAATGTGACGCTGCCCGTGGCGATTCCATCGGCGACCAGATTTCCATTCCAGTCCACGGTCGAGTTGTTGCCAAATGGCTGCGCGTTGATAAAGGTATTGTAGCCGTAGGGCACAGTGCTCAGCCCCTCACTCAGGGCATAGGTGACTGGGTCATAGGAGCCAAAGGAGAGCGTGGTCGTGCTCGACTCGGGGCTGATGGTCACGCTGATGCCATTTGAGGACTGGCTAGCGGTATGGCTCGTGTCGCCTGCATAGTATGCATAAACCGTGTAGCTTCCACCAGGCAGGTCGCTGGTCGTCAGGTTCCCAATGCCGGTTCCATCGAGCGTGCCAAAGTCATAGTAGCTGGCGGCTGTCGCTGCGCCCGTGGCGACAATGCTGAATTGCCCTGTCGAATCCCCCGGTGTCACCGCGGTCGAGAAATTAAGCGGCGTACCGTGCACTACGCTGATCGGCGCACTCGACAGCGGGTCGCTCGAAGTGCCCGCTGTAAGGACATTGGTTGTGCTGGCGAAGGTTGTCGCTGTCCACAGGCTGATCAGTTGCGACAGATCGACGCTGCCGAGCCCCGTGGCCATATCGTAGCTGGGGGTTGCGTTGTAGCCTTCCAGGAAGTTGTTCGTATCGCAATTGAGCGTGTCGCTCGCGCAGTAAACCGAGTTATTGCCGATCGTAATGTCGTGGAAGGCTCGTTGATACTTGCCTGGGCTGCTCGGCGAGGGGTTGTAGTCCTGCGCCAGGTTGTAAAGAACCGTGTTGGCTTGGCCCAGGCGAGCACCACCCTGTGACTGCGAGATCATCGCCAGCATTCCCGCAAAGGCAGGAGCCGCGGCCGAGGTGCCGCCCATCAGCCCGATGCGCCCGCCATCGATCAGGTGGCCATTTGCGTCCGTCTGGCAGTCGGCATAGATGCCACCCTGCTGGTCAACGCTCGAGTCAGAACAGTAGACCCACGCAGCGCCAAAGAAGCCATTCGCCGACAGCAGGGAGATATCCGGAATGGAGCGAACAGGTTTCACCTGCTGGAAGCCTGTTTGATAGGGAGGCTGCGAATAGCCGGACAGACTCTGCGAGCAACTGCCATCGGACTTGATCCAGCCCTGGCATTCCACCGCGCTGCTGAGTCCGCCGCCGCCGCCAATGATATTGGTCTCTCCGGTTTGGTCGTACGTAGGCGAGTTCTGGGTGAAGCTGTTCCCCACCACAATTGACGAGTCATTCCAAGGGTTCTCGGGAATATAGCCGAGTGCTGTCGCGTAATACGGATAGTTTCCGGGACCCGTGGTATCAACATAACTGCCGAAGTTGTTGATGAGGGCGTAGAAGTCGGTTCCGCCAACCGCAATATTGTAGGGGGTCGAGGCAAGGCCGTTTACTGAAAGCCCGCGCGAAGCTTCAAGCTGGCTTGCCCCATCGCAGCCAGCCGAGCCGGAGTCGCCCGTGGATACGGTGACCGAGATGCCCTGTGCCGCTGCCTGCTGCCACAACTCGGACCAAGCAAGATTGCCATTCGTGCCCAGGTCAGCTTCGCACTGGCCGTAGCTGACACTCAAAATATTGACTGTGTTCTCTTCGAGGGCGCGGAGACTGGCCAGAATGAGCCCGTCGGACAAGTCGGTCGAAGCAGCGTAGTAGTAGTTGATCTGGGCGCCCGGTGCGAGTCCGCCGGCGATCTCGACATCCAGAAGACCCTCGGAAGCCACGGACCCGTCTATGATTCCAGGGTCCGTGGCCCCGTCGAGAATTTGTTTCGGCAGGTTGCTGGCCGCGCCCGCAGGCAAAAAGGCGGTGCGATAGTTCTGCACATCGGCCATTGCCAGTGCGGAATATCCAACAATACCGATCGTGACTCCCGTTCCATCCAGCGTCTGCGTTGCCGCAGGGTTGTAGTTCTTGTTCGGAGTGTCGTAGATGATGGAGGCATCAGCGGGGGTGACGTAGAAAGAATAGCCATTCGTCGAATCGCCGCCCGTCATGGCTGGTTGCACATGACGCGAAGCCGCATCGTAACGAGCGGCCTTGCCAAGCACGTGCAAAGGCTTGGGTCGAAAATCGTTCATCGGCGAAACACCAGCGATGACCGGAGAGAGAGCCGTCGGAACTTCAGGGTCGGTGGTGTTGGCGAAGTGCTTTTGCTGGCCCAGATTGTAGCTGTGAATGGTGGTGTGGAAGGCACTCGCAAGGCTGCCTGCAGTGCCGGAGAACTGAATGGCGTTGCGCGCTGCCGAAACCTTTTCGACCTTCAGTCCGTTCGATTGCAGCCATTGCTGCACCGCCGCAAGGTCGTGATCAGAGATGCCGTAAGCCGCCCCGTAGCCTGCAGGCGTCATCCAGTGGCGATAGTTCGCCGAAGCCGGGTTCTGCAACTGACTGAGGTATTGGCCGAGTTGAGCCTTCTGTTCCGCGCTCCGGCGGAGCCACAACACCATCCTCCCGCTTGACATCGAAGACGACACCTGGCCGAGATCCACGGCCGCGCTGCCCAGTCGGCGCGTCTGCCCCTTCAGTGGGGTGCGCGCATCCGTCACCGGGCCGCGAACGCGATCCCGCGGGACTGCGGGAGCATGAACGATTTGAGAATCAGGAGCGTTGGATTGCGCTAGCGCAGAAGTCGCAAAAAGCGCCATCCCGAGGCAAAGACGGAGGAACCGCGCACTGAATCGAGTAGGTTTCAAGTTGTTCATCCTCGGAAGAAGATTAAGAAGTCAACGGTTTGTGGAGATGGAACGGGCATCGTGATCCGATCCAGATCGTGGCCAGTTGCGAAATGGGGTACGGATGCGCCATCACGGAGCGATGGAGGATCTTGAAAACGCCATTTTGAGGCTCCGTGAAGGAACTGCAGACTGCAAGAACGGCGTTCAAGCACAACTCGTTCTAAGCGGTTGAAGGAATGAACAATGGCGCAAAATCGATTCGAGCGCGTACGGGACATGATGAATTTGTTATGAGTATCTTCCCCTGGACGAAGAGCGCGGGAAGCTGAATCAAGAAAAACACTTCGCTGTAGCAGAGTCAACAAAACTTATTCTTAAGGCACTCTTAACCTGTAATTCATTGAATTTTATCATGCTTGTATCCTGTATCCTGTTTCATGAAACGCGCTTGAAATCTCTATCCAACTGAGACTGAATGGTTTTGTTATCCTAAGAACACTATCTCGTCCGAGATGCCCCAATCCGCGTACGACGGCTATCGGTTCGGCCGATTTGAGGCATGGCCCCGAACAGGTATCCTGCTGCGCGATCAAAAGCGCGTAAAAATCGAGGAGTTGCCCTTCCAGCTCCTGCTTGTCTTGCTCGAGTCGCCCGGCGAAGTCGTGTCCAAAGAGACACTGCGTAGCCGGCTGTGGAGCGACAGGATTTTTGGGGAGCTAGACAACGGCCTCCATGTCGCCGTAGCCAAGCTGCGCGAAGCACTAAGGGAAAAAGCCGGCGCAGCGCAGTACATCGAGACCATACGGCGGCGCGGCTACCGGTTCAACGGTAAAGTTGAACCCATTTTCAGCTCTGTCTCCCAGACCTCTGCCGACACCGTTTCCAGCGACGCTGCTGTCGCGCCTCCGGGCGATTCCGAAGACCTCGATCTGCAAGCGCCGAAACAGGCAAAATCCCTGATCCATCAGCGATCTATCCGGGTCGGCGCACTTTCTTTCCTCCTGCTATTCGCGGTCGTAGCGGGTGGCTTTTTATTTTACCGGCACCAGCGCAGCCCGCTGCTCGGCGCTTCGGATCAGGTTGTGCTCGGCGGCTTCACCAACGATTCCGGCGATGAATCGTATAACGGTCTAGGGCACGCCTTCCGCGTCAAAATCGAGGAAACACCTTATATCAACCTGATCCCCAATCAGAGCTTGCTGCGGCTGGTTCCTGAGCCGGCCTCGGCTTCGCTCCAGCAACTGCTGAAGGGCTGCACTTCCCTTGGCGGCAAGGTGTTGATCACCGGGGCCATCACGGCACGGCCACCAGGATACGAGATCACAACTGCCGCACGAGATTGCGCAAGCGGCCGCCTGCTGACCAGCAAGACAGTCAAGGCGGGGAGCCGCGAGACGGTACTCGCGGCCCTGGACCAATCGACCGATCAATTGCGGAAGAGCCTCGGCGAATCGGGCGCTTCACTGCAGAGGTTCAATGTGCCACTGGCCCAGGCCACTACCTCGTCGCTGGCAGCGCTCAGGGCCTTCACGCTTGGCGAGGAGAAGCGAGCCCATGGACAAGAGTTTGAGTCCATCCAGGACTACAAACTAGCGGTTGACCTCGATCCTCAGTTCGCGTTAGCTTATGCGCGCCTCGGCACAATTTACTCCAACGCCGCCGAGCAAACTCAGAGCACCGGTTACTTTCAAAAAGCCTTCGACCTGCGCGAACACACTACGGACCGCGAGCGGCTCTATATCGCGGCGCACTACTACTCGATCTCAGGACAGATCCGGCGCACAATTGAAGCCTACGAGCTATGGCGTTCGCTCTATCCCCGGGACTCCTCGCCGTACAACAATCTCGCCATCGAATATCTTGCCCTCGGCATGCCGGAGAAAGCCGCAAGCGCAGCGCGTACGGCTGTGCAGTTGGATGCTGAGTCCTCTCTGTCCCAGGCAGTGCTTGCACGCGTGTACATCGAGACTGGCGAACAGGCGCAACTGCGCACGCTTTGCACGAATGCGCAGGGCCGGAAAGTGGACAGCGCCATGCTGCATGAGTCCTGTTTCCTGCTTGCCTTCCTGCAGAACGATCAAGTCGCGATGGATGAGCAGATCCGATGGTCGCACGGGAACGCAGCGGAAGGCGAACTGCTGGATGACGTAGCATGGGTCGCGATGTATCAAGGAAAGCTCAACTCAGGAAGGAAGCTATTCGCTCAGGCCCGCCGGGTGGCCCTGTCCCAGGGATTCTCAGAACTGGCGGCAACGATCGATGTGGACGAAGCTACCCTGGAAGCCGACTTTGGCTATTCGCGCGAGGCACGTGCGCTGTCCCTCGACGCGCTGCGGCTCGCGCCTGACAATGTAAGCATCCAGGTCCTGGCAGCCCTGGCGTTGGCTCGCAGTGGCGATACCGCGCTCGCGGAATTGAAGGCGGCGAAAGCCGCCGCGCAAGCTCCGCTCGACACGATTCTCAACGATGCCGAGCTGCCATTGGTACGGGCCGCAATCCATCTGCAAAAGCGCAACCCTCAAGCGGCGATCCAGGCACTCGAGCCAGCCCGTCCTTATGACGCGTGCAGCGCCTTGGCTCTGGCTCCGGCCTACTATCGCGGCCTCGCGTATCAAGACGCCGGACACCCTGACAAGGCAGCGGTTGAATATCGCAGTGTCCTCGAACATCGCGCGCTGGTACCGGACTCGCCTTATATCCCTCTGGCAGCATTGCGGCTGGGCAAGACTCTTCGTCGATTGGGTGACTCGACTGGCGCGGCCAGCGCCGAACGCCTAGTCGAGGAGGCTTGGAGCCACGCAGACCCAGACTTCCTACCTCTTCGCCAGCACCAAAGCAACCGGCACGAATAATTTCGTCCACCTCAAGCTGGTTGCCGATCAGCTAGATCTACGACGAACTGAGCGATACGGGCACATGGGGATCGGGACCGAAGCCGACAACTCGAATCAGCCAGCAAACGCCAGAACAAAAATCAGCGTCAGCAGCTCTGGCGAATGAAAGCACGGGAACGCAAAGACAGTATCCCTCTGCAAAGCAGACGCGCGGAGTGGTTTTGGAATTTGCTACAAGATTGCGACAAAGTCGAGAGGGGAGGGAGCTTCTAAATGATTGATTTAATTGGTGGACCTGATCGGGATCGAACCGATGACCTCTTCCATGCCATGGAAGCGCGCTCCCAGCTGCGCCACAGGCCCACATGCTGCGGGGATGCAACTTTTCTATTGTCTCCGCTCGGGCTGGATTCGTCAAACTTCTCACGCTGAAACTCGAATCCTGCCCTAAACTTCGCTCTTTCGCGCTGGTCTGAATGGGAACAACCTCTTGAGACTCCATATCTATGGCTCGGCAAAAGTCGCCCGAGAGGCAGAAAAACTGGCTTGTGAGGTTCCAAATCCAGATTCATATTAAAAAAACTTCGGTGACTGGGAACACTTGCAGGGGGGTCCGGTGTCTAAGACAATAGAGAGCGTGGGGCATCTGGCCAAAAAGCCTTTGCCCGTTTCCCGCGCACTCCAGGGCAGTTTCGGATTTCCAGCGGCGTCTTTCGAGCCGTTGGGGCGAGTGGCCGCAACCGGAAGCCATTTTTTCACCCGGCGCAGACAGGCTGGGCGACAAATGGTTTTTCGATGCGGTAAAGTGGGAGGACTCTGTAATGAGGGTGGACCTCACCATGGGTAATCTTGCCAGCGCGCTGACCTTTCAACCCCAAGAGGCGGCTCTCATCGCGGAGCTCCAAGCCGGCTCTGAGGAGGCCTTCGCAGGTCTGATCGCGCACTACCACCAGCCCATCTTTTCGCTGCTGGCGCGCACGGTACAGGATCGCGAGGTTGCCGCAGACCTGACCCAGGAAGTCTTCGTAAAAGTCTTCCGGGGCGTGGGCAGTTTTCATGGCGAGTCGTCGCTGCGGACCTGGATGTATCGGATCGCGCTGCACGAGGCCTCGAACCAGCGCCGCTGGTGGATGCGGCACAAGCAGGCGGAGGTGCCGATCGAGCAGGAGGTCGGCGACAGTGAATCCGCGCAGCCAGTGCTGCTCAAAGAGACTCTCGTCGATCCGGCCGAGTCACCCTATGACCTGGCGCTGCACGAAGAGACCCGTGCACGCGTCGAGGCCGCATTAAGGCAGGTTCCCGAGCCCTTTCGCACGACCCTGATCCTGCGCGACATTGAGGGCTTTGTCTACGAGGAAGTGGCGGAGATGCAGGGCGTCAATCTGGGGACCGTCAAGTCGCGGCTGGTGCGCGGACGAGCAGCCTTGAAAGCGATTCTTATGGCTCCGGCGCAACAAGCCCCTGCCGCCGCAAGCGCGGGATATGAGATGCCCCTGGGAGAGGAGGCGCAATGAACGAGTGTATGGCTGTGCAAGCCAAGTTTACCGAATATCTCGACGGCCTTCTGAGCGGACGCGAGATGCAGAGCGTAGCCGCCCATCTGGAGAATTGCCGGGAGTGCGCCGCGGAGTGGAAGTCTGTCGAACAGACGCAGTCCTCGCTCGCCGCGCTGGGCCCTGTGCCTGAGCCGGAAGATCTTCCGTTGCGCATTCGCGTAGCCATCAGCCACGAGCGGGCAAGCCGCCTGCAGAGTCCCTTCCATGCATGGAATCTGGCCTGGAAGAACACCGTCGGTCCCTTCCTGCTACAGGCAGCCGGAGGTTTTGCCTCGGCGGTGCTGCTGATGGGCTCGGTCATCCTGCTGGTCGGCATGTTTACCCGGCCCGAGAGTGCCCAGGCTTCGGCCGACGAGCCGCTGGGAATGGCCACAGCCCCGCGCTTCCTGTATCTATCGAGCGTGGTGGGCGACAACCAGATCGGCGCCGTCTCAGGCTCTGTGGTGGTTGAGGCCTACGTGAACGGCGAGGGGCAGGTCTATGACTACCGCATCGTCACTGGCCCCACCGACGACGTGACCCGTGCGCAGGTGGAGAACCTGCTGCTGTGGAGCCGTTTTGAACCGGCCCGCCGCTTTGGCCAGCCTGTTCCCGGTCTCGCGGTGCTCTCCTTCTCTGGCGTCTCCGTGCGCGGATAGCCGGCAAGACCCGGTGCATGGGGCTCTGCCTCTTTCAATCCAGCACTGTTACCCTGGGCCCGAGCCTTCATTGGCTTGGGCCTTTCTGTTTCATAATGTGAAATATTCTCGCTAAAAATGATGGGGTTGACGAGTATGAACTCCATTAATTTCGGTACGATGGTAAGCCTCCACAGTCCTTGTTGATTACCAAAATATTTTTTACTTCGCCATATTTTCCTCTTTCACGTTACTAAAGAATGGGACTACCCTCATCTTGCGCACTCCTGCGCCTGAAAGTTGAGACCCCGATGATGAAGTCCCTTCGTATCGCCCTTGTTGCCCTTCTGTTCGCCTTTTCCACGTCGATCGTCCTTGCCGCCCCGACAACGCCGTTGCCTCGGCCCCAGGAACCCGGAACTGGTGGAGTAACAGTACTGACGGCCTCGACTGCTCCGACGACGCCGTTGCCTCGGCCTCAGGAACCCGGAACCGGTGGAGTGACAGTACTGACGGCCTCGACTGCTCCGACAACGCCATTGCCTCGGCCCCAGGAACCCGGAACCGGTGGAGTAACAGTACTGACGGCCTCGACTGCTCCGACGACGCCGTTGCCCCGTCCTCAGGAGCCCGGCCCCGGTGGAGTGACTGTCTCGATGGCCTCGACTGCTCCGACAACGCCGTTGCCTCGGCCCCAGGAACCCGGAACTGGTGGAGTAACAGTACTGACGGCCTCGACTGCTCCGACAACGCCATTGCCTCGGCCCCAGGAACCCGGAACCGGTGGAGTGAGAGCCTAGGTTGGCCTGATACGCTCCAGTCGAGCCTTCGCCGAGGCTCCAGTAGTTTTGAACGGTACGAAAGGCAGTGCAATTCTCTCTGCTTCTCGCCGATAAAATCGGAGACAATGTAATCGGCGAGGTGGAATGAAGCTGTCGGAGCTTGATTGGATTTTTATCGTGGTCACCTTTGTGGGGACCACCGCTTTGCTCGCCGCGCTTTTGGTGAGGCGCAGGTGGAAGGAATTCCCTGTCTTCACGGCCTTCATCAGCTTTGAAACTATATTGGATCCTGTCGGTTATGCGATTTTGCTGCATGGCCCACGGAACTGGTATCCGATTTTCTATTATTCTGCCGTCCTGATCGAGTTTGTTCTGCAGCTCGGCATGATCTGGGAGATCGCGCGCATTGTGCTGCGGCCAACTGGGAGCTGGGTGCAAGATGCCAGAAAGCAGTTCATTCTTTGGGGCGCCGCCGGCATCCTGCTGGCTGCCGCCTTGCCATGGCTGGTCTCGCCCCCGGCCGCGACCACGCTCGGACGCTTGGCGGTGCGGGGGAACCTCTTTACCAGCCTGGTCGTTTGCGAGTTGATTGCCGTGCTCTCGCGGACATCGAGGAGCCTGGGGCTGGGGTGGCGCAACCATGTCATGGCGCTGGGAAACGGTTGGACAGCCTGGGCGCTGGTTGCGATTCTGGTCGATGGGCTTCACAGCTATTTTGGCGCCGACCGCTACTTCGGAGACCTCGAACACATAAGGATGTTTGCCTATCTGGCAGCCCTCGGATATTGGACGGTACAGTTCTGGCTGGAAGAGCCGGTCCGGCGGCCAATTTCTCCAGAGTTAAGCAATTACATCCAGGCTTTGCACAGGCGGATAAATTTGGACCTTGACACGCTGGACGCTCAGAGGTAACATTTTTACGATGACCATTGCGCTTTCCTATTTCGTTTTCGGAGCCATGCTCTTCGGCTTTGCCGGAGTGGTGGTCTTTGATTGGTCCTCCTCCCGCAAGAATTCGCGGCTGGAGTGGCACGATCTAGTGGCCAGTCTGAATCCCGTGGATTTCGCAGGAGTGTCCACGGTGGCGACCGATTATCTGTCGCCGCGCCGCGGTCAGATCGATCTGGAGCCGAACGAGATCTGGGAGCGTCTAGGCGGGTACGAAGGCCTGAGAAAGATGCGCCAAAACGCAGAGATCATGCTTGCGTTGGCCGCCTATGCGCAGCAGTGGAACTTCGAAGAGGCAGTAATTGTCACCGAGCGCATGAGAATGGATGCCGCTTCTCTGCGCCGCGCCGTTCGCCGCGTCGAGTGGGGCATGATGTCCGCGCGGGTGATGAGGCGTTTCCGCTATACCCTCCCCCTGCACGCGCAGGAGGCCTCCTCTGCTTACTATCTGATGCGCCAGCGCCTGCTCTCGCTCTACGAGACGAGCCACGAATGCCGCTATCCCGCTTTGGCAGCCTCTCTCTAAGAGGCATTGGGCGCGGCAGCACTTCAGTCCCTATCTTTTGACCCTGCCATTGCGTCTAGAATGAGACAGGGTTCTTCATGACGCTCAGAATATTTCCTTCTTCCACTGTATTCACGATTGCAGTCGTTTGCCTCGTGGCGGCTCTTGCTCCCTCCGCGGCGCGTGCCCAATCGCCCGCCGACAAGAATCAAAGCTCCTCAGCCGCTCAGGCATTTGTGCATGAAAAGGCCCCTTCGCTGGTCGATCCAGCAGGCCCCACCATCTCGCTGGTCAGCGCCGAGCCGGTCTTCTTCATGGCTGCGGCCCTGAATGCCTGCGGCTACGATGAAGGCCTGGATGAGAGCGCGCCGGTTCGCAAGCGGGTCCGCGATGAGATCAACCAGGCGCTTACCAAAAGCGAGGATGCCCGGGCCAAGCGGGACAAGCTTTGCCTGTATATCGCCCAGCATCGCATGACGGGCGGAGCGCGCGACATCGCGCAGTACATCTCGCTGGCGCTCTATCTCACCCCGCCGCCGGCGCTGGAAACCTCGGTCGAACTCACCGAGATGCCCCCGGACTCGACGCAGGTGGTCGAGATTGTCCCCCTGCTGCGCGACTTTGCCGCCGCAGTCGATCTGCACGGAATCTGGCTGGCGGTGCATCACATCTACGATGCCGAGACCGACCGGCTCCACGATTCGCTCTCGCAGATGATCGTCTCCACCAACCTCTACCTCAAGATGCCGGCCGAGACCTACAATGGGCGGAGGTTTGTCGTTGTCATCGAGCCCATGCTCTCGCCGCATGCGGTCAACGCGCGCATCTACGGCACCGATTACGTCGTCGTGGTTTCGCCGGTGGACGGTACCATCCGCATGAGCGATGTGCGCCACGTTTACCTCCACTATGTCATCGAGCCTCTGCTCTATGCGCGCGCCAATGCCGTCGATCGCATGCAGCCGATCCTCAAGGAGGTGCGCGAGGCTCCCCTCGAGTTCCGCTACCGCTCCGACACCGTGCCGCTGGCCATCGAGTGCCTGATCAAGGCTATCGAGGACCGGACGATGGATACGGGCATTCCCGTGTATAAGATTCCGGCCAACACCGGCCGCTCCGAGATGCCGCGCTTTGAACGCGAACGCCAGGTGGTTCAGCAGAAGATGGAGGCCGTCCGCGTGGCCGCCATGCACCACGACATGAACCAGGGATTCGTGCTGACGCAGTACTTCTTCGAGCAGTTGATCCAGTTTGAAAAAGACCCCGCCAGCCTGCGCGACACCATCGGCGAGATCGTCTACAGCATGGATATCGACCAGCAGGTCCATCGCGCCCGCCAGATCGAGTTTGACAAGGAAGCCGATGGTGATGTGCTCTCGCGCAGCAAGCCTCGCAAGTTGACGGGACTGGACCTGGCCGAGGCGCGTCTAGCGGCCGGCGACGTGGCCACGGCCAGCGCCATGGCTCGCCAGACGCTCACCACGCATTCGGATACCTTCAATGAACTGGAAGAGGCCGCCAACCGTGCGCGTGCCGAGTTCATTCTGGCCAGGGCGGCAATTCTCACCGGCCACCCCGGCCAGGCCATCGAGGGATTCCAGAAGACGCTGGCCTCGAGCAAAGATCCGCGCCTGCTTGCCTGGTCGCACATTTACCTGGGCCGCATGCTGGATCTGGACTGCAAGCGCGATCAGGCCCTCGCCGAGTATCAAGATGCGCTGAGGGTCCGCGACGGGCAGCAGGATACGCGGCTGGCCGCCGAGCGCGGCGTCAAAGCGGCTTATGCCGCCAAGGGGCATAGTTGCGAAGAAGATACTGACGGCGACGAGCCCGCTGCCGCGCCGCCGAAGCCAGATCAGGCCAAACCCGAGGCTTCGTGGCCCAATGGGACCGTCAAGCCCCAATAATCCAGCGTTGGGCTCGTTGCTGGCGCAGAACAATCGATAATGGAGTTGGGGCTTCAGGAGTGGAAGATCCCACTTCGGGCAGTGTCCCCACAGCAGCCGGTCGGGGAATCGGATCGAGGAGAGAGTGGAAGCCGCACTAGACGAATTGGAAGCCGCGCTCGGGCATCGTTTCGCTCGCCCCGAGGTGCTGATTCGCGCGCTGACGCATCGCTCTCTGGCCAACGAGCAGGCGGCGTCGGGAACGGGCGACAACGAGCGCCTCGAGTTTCTGGGCGACGCGGTGCTGGGGCTGGTGACTGCCGAGGCTCTCTTTCTGATTCACCCCGAGTGGCATGAGGGGGAGCTGACGCGCGTTCGCTCCCTGCTGGTGAGCCGCAAGCATATGGCGGAGGTCGCCGAAGCCATCGGTCTGGGCAGCCATCTGCGCCTCAGCCGGGGAGAAGACAAAAGCGGGCTGCGGCGCAAGACCACTGTTCTCTCGAATACCATGGAGGCAGTGCTAGGCGCTCTGTTTCTTGATGGCGGCCTGGAGCCGGTCAAAGTCTTTGTACGCCGCTGGGTGATGGGCGAGGCCGCCGAGCAGTTGGCCAGGGAGTTGAACTCCGGAGAGGCCCTAGGCAACTACAAATCGGCCTTGCAGGAGCACTTGCAGGCCTCGCGCGCCGGCTCGCCCGTCTACCGGGTCAAGAGCGAGAGCGGCCCCGACCATCGCAAGCGATTTCTTGTCGAAGTCCGCCTGAAAACGGCGGAGGGAGAGCCGGGAAAGCAGATGGCGCGCGGCATGGGCAGCACCAAGAAGAACGCCGAGCAGGATGCCGCGCGGCGAGCTTTGGAGCGTTTGCAGGCGGCCGAGACGAAATCCGGCACACTGCCCGTGCCAGTTGCCGAAGGGGAGGAACCAGCAGAGCAATGACCATCCCCGCCCAGGAGCCTGGAGCATTTCCTCAGTGGCTCGCGCTGCTGCGGCTTCATCTGCCGACCGTGCCCGAGGCCCTGGCCTCGCTGTTGCGGACGGTGGTGGTGGCGCTCTTCCTGCTCACCTTTGTCCTGCAACCCTATCTGATTCCCTCCGAGAGCATGGAGCACACCTTGCTCGTGGGCGACTTTCTGCTGGTCAATAAGCAGGTCTTTGCCCCGTCCGGCCCCCTGACCCGCTGGCTGATGCCGTATCGCGAGGTCGAGCGCGGCGACATCGTCTTCTTCCACCATCCCCGACACCCGTATATCGTCAAGCGCGTCGTGGGCATTCCGGGCGACCGGCTGCGGATCGTCGATGGCCGCGTTCATGTCAACGGCATAGCTCTCCGGGAACCGTACGCAGCCTTTGAACCGGCCGCGCGCGACCCCTTCCGCGACGATTTCCCCGGCGCGGTCTACACCGATCCCAACGTCGAGCCGCTCTGGTGGAAGCAGATGCAGAGCCTCACCCGCGACGGCGAGCTGGTAGTCCCCCAGGGCGAGTATTTTGTTCTCGGCGACAACCGCAACTACAGCGACGATTCCCGCTTCTGGGGCTTCGTCTCGCGGCAGCAGATCGTGGCCCGCCCGCTGGTCATCTACTTCTCCGTCTCACGGCCCTCCACCACCGATCAGCAACAGGCCGTGCAGCAAGCCCTGGATGATAGACTCGGACACGACAGTCCGCTCTCGACAAAGCTCCATGGCTTTGCCCGCTGGAAGCGAATCTTCCACGTGGTGCACTAGCTCAGAGACAGTTTGAGAACTTCCGTGAGCGCTGTTTCGTATCTCTCCAAAGAGCGACAGGATGACGAAGAAAAAAACGCCCACCCCAAAGACGCCAAGCGAAATCGAGCCAGCTTCCCAGCCTGTTGAAGGGCGGGAGGATGAGACGCCCTTTGAGGCACTGGCCAGCATCTGCTCCATCCTGGTCATCGGCCTCTTCATTCTTACCTTCCTTGGGCAGAATTTCGTCATTCCTTCCGGCTCCATGAAGAAGACCCTGTTGGTAGGCGACCATCTGGTCGTGGACCGCATCACGCTCTCTCCGCCGACGAAGTGGATGCCGCTGGTTCACTATCGCGAGCCCCAGCGCGGCGACATCATCGTCTTTCTCAAGCCGGTGCCAGATCCGGATGCGGCGGGCAACCCCCAATACCTGATTCTGGTGAAGCGGCTGATCGGCGTTCCCGGCGACCATATCCGCCTGAGCAACGGCATCGTGATCCTCAACGGAGTGGCTCAGGAGCAGCCTCACGCCCAGCCAACAACTCCAGCAAACCATCAGGACTTTCTCGACGAGTTTCCCTCCGTGCCGCCACCCGATATACCAGAGGTTCCCGACTCGTGGTCCAAGATCGACTTTCCCAATAACCTTGAGAATGGCGAGCTGGTCGTTCCGCCCGGCAAATACTTCATGATGGGCGACAACCGCCATAACAGCCTCGACTCGCGCTATTGGGGTTTTGTGCCCCGGCAGAACATTATGGGGCGGCCGCTCTTCAATTATTGGTCGTTTGTCACCCCCGATGAACAGTACAATCAGACCGGGATCGGCAATACTGTGGCCTGGATGGGCCATGTCGCGCTGCACTTCTTTACCGAGACCCGCTGGAGCAGAACCCTGCATCGGGTGAGATGAGCTCAAGAAAACCTGCCGCCGCATTTGCATGATCAGAGGGTGCTGGCTCTTAGATGAAGATGAAAGATTCTCCGCCGGAACAACTCGCCCCCCAAAACAAGGTGGAAGAGACGCCCTTTGAGGCTCTGGCCAGCATCTGCTCCATCCTGGTCATAGGTCTGTTCATCTTCACCTTTCTGGGGCAAAACTACCTCATTCCATCCGGATCTATGGAAAACACCCTGCTAGTGGGCGACCACCTGGTGGTTGACCAGATCACTCTTTCCCCGCCCACAAAGTGGATGCCGCTGGTGCACTACCGCGAGCCCAGGCGCGGAGACATCGTGGTCTTCCACAAGCCCGTGCAAGCCGAGGATGGCGAATATATGACCCTGGTGAAAAGGCTGATCGGAGTTCCCGGTGATCGTATCCACTTGCGCAACGGTATTGTGATACTGAATGGAGTGGCGCAGGATCAGCCCCATGCCCAACCGACGTCGACGGAAAATCATACGGACTTTCTGGACGAATTTCCTTCCGTTGCCCCGGTTTCTACCCCTGATCCCAATATGGGCACACCTGAGGCTTGGGCAATCGACTTTCCCAATCACATCAAGGACGGCGACCTGGTGGTCCCACCGGGCTCATACTTCATGATGGGCGACAATCGGCACGACAGTCTTGATTCGCGCTCCTGGGGCTTTGTGCCGAGAGAAAACATCATGGGCCGGCCGCTCTTCAACTACTGGTCCTTTGAGGCGCGGGATGGCCAGCTAGAACAGACCGGCATCGGCCACTCTCTGGCCTGGATGGGACACGTCGCGCTGCATTTCTTTACCGAAACCCGTTGGAGCCGAACGCTCCATCGTGTTAAATAAACGTGCTGTTCACTAACAAAACTATGATTGACGACATTAAACCCCGGCAAAAAAATCGCAAGCGGCTTTGGCTCGCACTGGCGGCACTCGCGGCCATTCTGGCAGTCATCTTTGTGCCTCCCTACATCAGCGTGAGCCGCTACAAGAGCCGCATCACGCAGCTCATCTCCGCCTCGCTGGGCCGGCCGGTGCGCCTCTCTTCCGTTGAAGTCCGCCTGCTGCCCCGGCCAGGCTTCCTGCTCACCGACCTCACCGTCGAGGAAGATCCTGCATACGGAGCCGAGCCTGTGCTCCATGCCAACACGGTCAAGGCCTCCATTCGCCTGCTCTCGCTGTGGCGCGGTCGCCTGGAGATCGACACCATCAGCGTGGACGAGGCCAGCCTCAACGTGGTGCGCGCCACCGCGGGCCACTGGAACCTCGACTCACTGCTGCGCACGGCCACCTCGCAGGACCGGACGGCGGCCAGTTCAGGTGCGGAGCATCGCGTCAAGCTGCCCTATCTTGAGGCGACGAACTCCCGCATCAACATCAAGAGCGGCGACGAAAAACTGCCCTTTTCTCTCGTGGATGCCGACATCTCCTTCTGGCAGCAGAACCCCGGCGACTGGCGCATCCGGCTGCGCGGCCAGCCCGCCCGCACCGACCTCAGCCTCGAACAGGCCGACACAGGAATCGTCCGCCTGGAGGCCAACCTGCGCCAGGCGCCAGAGCTGCGCCAGATGCCCATGCACATCGATCTGGAGTGGCGCGAGGCGCAGCTCGGCCAGCTTACCCGCTTGGTTTTTGGCTCGGACCCCGGCTGGCGCGGCAACCTGACCGGCGAACTCCATCTCGACGGGACCGCGGAAGCGGCGCAGATCAGAACCCGGCTGCGCGCCAGTGGCGTTCATCGCGCCGAGTTTTCTCCGGCCGAGCCGATGGACTTCGACGCCAACTGCGCTCTGCTCGCTCACTTCACCATCCGCGCCATCGACAATCTGGTCTGCGACTCTCCGCTCGGCTCGGGCCGCATCCGTCTGACAGGAAATCTCCCCGGCAACCTCTCCGGCCCGGCTGCCGCGCCGCACTTCACCGCCGAATTGGACCGCGTGCCGGTTGCTCTCGGCCTGGATGCTCTGCGCACCGTACGCAGCGGCATGGCTCCCGGCCTCGTCGCCTCGGGCACGGCGAGCGGCAAGCTCACCTATGCCCCAGCGACGGAAGAAAAAGCTGCTCAGGACCAGCAGGCCGCACCCAAGCCTCCGGCTCGCAAAGGCCGCAAAGCTGTCGTCGGCGCTCCTCCAGTCGTTCAGGGGCCGCTGACCGGCAGTATTGCGGTCGAGAGCTTCCAGCTCAGCGGCGCAGGCCTCAGTGAACCCATTCGCATTGCCAAGCTCGTCCTGGAACCGGCGTCAGCGAGCGCAGACCCGGCGTCAGGCGATTCCCAGGTGCTCGCAGCCACCACCACCTTCCCAGCTGGCGGTGCAAGCCCGCTGGCGGCTTCAGCGCGCCTTGCTCTCTCCGGCTACCAGCTCACGCTGCACGGTCAGGCCTCCATCGGCCGGGCCAGGGAACTGGCTCGCATAGCCGGTATCGCCAACGTTTCGGCCCTGGACGCGCTGGCCGGTGAGCCTCTCACCCTCGATCTCGCAGCCGACGGCCCCTGGATGCCGCCTCCGGCACCGATTCTGGCCATCGCACCTGCTGGAGCCACTCCGGCCGCCGTGCCTGCTCCGGCTTCGCCAGCCGACAGCCTCACCGGAACCGTCACCCTGCATAACGCCAACTGGAAGGTCGACTACCTCGTCAACCACGTCGAAATCTCCCAGGCTACGCTCCACCTGGCCGCCACAGAGCTACGCTGGGACCCGGTCGTCTTTTCCTATGGACCTTTGAAGGGCACGGCCACTCTCACGCTGCCCGCCGCCTGTGCTCTGCCCCAGCCCTGCACTCCGCGCTTTCAGGTTCAGTTCGGAGCGCTCGACGCCGCGGTCATTCAGACCTCATTCCTGGGCGCACAAGAAAAGACCACGCTGCTTTCCACCCTCATTGAACGCCTTCGCCCCACGGCCGCTCCGGCTTGGCCGCGTCTTGAAGGAACGGTTAAGGCGGAGTCTCTCCTCCTCGGCCCAGTCACCCTTCGCGAGCCGGTGGCCACCATCGCCACGCTTGCTAACGGCGCTGAAATCGCCGCCTTCGATGCGAGCCTGCTCGGCGGCCGCGTCCACGGAGCCGGCCTCTTCCATGCGGCGCAGACCCCCAAGGACAAACCCTCCTACAAGCTCGAAGGCCAGTTTGAAAAGCTCAGTCCGCAGGCCGTCGGTCAGTTGTTTGGTTGGCGTTCCTCAGGCAGTTCAATCGATGGCAACGGCAAGATCGAGCTCACCGGCTTTACCGGCGACGACCTGGCCGCCTCGGCCGCAGGCGCTCTCCACTTCGAGTGGAAGCGCGGAACCGTCGCCGCTCCTGGCTCAGCTTCGGTCCCTCCAGTTCTGACTCGCTTTGACACTTGGACTGCGGATGCCGGGATCGCCAAGGGTTCACTGACGCTCAAAAACAACGAGGTCAAGCGCGGCCCGCACGCAGAGCCAGTTCAGGCCAGCGTCACCCTCACCGAACACCCCAAGATCGCCTTCCAATCGTCTCAACCAGCCCAGGCAAAACGGTAGGTTGCTCAGCTCTTCAATTTGATGTACCCTTTGAATGTGTACAAATAGGGGCTACCTCATGCCGAGACTAGCAGTTGAAGACAATAGCCGCATGTCCTTGCGCATTCGAGCAGAAGAGAAGGCTTTGCTTATGCGCGCCGTGGCGCTGAACCATACTGACCTGACGGATTTTGTCCTGCGTCATGCATTGATTGCCGCCAAGGCTGTCATCAAGGAAGCCGATCAACTCCAGCTCTCTGCGCGAGACAGCCTGCGGGTTCTGGAATTACTTGAAAACCCACCCGCGCCGAATGCGCGTCTGCTCGCAGCGGCTCAGGCCTTGCCCCCGCTATCATGATCGATACGGCGTGGCACGAAGAGGCGATTCAAAAGACGCATGACAGGGAAGCCTTCGACTGCGGCGATGAAGCGCTCAATGAATTCCTCTGCCGCTATGCTCGCAAAAGCCATGACCTGGGCGGCGCCAAAACATTTCTTGCCATCGACAATCGAGACAACAAAACCATTCTCGGTTTTTACAGTCTGAGTCCTGCCTCTGTGGCTTATGCGCGCACACCTGAGGCCGTGCGCCGCGGGCTTGCTCGTCATGAGGTGCCAGGCTTCCGCTTGGCGCGATTGGCAGTGCATCGCAAGGTGCAAGGCCAAGGGCTCGGCAGTCAACTTTTGCTCGCTGCTGGCCGCCGGTGTCTGCTGGCCTCGGCCGAGGTGGGTGGTGTTGTGCTGGTCATCGACGCCAAAAATGAGCGAGTGGCCGGATGGTATGGGAGCTTTGGCGCGTTGCCTCTGGTCGACGCGCCGCTCTCTCTCCTGATCCCTTTGGCAACGATCAAAGCCGCGCTGATCGCTGCCGGCAAGTGGTTTTAGCTATTTCGCTGTCCCCATCGCCTTCAGCGACTCCCCGTAAGGCGCACGCAGCACCCCACGCTCCGTCACAATAGCAGTCACATACTTCGCCGGAGTCACATCGAAGGCCGGATTGCAGATCCCCACGCCGTTCGGCGTCAATTGCTTGCCGCCGTGGTGTGTTACCTCGACCGCTGGCCGCTCCTCAATCGGAATCCCGTCTCCTGTCGCCGTAGCCAGGTCGATCGTCGACCACGGCGCAGCCACATAAAACGGAATCCCATGCTCGCGCGCCAGAATCGCCACGTTATACGTGCCAATCTTGTTGGCCGTGTCGCCATTGGCCGCGATCCGGTCCGCGCCCACCACCACGGCCTTGATCTTTCCCGCCCGCATCAGGCTGGCCGCCATGTTGTCGCAGATCACCGTCGTAGGAATCTTGTCGGCCATCAGCTCCCACGCCGTCAGCCGCGCGCCCTGCAAAAATGGCCGCGTCTCGTCGGCGAAGACGTGAATCTTCTTGCCCTGCTCAATTGCCGAGCGAATCACGCCCAGAGCTGTTCCATACCCGCATGTCGCCAGCGCTCCGGCATTGCAGTGCGTCAGTACGCCGCCTTCGTTCGGCAACAGCTCTCCGCCATAGGCTCCCATCGCTTTGCAGGCGGCAATATCCGCCTCATACATCGCGTGCGCCTCGGCCAGCAGGATCGCCTTGATCTGGTCGAGCGTTGCGCCCTCGGCCATCAATCCCGCAAAAACCCGCTTCATCCGGTCGATGGCCCAGAAGAGATTCACCGCCGTAGGCCGCGTCCCGGCCAAATGCGCGCAGATTTTCTCAAACTCCGGCGCAAACTCCGCTGCCGTAGCCGCCTTCGTGCCCAGCGCTCCCAGCGCCACGCCATAGGCCGCAGAGACGCCAATCGCCGGCGCGCCCCGCACCACCATCGTCACAATCACGTCGGCCACCTGCTCATAGGTGGTCGCCAGTACGTAGCTCTCTTCGAGAGGCAGCTTGGTTTGATCGATAAAACGTACGCCGTCAGTAGTCCATGCAAGTGTAGGAATCATGAGTCTTCAGTTTAAACTGCGGGGCGGGAGAAGTTAACAAGACTTCGTTATACTGGGTGCGTTTCCCGATTGGAGAGGATGATGTCCGTCAGACTTGCGTCGCGATGTATTGTCTTTTCCGCAACGGCTGCAATTGTTTTCATCTTATTCACACCTTACATCCAGGCACAGGATTGTCATACTGCTCACGCCCCGACGGCACTCAAGGCTATGCAGGAGAACGCTGATGCCGGAGATGCAGACTCCCAGTGTGGACTGGGTAAGCAATACGAATACGGATTGGGCGTGTCACAGGACAACAAGCAAGCTGCACTCTGGCTTCAGAAATCAGCCGAACAGGGCGACGTACGCGCTCAAGTTGAACTTGGCGTGGTCTTTGACAAAATGCAGGACTATGTCCAGGCATTGATCTGGTACCGCAAAGCAGCCGATCAAGGCAATGCAAGGGCGCAATACAATTTGGGGCTCTGCTATCAAAACGGCGAGTCCGTGGCGAAGGATGTATTGCAAGCCATTGCCTGGTACCGCAAAGCAGCCGACCAGGGAGACACCCTGGCTCAGAATAATCTGGCAGTGATCTATGACCAAGGCGCGGGCATACCGCAAGACTATTCCCAAGCCGCGTATTGGTATCGCAAGGCGGCTGAACAAGGATTGGCTGAGGCGCAATATGGCTTGGGATACCTGTATCTCCATGGCAACGGTGTGCCGAAGGATGAGATTCAGGCCACGACATGGATGCGCAAAGCAGCTGAGCAGGGCCAGACATTTGCGCAGTTTAACCTTGGTGCCTGCTATTTGAATGGAGCGGGCGTAGAACTGGATCTGAAAGAAGGATATTTCTGGATATTGCTGGCTCACACGCGCACACCCGATGTCGGCTTGAAGGAGCATGCGGAAGAGACACTTGGGAAGCTTTCCAGGGTGATGAAGAAAAGTGAAATCAAGAGCGCGGAAAAGCGCGCTCAAGACTGGCTAAAGAGGCATCCCTTGAAGACTGGCGCCGTCCCCAGCGGTGTGGCTGGTTGACCAGACCAAATATTCTGAAAAATGTAAACATTTTCACGTTTTGCTGGACGCACCTCCGCCTCACTGCGTAAAGTGGTTTTTGACGCTTCAAAATATCCTCCAATAGCGCCGTAGCCCAAGGAGCCGTTCGTGCTGAATCTCACCGCCGTCGATTGGCTGATCATGCTGTTGTATTTCGTCTTTGTGCTGGGCATTGGCTTCGCGCTCAAGCGCCACATGAAGACGAGCAAGGACTTCTTCCAGGCCGGCCGCGCTCTGCCCGCCTGGATCTGCGGCCTGGCCTTCATCAGCGCCAACCTCGGCGCGCAAGAGGTCATCGGCATGGGCGCCTCGGGCGCCAAGTACGGCCTCGAGACGGCACATTTTTACGGCATCGGTGCCATTCCCGCCATGATCTTCGTCGGCATCTTCATGATGCCCTTCTACTACGGCTCAAAGGCGCGCAGCGTCCCGGAATTCCTCCGCATGAGGTTCGACGAAAAGACCCGTGCCCTCAACGCCTGTTCCTTTGCCGTGATGACCGTCTTCAGCTCCGGCATCTCGATGTACGCCATGGCGCGGCTCATCCAGGCCCTGCACGTCTTCGACGGCCTCTTCCACGCACTCGGCTGGGCGCCTGAAGGCATCTTCACCTTCTCGATCGTCCTCTCGGCGGCCATCGTGCTGCTCTACATCTTTCTCGGCGGCCTCACCAGCGCCATCTACAACGAGGTCCTGCAGTTCTTCCTCATCATCGCCGGCTTCCTGCCGCTGGTGCTCATCGGCCTGCGCAACATCGGTGGCTGGAGCGGCCTCAAAGCCGCCGTCCCCGTCGCCTACATGCACGAGTGGAAGGGCGTCGCCCACGCCTCCACCAACCCCATGGGCATCGAGATCATCGGCATCGGCATGGGTCTCGGCTTCGTCCTCGGCTCCGGATACTGGTGCACAGACTTCCTCGTCATCCAGACCGCCATGGCCTCAAAAAACATGGAGTCGGCCCGCCGCGTCCCTCTCATCGCCGCCGTGCCCAAGATGCTCTTTCCATTTCTCGTAATTCTGCCCGGCATCCTGGCAATCGGCCTGCCCACGCCGCATTCCACCACCGTCGTCCGCAACGTCGGCGGAGTCATCTATCACGACACCACTGTCGTCTCGCCGCAGGTCGAACAAGGCCGCGGACTGGTTCCCGCCAAGATCAACCCCGTCACAGGCAAGCCCATGCTCACAGCCAGCGGGCAGCCACTGCTCGACTACGACATGGCCACGCCGAACATGCTGCTCCATTTCTTTCCCACCGGCATTCTCGGTCTTGGCCTCACAGCCCTCCTCGCCAGCTTCATGAGCGGCATGGCCGGCAACGTAACAGCCTTCAACACCGTCTTCACCTACGACCTCTATCAGTCCTACATACGCAAGGGTGCAACCGACCGGCACTACATGGCGGTCGGCCGCTGGGCCACCGTCGGAGGCATTCTGCTCTCCATTGCGACAGCGTACGCCGCCATCAACTTCAACAACATCATGGATACGCTGCAACTGGTCTTCTCGTTTGTGAATGCCCCGCTGTTTGCGACCTTCCTGCTTGGCATGTTCTGGAAGCGCGCCACCGGCCACGGAGCCTTCGCCGGCCTTATCGCGGGCACCTCGGCGGCCATGCTGCACCACGGCCTGACCCTGCCCATCGAGGCCCACACCGGCGTCCATGGTGGATGGATCGCCGTTCTCCACCACTATCCCAGCGACATGGCGCAGAACTTCTGGGGCGCCATCTTCGCCTTCGGCACCAACTTCATCGTCGCGGTCGTGGTGAGCCTCGCCACCAAGCCTCGCGCCGAGTCGGAATTAGTAGGCCTTGTCCACTCGTTAACACCCAAACCCGAGCGTGCACACATCATTTGGTGGAAGCGCCCCGAAGCCCTGGCCGTAGCCGTCCTCGTAGGCGCCATCGCCATCAACATTTTCTTTTACTGAGAAGGGGAGCTGAAGATGATTCTCGATCTGCGCGTTCCATTGGGTTTGATGTTTTCGCTGGTTGGCCTGATCCTCACTGTCTTTGGCCTCAAGACCAACGGCGACGCCGTCCTCTACGCCCCCAGCCTGGGCATCAACGCAAATCTCTGGTGGGGCCTGGTCCTGCTCGTCTTCGGCCTCACCATGTTCATCCTGGGCCGCCGCGGCCAAAAACGCTTGGCGCAATTGCCGCCCGATCCGCCGGAAGAAGGCCAGCGGCGAGGTCACTAAGAGCAGGGAATAGCAAGAACCAGAGGGATGCTACATCTTTGCGGCGTCCTGCCCATCCACAATCGAATTCTGCGGGATAGATGATTGTCTCAATGACCGCGTGATTGAAGAAGTTGCCTCAGAGTAGGTTGCGCCGACAACTCCAGGATCTCTGGAAACAACTCCTCAAGTTTTCGCTCAATTATTTCATGTCTCGAGTCCTCAGCAACTTTTAGAATTCCTCTCTTTGTTGCCGCTTGACGTTTACGCACCTTCTCTGGTGATTCTGTGAGATCGCGCAGTCCGTGGGTACCGCCCGAGAATAGACGCTTTTGCCTTTCCGAGACAATCCATTCGAAAAGCGGCTTCAGCATGGAAGCGTCTTTTCGGAGAGCAGCTTGAGACACATTGCTGATCCGAAATAACTTGGGAGGAAAGTCATCGACGAAACTTTTCCATAGTGACCATTCTGTCAGATCTCTTCCCAGTGCGGCATAGAAGTGGGATAGTGTCACATCAAAAACAGTGCTCGGCTTCCGAAGAGGCTTGTACACGTTCCAGAGAGTTTCAAATGCCCAGTTTTTCCGGCGCGATGCCATCCTAAGGGCGGTTTCCATCAACTTGCATCCGAGACGGTAGTTCCCTCGAAGGTATAAAAGAGGACTATAGAAGAATAGAAGTTGATGAAAATCGTCAGACCTCCACTTTCGTTTATGCAGGTTGAAACTCTTCTTGAACAAAGCTCTTTCCTGCGCTCGAAGAACCCGCCAGGCAGAATCAAAGTCTTGAAGATTGACATAGGCTTGAATCTCCCAACTGTAAGTAAAAAATCCGGCATCTTTTGCGCCGTAGCTAGTGGCGAAGCGGCGAATCTGGCGGGAGACCAAGATCACACGTTCCAGGCGGCCAGCGAATAACAGTCGTGAGATGAACAGTTCGTAAAATCTACGCGACGCTCTGATATTATCCGTGGCGCGGAACAAGTTTGGCATTCGAATCATTCCAGTTCCTCTGGTTGTCTACTTAATCCTCTCATAAGGTTGAAAGACCTGCTCTCAGTCGCAGTCGAGCAGCCGCCCGGTGCCCCAGGTACCGCCTCTGGGACCTGGAAAACCATGAACTTTCACAGCAGGTCCTTGCCGATATTTTCTAACTACCGGCGCACAATAAACGGATGAACCTCGACCGGAGTTCGTGTTTTACTGACCACTAACCCCTGCTCTCCAGGTACCCCCACCCCCCTATATATATTTTCAAAACCTTGCAGATAATTATTTAGCTAACAGGCGTCGATCGGCTCTGAGACTCGCGCGGCACCGCATCCTGTAAAGTTGAATGAGGCGCTCCGCTTTTTTTTGCGCCGCGATTCCTGCGCCTCGGGCCTTCTTCTCTTGACGAATCCAATCAACTCGAATACATCGGCCAATCAGCCAGAGCTGGCCGAACTGCTGCTGTCAGTCTTCGGCTTCGCGCGCTTCCGGGCAAATCAGGAGGCGGTCTGCCGCGCCGCGATTGCAGGCCGCGATCTTCTGCTGGTCATGCCGACAGGCTTTGGCAAATCGCTCTGCTATCAGTTGCCCGCGGTTGCGCTCGGCGGCACAGCGCTGGTCATATCGCCGCTGATTGCGCTGATGGAAGACCAGGCGGCCAAGCTGATGGCGCTGGGCCTGCGAGTCGGGCGGATTCATTCTGGCCTCGACCGCAGCGTGGCGCGTCAGGCCTGCATGGATTACCTCAACGGCAGCCTGCAGTTCCTCTTCATCGCGCCCGAGCGGTTGCGCGTGCCCGGCTTTGGCGAGATGCTGGCCAAACGCAAGCCCGCGCTGATCGCCATTGACGAAGCGCATTGCATCTCTCAATGGGGCCACGACTTCCGTCCCGACTATCGAATGCTCGGTCAATATCTGCCGGCACTGAGGCCGGCTCCAGTGCTGGCGCTGACGGCCACGGCAACTCCAACTGTGCAGGCCGACATCGTGGCGCAACTCGGCATGGTGAAGCCTGCGCACTTCATCCACGGCTTCCGCCGCGACAACCTGGCCATCGAAGTCGTCGAACTCTCGATGCCCGAGCGGCCTCAGGCGATCTGTGGCCTGCTGGCCAGCGCCGAGCGGCGGCCAGCAATCGTCTATGCGACCTCGCGCAAAGGTGCGGAGAAGTTGGCCGAGGAACTCTCGCGCAAGCTGCGTGCGGCAGCTTACCATGCGGGGCTCGACCCGGAGACGCGAGAGCGCGTGCAGACTGCCTTCCAGGCTGGCGAACTTGAAGTCGTAGTAGCCACGATCGCCTTCGGCATGGGCATCGACAAGGCCGATATTCGCACGGTGATCCACGCCGGGCTGCCCGCGACGCTCGAAGGCTACTACCAGGAGATCGGCCGCGCGGGCCGCGACGGCGCACCGAGCCGGACGTATCTGATGCATAGCTACGCCGACCAGCGTACGCACGACTTCTTTCTCAACCGCGACTATCCGCCGGTCGACCACTTGCAGCAGGTCTACAAATCTCTAGGCGACGAGCCGCAGCAGGTTGAGGAGTTGCGCGCGCGCACGAAGCTCGGCGAAGAGGAGTTCGACAAGGCGCTTGAGAAGCTCGAGATTCACGGCGGCGCGCGTGTGGACTTTGGCGGCAACGTGACAGCGGGCGGCGCGGGCTGGAAGAAGACTTACACTGTGCAGGCGCAATTTCGCGCCGAGCAGTTCGACAAGGTGTTGCGCTTCACCACTTCGCCTGAATGCCGTATGGCGGCCTTGGTGCGCCACTTCGGCGACGTGGAGGATGCAAGCCGTTCCTGCGGAATCTGCGACGTGTGTGATCCGGCGGGAGCTGTGCTGAGGCTTTTCCGGCGTCCGACGACCGCGGAGCGCGAACTGGCGCAGGCGATTGTTGACGATCTGCGCGCCGTGGACTACAAAGCGACAGGAACGCTGCAACGGGGCCTCGATCCGGCAGGCCGGATGAGCCGTGGCGCGTTTGATGGCCTGCTCGATGCGATGGTGCGCGCTGGCCTCATCGAGATTGAAGACGCTGAATATGAGAAGGACGGAGAGGTCAGGAAATATCGCAAGGTCCGGCTGACTGAAGCTGGGTTGGCGATACGGCCAGCCACGCCCATCGAACTGCTGATTAGCGATGGAGTCGTAGAAGAATTTGGCGGGCGGGCCTCAGCGCCAGCGCGGGCGAAGACGACAAAGACCGGGCGAGGGAAGTCAGTGGCGACGAAGGCGGCTGAGCCCGTGCAACTGACGGCCGATGGAGAAGCTTTGGCGGCACGGCTCAAAGAGTGGCGTGCGGCAGAGGCGAAGCGGCTGGGAGTCCCGGCCTACGTGGTGCTGCACGACCGCACGTTGACGGCCTTGGCACAGGCGCGGCCTGCGAATCCGAGGCAGCTATTGGAGATCAGCGGAATGGGTCCAACAAAAGCTGAGCGGTTTGGCGAGGCGATTCTAGGCCTGTGCGGCGCGGCGAAGTAAGAACGCTCTCAGTGCGTCGCGGGACAGACGCATTTCTTGAAAGCTTCCGCGGTGTGGTTTGACAAGGTGCAGACATACTGCGGCCAGAACATCTGGAGCACAAGCGATGAGGAGCCTGCGGAGAAGTCGCTTATATAACTCTGGCTGGCTTTATTCTTCGCGCTGGGATCAGCTGCGAAGGATGTGATGAGCCGACTTAAAGAGGCTGAAGAAAAAACCGTCTCGTGGTAACTACGCGCGAAGTCGTATTCTTCGGTCCACTTGGCATCGACGCCGGTCTGGTTTGACGCGGTGAAGACACGATAGTCGACAAGCGCTGCGGAGGCCGGGTCGATCTGAGCAACGGTGAAGGACGGGTTATTGCCGTGGTTAGGCGAGATCGACGAAACCATCTTGACCGCTACTGAGTTAGTCGATGCAGCGGGGTGGCCGTCATCCTTCAAAAGGCGCATCTCATCCATGTGTGTGTGTGCGAAGATTGCTAACTCGACCACATCGCCCGAGTTAGCTAACACGTCCGCCATCTTTTCTGAAGATAGAAACATTCCCGGTTTCTGGTCGCCGCATAGGTCGCCCATCTTCTTCATGGTTGAGTAGAGATCGACTCCGGGCGGAATGTGGCCCACGACCCAGATCTTCTGCTTGCTTGCGTGGGCCTCGGCGAGTTCATGCGTCAGCCATGCGATCTGCGCGTCGGCTCCAGCCGGATCAGCCTTTCCCGCGCAGGTGGCGTAATTCTTTGACATGAACAGATCGTCCAGAACCAGAAGGCGCGCATTCTGAATGGGCGCAGGCAAAGGAACGCTGTAATAGCCGCCTGCGGCAAAGCTCTCTCCAGCGGCATGGCGTTCGGCGGCTGGCAAGCCTTTGGCAACTTCGGTCCCTGTAACTCGAAGAAACTCGCTCTGCGGGTCGAGACGGTAGTCGCCGCAGTCGGAGTCATTGTTTCCCAACGCAATATAAACAGGAACGCCGGGGAATGCGCCATATAACTCGTCCATTACATACGCAAGCGTCTTTCTGACAAAGCTTCGATAGTCTGCGGGAGTGGACTTGGGAAGGAGCGCGTTGTATTTGCAGTCGAAGCCATGGGTGAGAAGATCGCCGCTGACGGTGACGAACTTTGCGTTGGCTGCATGGCTGCGCATGGCCTTGAGACTGGAGTCGAAGAGAGGAAACGAAGTGTCCTCTGTGCCAACGTGACAGCTCTGCTGCAATGCTTGAAAACGCTGCTGATGATCGGGCGAGGCCGGCGCGGCAAGAATGGCTTTCCACTCGGTTGACGGCGCGGCGGCGAGTTGCGCGACTTTCGCGGGATCGAAAAATGGCTCGAAGTGAATATCGCTAACGAGGAGAGCGTCGACGGTGGCTTCAGCTAGTTGCGTAGTGCGAGGGCTTTGATTCTTTGCGCCCGTATGCGGGCTCTGTGCAAAGGCCGCACCGACAACAAGAAGAATCAACGGCGTGATGCTATGCCGAGCGGCGGTGCGAAGCCGGCAGGCTGCTAACGGCCAATTCATCGACGCTCCTGACGAACAGATACTGTTTGGAGTTCGTGGGTTCCCACCCTAGCCGCAAAAACTTGAGACGCGGCGAAGGTGGGGCACCCGGACTTCATTCATCGCTAACCGATTTATGCAACACGCTCGATGACGACGGATTCCAGAACCACCGGAGTCTTCGGCTTGTCCTGAGCGGCGCGGGCGACTTTGGAGATCTTGTCTGCGATCTCCTGGCCTTCGACGACTTCGCCAAAGATGGTGTGGTTGCTGGTGAGCCAGGGCGTCGGAGCAACAGTGATAAAGAACTGGCAGCCGTTGGTTCCGGGGCCGCTGTTGGCCATGGCCAGCTTGCCGGGCTTGTCGAACTTATGCGGCGAGCCCTTGGTCTCGTCGCCGAAGCGGTAGCCAGGTCCGCCCATTCCGGTCCCTGTGGGGTCGCCGCCCTGGATCATGAAGTCGGGAATGACGCGGTGAAAGATGGTGCCGTCGAAGAGCTTGTCGTTGGACTTCTTGTGAGTAGTGGGGTGTGTCCACTCCTTGGAGCCTTCGGCCAGCTCGATGAAATTCTTGACGGTGATGGGCGCGTCTGACTCGAAGAGCCGGACAGTGATTTTGCCTTCGGTGGTGGTGAAGACGGCGTAGGTGCCTGGTAACAGTGACATGAGAGACTCCTTGGTTTTGAGCGAGGTTAGCGGAGCTAGCGGGATTAGCAGAGTTATTGCGCAAGGGTAAAGATGACATTGATGGTGGTTCGTATCTCAGTAGGCTTGCCCTCTACCAAATAGGGACGATAGCGCCAGTTCTTGACGGTATCGAGAGCGGCTTGCTGAAGAAGTTCTGGGCCGCTTATAACTTTGAGTTCCTTGACGATACCATCGGACCCAATGGTGGCATCCAGTTTGACCGTGCCAGAGACCTTGGCTTTTTTGGCCTCGGGAGGGTAAACGGGCTGTAGGCTTGAGTCGATCATTCCACTCGCGACGCTATCTGGGATGGTGATCTGTTTCGGCGCAGAAGCGGGGGAAGGCTGTGTCGATTGGCCCTCGGGCACGATGGTCACTTTTTTCAGAACCACCGGTGTCACCGGCTTGTCGTTGCTGTCGCGCGGGACTTGGGTGATGGCCTGCGCAACAAGCAGGCCGGATGCATCGCACTGGCCGAAGATGGTGTGGACGTGGTTGAGGTACTCGGTGGGTACTGTGGTGATGAAAAACTGACTGCCGTTGGTGTTGGGTCCGCTATTGGCCATCGCCAGGCGTCCAGGCACATCGAAGCCAAGATTGGGATCGAACTCATCTTCAAATTGATAGCCTGGATTGCCCATGCCCGTGCCAGTGGGGTCGCCGCCCTGAATCATGAAGTCGGGCATGACACGATGGAAGGTGGTGCCGTCGTAGAGAGGCTTGTTGTGCTGCTTCTTGTTTGTTCCGGGGTCGGTCCAGTCTTTTGTTCCAGTCGCCAGTTCGATGAAGTTGGCCACAGTCTTGGGCGCCTGCCTCTGAAAGAACTGGCAGGTGATGCGGCCCATGGAGGTATCCATCACCACGCTGGGACCGTTGGGACGGGTCATGACAGCCGCCGTGGCGGTGGGCGCATCAGGAAGCTCTTCAGCCGGCTTGGAGGCAGATTGAGCGGTTGCCGAAGCGGCAAAGGCCACGGCCAGAGCGGGAAGCAGGAGTGTGTGTGCAAGTTTCATAACGACTCTGAGGGTAAATCATGCGGCGTGTGGACGGCCAGCGCGCGGATCGATGGCTGAACAGCTCAATGTGTTTAGTAGACGTGATTTCACACGTATGGCATTCTGATGCCAGAGGGCCCATGAAAGCGATCAAGAGGCTTCTGTGCGTTGCGGGCGTGCTGGCTGCGGTCGCCGGAATTGGATTTTGGGCGCGCCCGGTCAGCTATTCCAATGAAGCAACCCATCTGCGTGAGTTTTTCTCAGGCGTCGAGAACCACTCGGTTCAAGTTGCAGGCCACCGTGTGCACTATCTTGCTGAGGGGCCTGCAAGTGGGCCAGTGGTGGTGCTTGTCCACGGGCTGGGCGGGGAAGCCGAGGATTGGCGCAACCTGACGCCTTATCTGGTGAAGGCGGGCTTTCGCGTCTATCGGCCCGATCTGCCCGGCTACGGACGCAGCGAGAGGCCGGCCGATTTTTCTTACTCGGTGCGCGACGAGGCCGATGCGGTGGTAGGCTTTCTCGATGCGCTTGGGCTGAAGCAAGTGGATCTGGGCGGCTGGTCGATGGGCGGGTGGATTGTGCAGCTTGTGGCTGCAAAACACCCTGAGCGGGTGAGGCGGCTGATGCTGTTTGACTCGGCCGGAATTTATGAGAAGCCAGCCTGGGAGACAAGGCTGTTCACGCCGACCACGCCCGAGGAACTCGATCAACTGGAGGCTCTGCTGATGCCTCATCCGAATAAGTATCCGGGCTTTGTCGTGCGCGATATTCTGCGCGTTTCAGAGGACCATGCCTGGGTGATTCATCGGGCAGTTGGCTCCATGCTCACTGGCCAGGACACAACGGACAGTTTGTTGCCGAGTCTCAAGATGCCGGTGCTGATTGTGTGGGGTGCGGAGGACAAGATCACTCCGCTCAGCCAAGGCGAGAAGATCCACCAACTCGTTCCGCAATCGCAACTGGAGGTCTTTGCCGGCTGCGGGCATCTCGCGCCCGGCCAGTGCACTGCGCAGCTCGGGCCGAAGATCGTTGAGTTTGTGAGGCAGTAGTATGAGTTTCTACTGCCTCTTTAGGTCTATCGACGGCCTGCTCCACTACCAGAGCAGCTTCAAGGCAAGCTGAAACTCTCTGGATGGACCCACCGTTGTGATCTTGCCGAAGTTGGTGTCTGCCATGTTACTGTCAGGATTCAGAAACTGCGCATGATTGAAGGCGTTGAACGCGTCTGCTCGGAATTGCAGGGCCATGGACTCGTGCAGCGCAATCATTTTTCCGGCGCCAATGTCCCAGTTATTCACTCCGGGGCCAGTGATGATATTCGGAGCTGAATTCCCGAAGTGATTGGCCGCGGGCTTTGCGAAGCAAGAGGTATCGAACCAGTAGTGGCCGTTGCTGCGAACATCCTTATTCTTCAAGGTGGATCGTCCATCGCAGCTCTGGTCGGCGCGATATTGTGTCATCGGGTCCATGGTCGTGCTGCTCGCGGCTAACACGGTGAAAGGGTTTCCTTTGTTGAAGGTCGCAATCGTGTCGAGGGTCCAGCCACCAATGACGTGGTTCAGCGCGGGAGTAATCCCATTCAGGTATCGCTTCCCTTTTCCAAGCGGCAGATTCCAGACGCTGCTGGCAACGAAACGTTGTGGGGCATTATAGCCGGCCATTCCTTTGTCGCAACTGAGGCAGGTTCCCCTTTGGTTGAGCCCAACTGGGGCGCCGCCCTGCTCGGTGTTGCTGAGGACTTTTGACCAGGTGTAATTGGCCACAAAGCTCAGGCCATTGGAAAACTGCCTCTGCAGTTTTGCGACGAAGGCATTGTAGCTTGACGATCCCTCGTTCGCCGCCGCATAGATGTAATTGAATTGCTTGTACGGGCGAACTGTCTGATCGCAAACGTAAGAGCCGGCAATCGAGCAATCGTCGGCATTCCAGCGAATGGGCAGCTTGCGGGATTGCGAACCGATGTAATCAATCTCGGCAATCGTGCTCTTGGTAAGATTATGCTGAATAGCAAGACTCCATTGCGGGATGTAAGTCGCGCGCAGGTTTGTATCCAGCGAGAAAAGCGTGCCGCTGATGTTATCCGCGAATGTCCGGGTGATAGTGGCCTGAGTCATCGGCGGAAATACGTTTTGCCCGAGCGTATAAGTGGGCGTTACGGCAGATGAATTGGTGATCGATTGAACAATGGCGACGCCGGGAGCAGTAATCGCGAATAACTCATAGATAGCATTCTCTGCCGGATAATATACGCCTGCGCCGGCCCGGATGATCGTTCCATGCAGGAATTCCGGCTGCCAGGAAAGCCCGAGGCGCGGGGCGAAGTTATTCAGATCGATCTGGTAAACCTCGGGGCTGATGTCGTTCAATGCAGCGAACTTCACCTTGCCCGTCTTGAAATCGAATGCATGAGGATACAGCTTATTGGGCCCAACGGCGTTGGGTGGCGTACTTATATTCCAACCCAGGCCGGCGTTGACCGTGAGACTGGGCCGGATTTTCCAAGTGTCCTGAAAGTAAGGTGTAACTGCCGTCCAGCGGAAGTTCGTGCGCGGCATCGATGTTACAGTGCCACTCTGGGGCGATCCCAGCAGGAAATCGGCAAAGGAGTTACCTGTACCTGCGACCGGCGCCGGCGTTCCGGCACTGTTGGGCGCAAGCTGTGCTGTATAGATCGGATTGAAATAGACGCCGCCGCGCGAATAGAAGTTCGAGCTTTCCTGGATCGTACGAACGTAGTTGACGTCGACACCGAAGCTGATCTCGTGCTTTGCCTTCAGCAGATTCATGCCTTCGTGCATCTGGTATTGGTTGTCGATGTTGCCGATCAGACCCTGGGCGCGGCCGAACGATGGGGTCGCGGCGGTGGCGCCTGAGACGTTGAAGCCGCTGAGATAGATTCCGGGAACCCCATTCAGATCCGCTGTTCCGGTGAAGCCCATCTTTCCCTGCACGTCGGCCTGAGTGGCACCGGCATTAAAAACCGAGGGGCGAAGAAATCCCACGCGAAACTCATTGACAAGATGAGGCGTCAGCGTGGTGGTCAGTTGAGCCATTACAAAGTTCGTGCTAAGTGGAAAGCCGTAACCCGCAAGAGGAAATAAGGCTCCGTTGACCGTCGGCGAGTTTTCTTTTACGTACTGTCCGAAGAGGCTGTTCTTTGCATTGAGGTTTACATCGATGCGTCCACCATATTGGTCGTAGTTATCGGTAGTTACCGGATTTCCTACAAGGTTTTGAGGGGAGTAACTTGGTGTAGATACATAGAATGGGAGCAGCTTTTTGGTCATCTCGTTGATGCGTCCCGGCTGAATGACGTTGCCCTGGAAGGGTAGTCTCTTTCCGGTGCTTGAATCATAAGTAGCCGGATCATAAAGCTGGATTGGGGTTGGCAGGGCGAGTAACTCTGAAAAATCTCCGGTAAACATCTTTGCCGAGGGAACCGTAGCCTTGGCTGTATTGGAGAGCACCTGGCGGCGGCCCTCGTAATGGGCAAAGAAGAACATGCGATTTCGTAGAATCGGCCCGCCAGCCGCGCCACCAAACTGGTTGCGGTGGAAGGGACTGGGAGACGCGCCGGGCTTATCAAAATACTGCCGTGTATCGAACATGGTGTTTCTGACAAACTCGAAAGTCTCACCGTGAAAATGGTTGCTTCCGCCCTTCGTAACTACGCTTACAACTCCAGCGTCATTTGGCCCTTCTGAAGGAAGAAAGAAACCCTCGCGAATCTTGAATTGGTCAATGGCAGCAACGGAAAGATTCAAAGAGGCCTGGCCCAGGCGGCTGCCCGCAGTCGACATTCCGTTGATCAGAAATCCAGTCAGATCTTGCTCGATGCCGCAGACGATAATCGTGCGGTCGGGATGGCCGACCTGAAGAGTCGTAAAGTCCGAGACAGTTGTGCCTGAAGTTTGCGTGGCGCCAGAGAGTAGACCCAACTGCAGAAAATCGCGGCCATTCAAGGGCAACTCCCGAACGTTCTCTGACTCTATCAGAGTGCCTAGCTCGTTTGAGGTTGGTTCCCAGAGTGATCCTGAACCGGTCGCGTCCACGGTGACAGTGGCCGAAGCTGATCCAAGTCCAAGGACAATATTCTGTGTCGCGCGCTGAGAGACCGCCACTTTGAAATTGGAGAGGGAATACGACTTGAATCCTTCCTTGGAGGCTTCCAGCGCATATATCCCCGGCTGGACCGACAGGAATGCATACACGCCATCCGCATTCGTGTGTGTCGTCTGCTTCCCGCCGGTGTCCGCATTCAGCAGGGTGACGCTGCAACCCTGAATCACTGCTCCCGAAGGATCCTGAACCAAGCCTTCGACGACGGATGTGCTTGATTGGCTGAAGCAGCGCAGCGAGAATGCACAAAACACAAAAAGGATAGAAACGAGTGCGACACAACTCTTTCGGTTCACGGCTCTCCTTCAAATGAATACGGTGTTCATGGTCCGCAGTGGATCGTGCGGCGCTTGGCCGGGAACATGCTTTGTGTGCCCAGCTATGGATTGCGTGCAAGATGCCGTGAAGTTGATAAACGGCAGCGAACACACAAGCTCTGTGTGATCAGTCACCAAGGAGTGTAGGGTTTGCCGCCGCCAGTGTCTTCGCCCGATGGATGGGCCGCAGCCTCATCCGTTTGGTGGAGTAGGAAAGGCAAAGGCCAATCCGATAACTGGACTGGCCTTTGTGGTAAAGCGGATTGGAGAAAGTTTCGGACCAGCGCTTTAGACGCCGATGACGTCGCAAAGTTCCTTGACGGACGCGGCGCTTTTCATCAGGGCGGCGCGTTCTTCGTCGTTGAGCTTGATCTCGACGATCTGTTCGAGACCGGCTGCGCCCAGCTTGCAGAGCACGCCCATATAGTAGCCGTCGATGCCGTACTCGCCCTGAAGGTAGGCAGCGCAGGGGAGGATCTTCTTCTTATCCTTGAGAATGGCCTCAGCCATCTCAACCGCTGCCGCCGAAGGCGCATAGTAAGCGCTGCCGGTCTTGAGGTGCTTCACAATCTCGCCGCCGCCATTGCGCGTGCGCTCGATGATAGCGTCAATCTTTTCTTTGGAAAGTAGCTCGGTGATGGGGATCGAGGCGACGGTCGTGTAGCGGACCAGTGGAACCATCATGTCGCCGTGGCCGCCGAGTACAAGGCAGCTCATGTTTTCCACGCTGACTTGAAGCTCTTCGGCGATGAAGCTTTTGAAACGGCCAGAGTCGAGAATTCCGGCCATGCCGATGACGCGTTCGCGGTTGAAGCCGGAGAGTTTGTAGGCGGCCTGCACCATCGCGTCGAGCGGGTTCGAGACGACGATAAGAACCGTCTCGGGCGAGTAGGCGACGACGTTCTTCACCACGTCGGTCATGATCTTGTAGTTGGTGTGCAGCAGGTCGTCGCGGCTCATGCCGGGCTTGCGCGGCAGGCCTGCGGTGATGATGACGATGTCGCTGTTGGCGGTATCAGCGTAGTCGTTTGAGCCGGTGATGTGGACATCGGATCGTTCGATGGGAAGTGCTTGAAGCAGGTCGAGGGCCTTGCCCTGCGGCACGCCTTCGACCACGTCGATCATCACCACATCTGCCAACTCTTTGGCCATGAGCCAATGAGCCGCCGTCGAGCCGACATTGCCGGCGCCGATGATGCTTACCTTCTTGCGCATTTCTTTCCTCCTTGGGGAAGCTGCCAGTGGACAGTGATCAGAAAAAACTGTTCACTGTCCGCTGTTCACTGGTGTTACATGTTGCCGATGATTCTTGTTGCGAATTCGCTGGTGCCTACTTTGGTTGCGCCGGCGGTCTGGCGTTCAAAGTCGTACGTTACGAACTTCTGCAGGATCGTCTTTTCAAGCGACGTCTCGATGAGCTTGGCGGCTTCCTTCCAGCCGATGAACTCGAGCAGCATGACGCCGGAGAGGATCACCGAGCCGGGATTGATCATATCTTTGTCGGCGTACTTGGGAGCGGTGCCGTGCGTTGCTTCGAAGACCGCATAGCCGTCGCCGATGTTCGCTCCGGGAGCGATGCCGAGTCCGCCGACCTGCGCCGCGGCTGCGTCGGAGATGTAGTCGCCGTTGAGGTTGGTAGTGGCGAGGATGCTGTAATCCTCCGGGCGAATGATGATCTGCTGGAAGATCGAGTCGGCGATGCGGTCGTTGACCAGGATCTTCGACTTCCACGCGCCGTTGCCGTGAGTTTTGCCGATGGAACTGAGAACGCCCTTGATCTCTGCGTAAATCGCCTCGCGGAAGGCCGGCGAGCCGAATTCGAGGCCGGGCTCGATCAGCGCGGCATTCTCTTCAACGGTCAGGTTGGGGTTGGCATCCTGGTTGCCGAGAATCCAGCTCTCGCGCTCCGTGACGGTCTCAGCGCGAAACTCCTCAGTTGCGACCTCGTAGCCCCACTCGCGGAATGCGCCCTCGGTGAACTTTTGGATGTTTCCCTTGTGAACGAGCGTGACGGTTTTGCGGCCTGTCTCGATCCCGTGGCGTATGGCGTAGCGGACCAGACGTTTGCTCCCGAAGATCGAGATCGGCTTGATGCCTACGCCGGAGTCGGCGCGCACGCGCTTCTTGGTCTTGCCGAGCAGGTCGTTGTTCAGAAAATCAATCAGCCGGGCGGCGTCTTCAGAGCCTTGCTTGAACTCGATGCCCGCGTATACGTCTTCGGTATTCTCGCGGAAGATGACGATGTCGACGCGCTCGGGGTGCTTCACCGGGCTGGGGACGCCCTGATAGTATTTCACCGGCCGCACGCAGGCATAGAGGTCGAGGAGCTGGCGCAGAGCCACGTTGAGCGAGCGGATGCCGCCGCCGATAGGCGTGGTCAGCGGTCCCTTGATGGAGACGCGCAGATCGCGGGCCGCGGCGACTGTGTCATCCGGAAGCCACGCGCCAAACTTGCGAAAGGCCTTTTCGCCGGCGAAGACTTCAAACCAGCGAATGGCGCGCTTGCCACCGTAGGCCTTTTCGACCGCGGCGTCGAAGACTCGCTGGGAGGCCTTCCAGATGTCGCGGCCCGTGCCGTCGCCTTCGATGAAAGGAATGATGGGATGATCGGGCGTTGTGATCTGCCCGTTGCTGTATTCGATCGGTTGGCCGTCCTGCGGCAACTCCAGTCCGTTATAGGTAGCTTGCATCGGTTTTGAAACACCTCTTTCCACTAAGGTTAGAGCAAGAGGCTACCATCCGGGATTCAGGGATTGCAATGGTGGGCGAGCGGTAGGCGCTCAGGGCACGAGTCTCCCCAGCGTCTAGCTTGCAGAGATCTCGCCCGCGTGGCCGGCCGATTGCATGTGAGAGAGCGTATCCAGGCAAAAGAGTACGTAAATGACTACGGTCGAAGCGGCCATAAACACTTTGCAGAATTGAGGCAAAGGAGCTTCAGCGGCCAGATCGAAGACGATGCAGCTGAGCGAAAAGGTCGTCAGGGCCAGCAGGATTGTGTGCGGGAGCCGCGCGGGAATACGCAAAGCCTTGGCCCAGCAAATCGCCAGCGCGATGAAAACAGCAGCGAAGCTATGCCGCCAGGAGACCGGCGAGGCACAGCACGTAACCAAAGCGAATACGGCGATCGTTGCCGCCTGCATCGCACGGTCGAGTTGCTTGCGGTTGCGCCAGACGAGGTACAAGCAGTAAAGGTAGAAAGCTCCGCTGAGTGCCTTGGCGATGATCGGCAGAGTGTGTGGCAGCCGGTCCATGACTCCAGCATTTGCCCCGCTGCTGTAAACCCTTCCGTAGTACACCCAGGTCACTACCGAGCCGATCGTTTTGTTCCAGACGTAGGGAATGCCGTCGCCCATCGCCGACATGACCGATGGGTAGACGCTCACGGTCTGCCAGCCGTTGATCGCAATCATGGTCGACAGCAGGCCAAGAGAGACAGCCAAGTAAGAGAGCACCCAGCGCCGGTCTTTCCAGATGATAAAGAGAGGAAGAAGCAGGACCGGGGTGACCTTGAGTGCCGTTGCCAGCGCGAACGCGGCGGCTGAGAGAACGACAAGCCCATCGAAGTAGGCAACAATGCCAATCGTCCAGAGCGCAAGCATCGCGATGGTTACCTGTCCAACCCAAATTGCCTCATGAACCGGGAAGAACAGATACGCGGCGACGGCGAGGGTGGCAAACTCGAACCCCAGAACCGGCACGCGCAGCAGTCTGGTGAGCAGCAGAACCGACACGAGTACCAGCGCCAGATTGACGGCTCGCCACAGTGCGGCGGCCATTGGAGCCGGAATCCTGGAGATGGGTGCGAACAGGTCGGCCAGTAGCGGCGGATAAAGATAAAGATTGATGTCGTCGAATCCGGCTGCTTTGGCGCGAGCCTGGATCTCACTGTCGCGAGGTGCGCTGCGGGTCTGTGGGTTCTGCCCCGTTGTCCCGGCATAAAGCTCGGCGTGAGGATTGTCGTGGACCATCTGCGCGGCAAAGAAGTAGACGTAAAAATCGGCATTCGGCGGAGTCATGCTCCGGCCCAAATAGCGCTGAGCGATCGAACTGAACAGCAGCGAAGCCAGCGCCAGGGCAAACAGCGTCTTGGTTTTTAAGAGCTTTCTTGTATATTTCCTGCAGCACTCCGCAAGAGAAACACCGTCTTCGGTCTGAAGTCTGGCGCACTCCCGCATATCTTGCGACTCGGGCATCTGCTTTTCCTCGCTGAGTGGGACTGAGGAGATTGTATCAACTGAAACCTTCGGCCTTTGATCGCCCGGACAGGCTTGGATCGCAGCCGAAAGGGAATACTCGCTGCAAGGGGGCGCGAAGCTCGGCAAGGATGGAGTTGCCGAGCAAAACTTCACGCGGACAGAATCGCTCCCCCTCTGCCAATCGGTGAAGTCAATCAGGATGCGGATACTGCGGTCTTCTCGAAATTGACATCATGATGCCTCTTAACATAACATCATGATGTGCGAACCACTCTGACCATTGACGACGACATTGCCCGGCTCGTGGAGCAGGAGCAGCGGCGTTCGGGCGAATCCTTCAAAGGCACTGTGAACACTCTGCTGCGCCGAGGCCTGACCGCCAGCCGCAATCCTCAGCCCAAGAAGCGATTTCGGGTAACCCCGATCGCAATGAACACAGGCCTGGGTACGCGCTACCAGAAGGTCGAGGATTTGATTGAAGCGCTGGAAGGCCCGATGCATCGATGATCGTCCTCGATGTCAACCTCCTTATCTACGCATACGACACAACCTGCAATGAGCACCGGAAGGCGCGGGCGTGGGTCGAAAGCACCTTTTTAGGGGATGAGCCGGTTGGCTTGCCCTGGCAGAACATCTCCGCCTTCCTACGCATCCTCACCTATCCAGAGGTCTCAGGCGAGCGTTTCAGCATGAAGCAAGCTGCTGGAATTGTCGACGAGTGGCTGGCTTTGCCTCATGTACGTACGCTGGTCCCTGGCGAAGGGCATTGGAAGATATTCAGGGAGATGCTTGCGAAGGGCGATGTGCGTGGAAAGCTCACGAGCGATGCGGCATTGGCGGCGTTGACGGTGGAGTACGGTGGTGTCCTGTATACAAATGACCGCGACTTCGCCCGGTTTCCTGGCTTACGATGGGTCAATCCGCTGCTTAAGTCCTGATAATTCCTTTCTGAAGATTGAATGGCGCAACTACTCCTTTGCGTCTTTCAATCGATCGCCCTCAAAGCGTGGAATGCCGAAGTGACCGCGCAGGTGGAGCAGGTCGATGGGGCTCAGATCGCCTTTGAGGGTTGCGAGCGTGAGGCTGTGCGGCGTCTCCACCAGCAGCACCGCGCCGCGCACATTGATGCCTTCCATCGTCAGCCACACGTCAGTGGTTTTGTCGTGGACAGCGCCGCCGGAGTTGGTGGAGACAAGATGCTTCCAGCCACGGTGGTGATAGGCCTCGCGGAGTGCTTCGACCAACGCCTCGTCGGCCATTCCACCCTCAGGGAAGCGGAGCAAATGCACGCTGATGCCATCGATCTTGGCGATGGCGTGCCGCGTCTCCGGCTCCGAGTCGGGAATGAGCCCAGCAGCAGCAGCGAGCATTGAGCGATCGAGCGCGAAGCTGGACTTGGTCGATGCCTGTGCGCCTAACTGCGCCAGCGCCGGAGGCGTCCAGTCCAGATCGACCCCAGAGGCCTGAACATCCGAATCGGCTGCATAGAACTGTGCGGGTGAGCCTTGCGCTTCTGCAGGCGCTTGCGCAAGCGCTGCGTGGCAACCGATTGATGCGCTCAGAACGGCGATTCCAAACCACTGCGAGTTTTGCATGTTGTCTTAAACGCGGCACGCCAAAAAAAGTTGCTCTGGAAGGCGAAAATGACCTCCAGGCGCCCCGGGCCGGTCGCGGCAGCCTGCGGTGAATCGCACGAACGTCAGATGAATTTCCTGGAAATCCTGTTTTCAGCACTCTGGATACGATAAACTCAGGCTGGAAGATAGTTTTTTAATCGCCGATTTTCAAACACATGGAGGGTACATAGGAATTGGGAAAAAGCATGGTGCCGAAGAAGATTTTCTTCACCAAGGGCGTGGGCAAGCACAAGGAGCGTTTGACCTCCTTTGAGCTGGCGTTGCGGGATGCGGGAATCGCCTCGCAGAACCTTGTGCGCGTTTCGTCCATCTTTCCGCCGCAATGCAAGGTGATCACGCGCAAACAGGGCCTCAAATATCTGAGTCCCGGTGAAGTGGTCTTTGCGGTCATCGCGGAGAACTCGACCCGCGAGGCTCACCGCCTGCTGGTTTCGAGCATCGGCGTGGCCATTCCGGCCGACCGCGATACCTACGGCTACCTGAGCGAGCATCACAGCTTTGGAGAGACCGAAGATCAGGCCGGCGAATACGCCGAAGAACTGGCGGCAGAGATGCTGGCCACCACGCTCGACGTCGAGTTCGATCCCGACAAGAGCTGGGACGAGAAGAAAGAGATCTACCGCATCTCCAATAAAATCGTGCGCACCAGCAACATCACGCAGTCGGCCGTGGGCGACAAGCGCGGGCTGTGGACCACTACAATCGCCGCGGCGGTTCTGATTCTGGAAGAGTAGGGCATTGCATGCAGCAGAGCTTTGAGGCCAATTCTGCTAATGCAGAGTTGGCCTTGCTGTATCGCCATGAAAGGGAATTTGGCAATCGATGACAGGCACCCGAAAATATAACGTTGGTCTGGTGCAGATGCGCATGGGCGCGGAGCCGGAGGCCAACTTTGAGGCTGCGGTGCGCCACATCCGCGAGGCGGCTCGGCGCGGCGCGAACGTCGTCTGCCTGCCGGAGCTTTTTCGAACACAGTATTTCTGCCAGCGTGAAGATCTGCGCCTCTTCGATTTGGCCGAGGCGATTCCGGGACCGTCGACGGCGCGGCTCTCCGAACTGGCTCGGGAGTTGCGTGTGGCGATCATCGCTTCACTCTTTGAACGGCGCGCGGCGGGGCTCTATCACAACACGGCAGTCACGCTGAACGCCGATGGAGCCATCGCCGGCGTCTATCGCAAGATGCACATACCGGACGATCCGCTTTACTACGAGAAGTATTACTTTGCCCCCGGCGATCTGGGCTTTCAGGCCGTGGATACAGCCTTTGGCCGCGTGGGTACGCTGGTTTGCTGGGATCAGTGGTATCCCGAAGCGGCGCGTCTCACGGCTCTCAAGGGCGCCGAGGCGCTCTTCTATCCCACTGCAATCGGCTGGCATCCGGCAGAGAAAGATGAGTTCGGCGCGGCGCAGGTTTCAGCGTGGCAGACGATTCAGCGCTCGCACGCGATTGCAAACGGCGTGTATGTCGCAGGAGTGAATCGTGTTGGTCTGGAACACGGCGATGTTTCGGGCAATTGCGTCGACGGCCCGGGGATCGAGTTTTTTGGCGGCAGCTTTCTGGCCGACCCATTCGGACGCATCATCGCCCAGGCCTCGCAGGACAAGGAAGAGATTCTGATCGGCGAGATCGACCTTGCATTGATCGAAGAGACGCGCCGCAACTGGCCTTTCTTGCGCGACCGCCGCATTGATGCCTATGCGCCGATCACCAAGCGCTTTCTCGATCCGGTGAATTCGTGGCCGGCGGACGGAGAAAGCCTGTAGAATGTCCGACTCCTTTTCGACCGAGAAGACGCCGCGCGAACTGGGCTACCGCATGCCCGCCGAGTGGGAACGCCACGAGGCTACCTGGCTTGCGTGGCCGCACAACCCGGAAGACTGGCCGGGAAAGTTTCAGGCGATCCCATGGCTCTATGCGGAGATTGTGCGCCTGCTGGCCGCGCATGAGCGCGTGCATATCCTCGTCGAGGACGCCAAAGCCGGGCAGCGCGCGAGTGGAATCCTAGAGCGGGCAGGGGCGAATCTCGACCAAGTCAGCTTTCATCCGTGGCCGACAAATCGCAGTTGGACGCGCGACTCTGGACCGATCTTTGTTCGCAACAACGAATGCAAAGTTGCCATTACAAACTGGCATTTCAACGGCTGGGCCAAGTACTCCAACTGGCAGCTTGACGACCAGTTGCCGGGACGCGTTTCGGAGTTGCTCGGCTTGCGGTCCTGGCAGCCTTTTGTCGAGTTGGATGGTTCTTCGCAGCGGATGGTGCTTGAAGGCGGGTCCATCGACACCAACGGCGCCGGCACTCTGCTCACCACCGAGGAGTGCTTGCTGAGCGAGGTGCAGCAGCGCAACCCCGGCGTCAGTCGCGCGCAACTGGAGCAGGTCTTCCACGACTACCTCGGCATCGATCAGGTGATCTGGCTTGATCGCGGAATCGCTGGCGACGACACGCATGGGCACATCGACGATATTGCACGTTTTGTCGGGCCGTCGACGATTGTCACATGCATCGAACCGAAAGCAAGCGACCCCAACCATGCGCCACTTGCCGAGAATCTCTCCCGGCTCAAGGCCGCGCACACTCTCGACGGCAAGCAATTCGAGATCGTCGAGCTGCCCCTGCCGAGGCCGGTTGTCTTCAGCGGTCAGCGGTTGCCGGCGAGTTATGCAAACTTTTATATCGCGAATGATCTGGTTCTGGTTCCTACCTTTCACGATCCCAACGACCGCATGGCGCTGAATATTTTGGCCGAGCTTTTTCCCGGCCGAGAAGTGATTGGCATTCATTGCGTGGATCTGGTCTGGGGCCTGGGTACGCTGCACTGTATGACTCAGCAACAGCCCTCGGCGGTAATATCGGAAGCATGATCGACGATCTGGAAGCGATGCAAACCGCGCTCGATGAGGCACGACTGGCTGGCGAGGCCGGCGAGGTGCCGATTGGCGCGGTCGTCGTCTGCGATGGCGAGATCATCGCGCGCGGGCAAAATCGCGTGCTGCGCGACACGGATCCAACGGCGCACGCGGAGATCGTCGCGATGCGTTCGGCGGCTACAGCGGTGGGTAACTATCGTTTGCTTGGCTGCACGCTCTATGTCACGCTGGAGCCATGCGCCATGTGCGCCGGAGCGATGATCCATGCACGGCTCGACAGGCTGGTCTTTGCTGCTGCCGATCCCAAGGCTGGCGCGGCCGGATCGGTGCTTGCCGTGCTGAATCATCCACAGCTCAATCACCAGATGCAGGTGGAGCAGGGAATTCTGGCTGAGGAGTCGGGAGAGTTATTGCGGAGTTTTTTTCGAGAGCGGCGGTAGCCTTAACTCCTCGTCAGCGCCTTTATACGCTCAGCTTCTTCTGGCCACTTTCCACTTAACTCGTCGTAACTTGCACCGCGATAATCGGCAAAGTCGAAGCCGGGCGTTACCGTGCAGCCGAGCAGCGCAACCTTGCCGTCGACGATGAGGCGCGTGCCTTGCCAGACTCCGGCGGGGACGACGAGCTGGACATGCTGGCCAGCCGCAAGATCCGTTCCAAGAACATGGACATCGGAGCGCCCATCGGGATGAAGCTGAAGCATCTCGACCGGGTCGCCGAGATAGAAGTGGAAGATCTCGTCCGAGGCAAGCACATGCATCTCAGAGAAGGTCCCCGGTTCGAGCAGATAGTAGATGGCCGTGCTCATCGAGCGATCGCCGCGCGGCATTCCTACACCGTGGGCCGAAACGTAGGTTTGGCGGTAGAAGCCGCCCTCGACCGGGTGCGGTTCCAGCTTCAAGAGCATTTTGATTTCGTCGGCAGTCATCGTTCTTGATGTTAACAGCGAAATCCCGAGTAAAATGAGCCCATGAAGGTGACGATGTATGGCGTGACGTGGTGCGGGGACTGCCGGGCAGCGAGGAAGTTCCTCGACTCCCACGGCGTCGAATACACCGAGATCGACATCGACCGTGATCGAGAGGCCGCCGCTGAACTGGTGCGCCAGGTGGGCAAGCGGGCCGTGCCCCAACTGGTGATCGACGGCGAGTGGTTTAAGCCGTACAAGCCGGGACGAGGGCTGCTCGTGGATGAACTTCATGAGAAGTTGGGGATTCCTCGGGATTGAGGTGGTTTGGGTTCGTGGTTTCCCACCCATTCCGCGGAAAAAAAGCGGAATGGATGGGGCACGGAAGGTTTCTTGCGATTCGGTCGGTCTGAGCTTGGGGATTCCAACCCTTTCCGCGTAAAGGATCGGGTACGGAGGCAACTTTCGTACAATCGAGTGTTGGAGAAGAGCCGCGGAAGGCGGTTCTCGTAAGGAGACTCCTGTGATCGAACGCTATACCCGCCCCGGAATGGGCCGCATCTGGACCGAAGAACACAAATACCGCTGCTGGCTTCAAGTGGAGACGGCGGCAAGCATCGTGTTGGCGCAGGAGGGCGTGATTCCGCCTGAGGCGGCGCAGGCCATCGCCGAGAAGGCCGACTTTTCCGTACTCCGCATTCAGGAGATTGAGGCCGAGGTGAAGCACGACGTCATCGCCTTCACGACAGCCGTGGCCGAGAACCTTAACGCGCAACATCTCGGCGACCAGTCGCGCTGGCTGCACTATGGGCTTACCTCGAATGACATTGTCGATACTGCTCAAGCTCTGCAGATTAAGGAAGCATCCGCGATCATCCGCTACGGAATCGTCGAGTTTCTCGACGTGCTCAAGCGGCGGGCCATCGAGTTCAAGCACACGCCGACGATCGGTCGCACTCATGGCATTCACGCCGAGCCCACAACCTTTGGCCTCAAGCTGCTCAACTGGTACGCCGAGATGGAGCGCAACTTGGCCCGCTTCGATGCCGCGGCTGAAGACATGCGCGTCGGCAAGCTCTCCGGCGCGGTGGGGACTTTTGGACATTTAAAGCCGGAGCACGAAGACAAGATCTGCGCGCGGCTGGGACTGAAGCCGGCCCCTGTGGCGACTCAGGTGATTCAGCGCGACCGGCACGCGGCGTACATCTCGACGCTGGCCATCATCGCGAGCACGATGGACAAGATCGCTCTCGAAGTGCGCCATCTGCAACGCACCGAAGTGCGCGAGGCGCAGGAGTTCTTCAGCGAGAAGCAGAAGGGCTCGTCGGCGATGCCGCACAAGAAGAATCCGATCACCAGCGAACAGATCTGCGGCTTGGCGCGCGTGATTCGCGGCAATGCGCAGGCGGCCTTTGAAGACATTGCGTTGTGGCACGAGCGGGACATCTCGCACTCGTCGGTCGAGCGTGTGATCTTCCCCGACTCGACGGTTCTGGTGGACTATCTGCTGGCCAAGACGACCGATCTGATTCACCGGCTGCTGGTCTATCCCGAGCGGATGAAGAAGAATCTCGAGAGCACCGGCGGGCTGATCTTCAGCGGGCAACTGTTGCTCGATCTGGCCGAGGCCGGGATGCAGCGCGAGGATGCTTACAGGCTGGTGCAGGCGCATGCCATGCGAGCGTGGAGAGAGGATCTGGTCTTCCGCGACGAGGTGGCAAAGAACCCTGAGATTACCAAGCTGCTCTCTCCGGAAAAGCTGGCGCAGGCCTTTGACTACGGCCGACAACTGGGCAACGTGGATGCGATCTTCCGCAGAGTGCTGGGTGAGTAGGCGATATGAGCCAGTTGGAAGATGACGATTATGCGCGAGTGATGGAAGTGATTCGCCATGCGGTCGAGGCAGACGAGCAGGGCGACACGCCCTTTGCGCTGAAGATCATGACGGCCGTGGTCGAGGAGTTTCCCGCGCTTGCCATCGGCCACAGCTACCTGGGCTGGATTCTCTCGCGCAGCTCCCGGTATCGCGAGGCCATCGAACATGGCCGGGTGGGCATACAGCTCTCGCCCACCTCGGAGCGGGTTTCGCTGCTGCTCTTTCGGGTGCTGTTGGCCTCGGGTGAACGCGATTTGGCCTTCGAGGAGATGAAGCGCTTCCTCGCTACCGGGAAGTCCGAGGAATACTCGACGATGCTGGCGGAGTGGAAGGAATCGAGCGACGAGGTGCAGTAAAGGTTCGCACCAAGTAGATGCGATTCCCGAGGATTTTCGGTCAACCCTATACTCGGGGAGAAGAACATGCTTGTCTATGCCGATCAAAACCTCCTACTCAAGTGTCGGGATAACCTCGATTGGGGAGATACGGTAATCGCAGCGCACAAATCCGGGATGGCAACATTAGTTCTTTCCCCAATGCACTTTTATGAAATTGGTACTGTTCGCGAAGATTATTTCGAAAGGACGATCCAATTCGTCGAAGACGCCGGACCATCTTGGATCTTGAATAGGGCCGATCTTCTGCTTCAAGAGTTCCTATGTGAATGGGATCGGTTCTGGAGATGCGGAGATCCTAGCTTTAAAGCAGCAGGCGATTTGGCTCATGTTGCGTCTGCGATGCACAGAAAGCCTCGGGAGAGGTTCTTGGGGTTAACTCCGCGGGATTTTATTGAGCCTTTTCGTGATCCAGTATCAAACCAGGAATTACTGGACGTATTCAAGATGAACTTAGACGCGCATGATGAGAACCGCTCAAGGTATAAGGCGGGAGAGATGACGCCAACGATATTACGTCAGGTCGAAAGAAGATATGTTGCAACTCAGCTGGCTCGGGTGGATGAGAGGGGTTCCTACCTTCGAGAGCTTCATGATAGAGCCAATAATCTGCTTGTGTCAGAACCTAGTTTCTCGAAAATCTCAATCTTCGTTGAGAACGGAGCTATGAAGCGCCTAAAGGCTTACAACGTCGAGACTTCAATGACCGCCGCCAGATGGCAGGGTGAGGCGAAATTGAAAGAGAATCGACAGGTCGACCGCGATCATGCGGTAGTGGCACTCTCATATTGTGACGTTTTTGTAACGGGTGATTCTGAACTAAGGAAATATTGTGAGCAGGCAAGGGAAGAGAGTACATTTCCGCTAGCAAGAGTGGTTGATTGTGAAGAATGGATCGAACACCTACGCAATGTCTGAAACGTCGATATTTCAACGGAAGATGTTCTAAAGGATCGATTCGACGATTTGAGATGTCTCTCAGGAGTCCGCACGATGGCACCAATGAATCTCACCCTCGCAATCACCGGTGCATCAGGTGCGGTCTTTGGGCGCGAGATGCTGCGCGCGCTGGAGGCTGACGAGCGCGTGGCGCGCGTCCATTTTGTGGCTTCGGAAAATTCGCTACGGGTGATGGCCGAGGAACTGGGCTTGAGCGGGCGCAATGATCTGCTCGAAAAGCTCCTCGATGCGTCCCCCAAAAAGACCACCCAGCACTCCGATGCGGACATCGGTGCGGCGATTGCTTCCGGCAGCTATCCCTCCAATGGAATGATCATCCTGCCCTGCTCGATGGGCACGCTTGCCGCCATCGCCAACGGCCTTGCCAACTCGCTCATTGCCCGCGCCGCCGACGTCACGCTCAAGGAGCGCCGCTCACTGATTCTCTGCGTGCGGGAGACGCCCTTCAATCGCATTCATCTCAGAAATATGACGCTTGCCGCCGAAGCCGGTGCGGTGATCTTTCCCTGCATTCCAGCTTTCTATAACAAGCCCACTGACTCGACGGAGATGGCGCGGCAGTTTGTCTGCCGCGTGCTGGCGCATATCGGCTTGCCGCAGCCGGGAGCGTATGTCTGGAAGGCGGAGGAATAGAGGGAGAGCGTCCTCATTGGAAGAGCCTCTGAGCCGGATTTGACATCACCGCCGTCTTCCGTTGATACTTTCATCCATGTTGAATTCAAGGCAATACGGAATTGCGGTCATGGCCATGTGCATGTGTATGTGCATGGAGTGCGGACCCGTCCGTGTGGCTCTTGAGAGGTAAACGCGTTCAGCGCGACCGATCTTGAAGACAGGCGGCCCGGGTCCGAAAAGGATCTGGGCCGTTTCGCATTTTGGGGTGAGGGCATCCCAACAATAAAAGAGACAAACGAACCAAGGAGAAGATCATGTCTGAAGCCAAGCAGCACCTAGCCACCCTTGCTGTTCACGCCGGTCAAGTGCCCGACCCAACCACGGGGGCATGCGCCGTGCCCATCTATCAGACCGCCTCTTACGTCTTCAAGGATGCGGATCATGCAGGGCGGCTCTTTGGACTGCAAGAGTTCGGCAACATCTATACCCGCATCATGAACCCCACCACGGATGTTTTTGAAAAGCGGGTGGCGGCTCTCGAAGGCGGCGCGGCGGGCCTGGCGACGGCTTCTGGCATGGCTGCGGAGACGCTGGCTCTGACCACGCTGGCCTCGGCCGGAGACGAGATCATCTCGACGACTTCGCTCTACGGCGGCACCTACACTCTCTTCCGCTACACCTTTGCGCGGTTGGGCATCACGGTCAAGTTTGTGGACGCCGACGACTTCGACGGCCTGCGCGCGCTGATTAACGACAAGACCCGGGCGATCTATACCGAGACGCTGGGCAATCCCAAGCTGGATGTTTCGGATATCGAGCAACTGGCCTCGATTGCGCATGAGAATGGGCTGCCGCTGGTCATTGACAACACTTCGGCCTCGCCGGCGCTGGTGCGGCCGATCGAGTGGGGCGCGGACATCGTCATCAATTCCGCCACAAAATTTCTGGGAGGCCACGGCACCACGATTGCCGGAATCATCGTGGATGCGGGCAAGTTCGACTGGGCGGCTTCGGGGCGATTCAAGAGCTTCGTCGAGCCGGACCCCTCGTACCATGGGCTTTCGTTCACAACGGCCTTCGGTCCGCTGGCTTTCATCCTGAGGGCGCGCGTGCAGGGGTTGCGCGACACCGGCGCGGCTCTCTCTCCCCACAGCGCTTTTCTGCTACTGCAGGGCATTGAGACGCTGCACCTGCGCCTCGAACGCCACTCGCAGAATGCGCTGGCCGTCGCGCAGCATCTGGAGAAGCACCCCGGCATCGACTGGGTCAATTATCCCGGCCTGGAATCCAGCCCCTACTACAAACGGGCGCAGAAGTACCTGCCCGACGGACGGGGCGGCCTGGTGACTTTCGGCATCAAGGGCGGCTTCGATGCGGGAAAGAAGCTGATCAACGCGCTGAAGCTCTTTTCGCTGCTGGCCAACATCGGCGACGCCAAGTCGCTGGTGATTCACCCAGCCTCGACCACTCACCAGCAGCTCTCGGTGGAGGAGCAGGCGGAGGCCGGCGTCACTCCCGAGCTGGTGCGGCTCTCGGTCGGTATCGAGGATATTCGCGATATTCTGGCCGATCTGGACCAGGCAATCAAGATCGCCAACGGAGCCAGTGCCGCATGAAGAGCCAAGACGACGTTGCGTGTAGCACAATAGGTATCATGAGTGAATCCCGAGCCGGGACCGGAGTCTCGCCGCCGAAAGCTTCTTTTCTGTCGCCTACGTATGAAGGCGACTTTGTACTCGACGAGCCGCTGCTGCTCGAATGCGGTCGCTCCCTGGCTGGCGTCACGTTGCACTACGCGGTCTATGGCCGGCTCAACGCGGCGCGGGACAATGCCGTGCTGGTCTGCCACGCACTAACCGGCTCGGCGCTGGTCGGCTCCTGGTGGCCTGAGATCTTCGCCCCCGGCGCGGTTCTCTCCTTGGAACACGATTTCGTCATCTGCATCAACATGCTGGGCTCCTGTTACGGCTCGACAGGACCCGGTTCGGTTGATCCTGAAACCGGGAAGATCTACGGGCCGGATTTCCCACTCATTTCAATCCGTGACAATGTCAGGGCGCAGGCCAGGCTGCTGGATTCGTTGGGCGTCCGGCGTCTGCGGCTGGTTCTCGGCGGATCGATCGGCGGGATGCAGGCACTCGATTGGGCGATGCATGACCCGCAGCGGGTGCAGCGCGCGCTTGTGATCGGTGTTGCGCCGCTGTCGGCCATGGGCCTCGCGCTCAATCACCTGCAACGCCAGGCGATTCTGCACGACCCGGAGTGGAAGGACGGCCACTATCTGCCGCAGCGGCCTCCGCGCAAGGGGCTTTCGCTGGCCAGGCAGGTAGGCATGATGAGCTACAAGTCCCAGGAACTTTTTGACGAGCGCTATGGGCGCAAGCCGAACCGCAATGGCGAGGATCCCTGGGGTCTGGACGATCTGGGCGGGGGCCTGGTGGGCGGACGCTTCGATATTGCCGGCTACCTTGACCATCAGGGAGAGCGGTTCGTCGAGCGCTTCGACGCCAACTCCTACCTGGCGATTCTTCGCACTATGGATACCTGGGACCCGCTGCGGGGATTCGCTTCGCCTGAAGAGGCCTTTGGCGGGATTCGCGCACGGCTCAGCTTTGTCGGCATCAGTTCGGACTGGCTCTTTCCACCGCAGACGGTGCGCGACTTTGCCTATACAATTCGTGCGGCCGGGGTCGACGCCGATTACCGGGAAATGACCAGCGCCCATGGCCATGACGCTTTCCTGGCCGAACAGGCGGAACTGGTACGGCTGCTGCAATAAAGCCGGTCCCGGGAACCATTTTCGAGTTTGGGGTGTCTAAGCCGGTATGCACTTCAAGGAGCCACAGGCCGGGGGAGAGGGGCAGGGGAGTCAGCGTTCTGTGCCTTCTCGCCCTGGTTGCGCCAGGTGTCTAGGGCAATCCACCCCCCTGGTCGGACGCCCAAAACCCCGTTGGGGAGGGGTACGGACAGCCCTGCCGGAGGAATTAATTTTTTCTCTTGCAACTTCGCTTGTCATCGGAGGCGAGGCTTTCTATAATCCATCCAACACCGCCATTGGGAGTCGTGGTATCTTTTATCCGTCACCCCGGCGCGCAGTCGCCCAAAAGAACGGTTGCGCATCCCTCGGCAGGTGCTTAACATTGATCTCCATTTTGGCAACTCCCAGGAGCACTGAATGAAGAAGTTAGTCTTCGCGTTTGTGATGGCATTGGCGACCGTCAGCTTTGTAGTGTCGCCTATGCTGCGAGCCCAGGAACCTATTACCATCAAGGATCCTCAAGAGTTCAACAGCTATCAATTGGCCGACGGACAAACCGACCCCAAGAGTAAGGCAAGTCAGTTGGAGCTCTTCCTGACGACCTATCCGCAGAGCGTGGTCAAGAGCGCGGTCCTCGACAAGTTGATCGACACCTACCAAACCCTAGGCGATGCCGACAAGACCCTCAGCGCGGCCACCCGCCTGCTCCAGGTCGATCCGAACAACATGAAGGCCATCTTCATCTCGGTGGTCATCAAAAATCGCCAATGCACCAAGACGCAGGATAAGCAGACCTGTGACGACGCCTCGGCGCTCGCCAAAAAGGGCCTCACAGTTACCAAGCCCACCGCCACCTCCGACGAGGACTGGAAGAAGCTCACCAGCGGAACCTATCCGGCCTACCACTCGGCAATCGCTCAGGACTTTATTGTCAATAAGGACATCAAGGCCGGAATTGGCGAATATCGCACCGAATTGATGCTCTATCCTCCCGAACAGACGACAGTCTGGTGGTCACAGGGGTTGTGGGATACGCTGCAACTGGCCGAGGCCTACACCAAGCCGGGCGCCAAGGAAGCCGATGAGAAGCCTCTCGTGCAGGCTGTCTGGTTCTATGCCCGCGCATGGAACTTCGCGACACCGATCAAGGCCCAAATCCAAACCAAGATGGAATATTACTACAAAAAGTACCACGGCAATCTGGATGGATTGGACGCTGTGAAGGCCCAGGCGGCCGCCACCGTCTTCCCCTCTGGAACATTTACTCTCTCGGCCGCGCCAACTCCCGCTGAACTGGCCAAGAAGGCGATTGCAGAGACTCCCGACCTGAGCAAGATGGCCCTGGTTGATTCGGAATTCATCCTGGCCAACGGCGACAAGGAAGATACCGAGAAACTGTGGGCGGTGCTGAAGAATCAGGTGACGCCGGTCCCCGGAGTCGTCATCGAAGCCACGGCCTCGGTCATCAAGGTCGCTGTTACGCAGGAAGCCAAAGATGCCAAGACGGCCGACTTCGTCGTCAACCTGAAGAAGCCTCTGGCAGACAAGGACATCCCCGCAGCCGGTTTCGAGTTCAAGGGAACCGGGCTCGTAGGAACGTATGACTCTTATACGCAGATTCCAGCCACAGCCACCACCGCTCCCACCGCACAGATCGTGCTGCGCGATGGAGAGGTGACGCCAGAGAAGAAGAAGCCAGTTGCTCCGGTCCGCAAGCCGGCAGCCGGACACCATCCAGCGGCCAAGTAACCAGTTGAGCTGACTGATTTTTGACTGCGCCGGAATCTTGAAGGTTCCGGCGCACTGAACCCCTCCTCCTGGGCCATCAAGGGCAGCCTGCATCAGGCTGCCCTTTTTTCGTTCCTCACTTTCAATCAGAAAGGCTGCCCCGCGTCGTAAGTGGTAGCCTAGGGGCAGAATGGAACGATCGAGAGTTTTTCCTGCCATCCTGGCGATTGCCGCTCTGGCTGTCTTTTCTGTCCCCGCTGAAGCTCAGACGGACGCCACCGCACCCCAGCCCCGCCACGTGCGCAAAGCCGCCCCACGCCCCATGCCGTTTTCTCCCGGCAGCGAGACGGCCGTGCCCGCCACGACAATCGAGTTTCGTTCGTATGAACTGATGAGCCAGCAGGATCGCGATCTGGCGGCGGATGCTGAGTCGTCGATCAGCGAGCGCGCCGGCTTTGCCGGCCTCGAATTCAATCAGGGCAAGTGGAGTTATCAGCAGATCGTCTGTCCCGCGCTGCCCAGGCACCTGCTCTTGCAGTTCACGCGTAACAACGGCACGGGCGACGTGAGCGCCTTTTCGGCCTCGATTCCGCGGGGGGGCGATGGACGAGTGCGCATCATCCCCATTCTGCGCCGCGGCTACTCGCTCTTTTCGCCCGCGCCCATCAACGCGCTCACCATCTCGGCCTTCAATCACATCCGTGCAGAGGAGCATTCTGAACAGACGCCCGCCTGGCTCGAAACAGGCCTCTGCTACGGCGCGCTGGCCGGCGCACACCCCCAGATCGGCCCTGCCGAAGAAACCGAAGCCAAAAAGCTCCCAGCAGCCCCACCGGGCAGGTTGGTGATCCCCATCAATGGGGGCGCAGTCATCTCATTTACGGATGTATCGGCGATCCCTCGCCCCATGCAGTGGACGATGACCTTCAACGGCAAGGGGACGCTGCTGAAGGCGACTCACTCGACAGCGCCGAGATCGAGTGAAAAAGTCGCTGTGCGGAAGCCCGCCGAGGTTCAAGGCAAGCCCGTAAAGGCAACCGACCCGGCGGGGAACGCCACGCTCATCAAGTGAAAGGGTCGGGCTATTCCCCCAGCATGATGCGCTGAATCCGCAGTGCATGGCCGGTCACGGGGTCGCAGGCCACCAGCGCGGCGCACATCTTCGGGTTTCCCTTGGCGGCCTCGAACTTGCCCGGCATTCCGGTGAGGAACTTCTTCAGCACCATCTCGCGCTCCACGCCGATCACGCTGTCGTAGGGTCCGCTCATGCCCACATCGGTCTGGTAGGCGGTTCCGCCCGGCAGCACGCGCTCGTCGGCGGTGGGGATGTGCGTATGTGTGCCCAGAACCGCCGTGACGCGGCCATCGAGATACCAGCCCATGGCGACCTTTTCGCTCGTGGCCTCGGCGTGGAAGTCCACCAGGATCACCTTGGCCTTGATGCCTTCCAGCAGGGCATTCACCGTGTGGAATGGGTCGTTCGTCGTGTTCATGAAGACGCAGCCTTGCAGATCGATTACTGCATAATCCACGCCGCTGTCTGTCGAGCCCTGGAAGACTCCGTAGCCGGGTAGGCCCGGTTGCAGGTTGGCCGGCCGCAGTACGCGGCGCGGGCGCTCCTGGCTCTCGGCGGGGACTGAGTTGAAGTAGTCGATCAGCTCGCGCTTGTCCCAAACGTGATTGCCCGTGGTGATCACATCGGCGCCCAGGTCGAAGAGGTCTTCGGCTATTTGCGGCGTCAAGCCAAAGCCTCCGGCGGCGTTCTCCGCGTTGATGACAACCAGTTCGACATCGTGCGCCTCGCTCAGATGCCCAATATGCTCGCGCACGATGCGCCGCCCCGCGCTGCCGAAGATGTCGCCGATGAAGAGAATGTTCACTGTTGCTCCAGAGATCAGGGGTCAGAGATCAGAGAAAACCTGTTCAACCCAATATCTTGCCTAATTCACGAATGAACTAGAAATGTTATGGCTTTTCCGATTCAAGGGGATCGCGAACGCTTGAGATACAACACTCGTCATACGCGCCATATATCACGAAGTTCTTTCTGGCCTGAGTAAGACTTAGATCGCCGTTGGGCCCTCCGCGGACTCTGTCGGCGTCGTGGTCGTCTTGTCCATCGTCCTCCCAATAGCAAACGGGGCATAATTCGAAGCCTCCTTGCTCATCTAGAGTGAGAAATCGACAACACGGGCAGGCGTGCTTCGTCTCTCCCACTGGTTTGGTAACATTCGTGAAAGTCACCGAATAGTCCCTCAAAGAGAAAGTTATTCCGGGGCTTCTGACCCCTGATCTCTGATTTCTGATTTCTGATCCCTGTTTCTCATCAGCGGGAAGAGAATCACGTCGCGAATCGATTTCGAGCCGGTCAGCAGCATCACCAGCCGGTCGATGCCGATGCCCTCGCCGCCGGTGGGAGGCAGACCGTAGGCCAGCGCGCGGACGTAATCCTCGTCCATCTGGTGGGCCTCGTCGTCGCCGCCTTCGCGCTCGGCAAGCTGCTGGGCAAAGCGCTTGTGCTGCTCGACCGGATCGTTCAACTCGCTGAAGGCGTTGCCCAGCTCAAAGCCGCCGCAGAAGAATTCGAAGCGCTCGACCCAGTCAGGATTATCCGGATTCTGTTTCGATAAAGGCGATACAGCGGTTGGAAATTCGTAGATGATTGTGGGCTGAATTAGGTGTTCTTCTGCTACGGCCTCGAATAGTGCAGCGATACATTTCCCAAAGGGAACCGACGGCGTATACAAATCCGCCTCAATTTGTCCGAAGGTAGTCCAAGTTTGCGGAGTGAGACCTCTATAGTCATTGGGGTTGTCATGAAGATGTCTGACCACATCCGCCACGAGATTTCTATCCGAGAAGTCCTGAAGTGACAGCCGCATTGGCCCTTCTGGCCACCACTTAATAATCGCCTCGCGCATCGTTAGCCGCGTCCACTTGCCCAAGTCGATTTCCACGCCTTCGAAGTTCGTGATCGTCGTCCCATTCACTTCCTTCGCCACGAACGCGATCAGCTCCTCGGTGATCTGCATCAGGTCGTGATAGTTCGCATACGCCTGATAAAACTCCAGCATCGTGAACTCGGGATTGTGGTGCGTGCTGACGCCCTCGTTGCGGAAGTTGCGGTTGATCTCGTAGACGCGGTCAAAGCCGCCAACCACCAGCCGCTTCAGGTTCAGCTCCGGGGCGATGCGCAAAAACAGATCCTGATCGAGAGCATTGTGGTGGGTCGAGAAGGGCCGTGCCGCCGCGCCGCCCGCAATCTGCTGCAACATCGGCGTCTCGACTTCAAGATAGCCGCGCTCATCGAAGAACTGGCGCAGAGCCTTCAACGCTTTCGCCCGCTTGACGAAGACTTCCCGTGCTTCGAGATTGGCAAACAGATCTACATAGCGTTGGCGGTAGCGCAGCTCGACGTCGGCCAGGCCGTGAAACTTCTCCGGCAAGGCCAGCATGGCCTTGGTGAGGAAGGTCAACGTCTCGACGTGAATGGTCAACTCGCCGGTCCGCGTGCGGAAGAGGTAGCCGGCGACGCCAATGTGGTCGCCCATGTCGAGGAGCTTGTAGAGCGCAAAATTATTTCGATATCTGATTGCCTCTTCGTCCTGTAGTTGAGAAACTGCGCTTTGATCACCAGAAACTTTAGCGATCGCCTCAGCTCTCCATGCCGCATTCGCATCCTTGCGGTCGTCGTGAGAAACACTGCCCTGGTCGGCAGACATATGAGGGACGCTCGGGAGCAGCCGGATGTAAATCTGCAGCCGCTGGCCACCCTGTTGCAGCGTTGCAAAGCCGGCCTTGCCCTGTGCGCGGATGGCCATGATGCGCCCGGCGACAGCAACCGTCACGCGCGGGGCTTCCAACACCTCAGCCGTTGCCTCGCCCCACTGGGCGCGCACCTCGGGGACGGTATGCGTGGCAGGGAACTGGTTGGGATAGGCCGCCTGGCCCAGCTTTACAATCTCTTGCAGCTTTTCCTGGCGCAGCTTGAAGAGGTTTTGCTCAAATTCCGAATCGTCAAACACGTTGAATCCTTTGTGTGAACAGTGTCACGGGTGCAATAGCCAGTATATCGTTCATGAGTGAAAGGCTGGCATTGACAGGCCAATCGTTACGCCGTGTAGGATGGTTGCCATGAATTCCAGACTCTTTGCATTGCTCCTCTGTGCGTCGCTGCTCGCAGCGGTGCAAGCGCGCGCCAAGACGATCCTGCCGGACTCTTGCGGCGATCCCAGCATCAAGTTCGACGTTTCGACCAAAAAGAATCAGCCCGCACCTGCTCCTCCAGAAGCCGGCAAGGCGCAGATCATTCTTATTGAATCCGGACGAGGTGTTGCCCGCTACGGAATGGACGGCGCTTGGCTTGGTGCGAATGACGGCGACTCGTATTTTGCAGCGACTGTCACTCCAGGCGAGCACCATCTGTGCTTGAGTTTTCAGCTTCCCGCGCTCGCTGGCGGCAAGATCAAGCAAGAGAGTGTTCGGATGCTGGCGTTTACTGCCGAGGCGGGGAAGGTGTACTACTTCGAGGCCACCTCCGGTGCAATTGGAGGCAGCGCGGGAAGCACAACCTACGTTCAGAACACCGGGGGCGGGACTGGAGGACAGTTCGTGCATAGCGGTGGATCGGCCGGAATGCCGATCTTCGGCTTTGTTCAATTAGACGAAGATACGGGTAAGTACAGGATAAAAGCCTGGAAGCTCGCAACCTGGCAGACCAATAAGTAGTTCCATCCCTTTCGCGTGGTAGGGCATCTCTCGTGCATAATCACGAGAGATGCCCTACCATCGCCCAATTCCGGACAACCAGCCGCCCTCGAAGGGGTCGGGCGCGCTTCGCGGCTACATCGAGGCGGAGAAACTCTTGCATCTTGCCTTTGTGCTGCCCGGCGCGGTAGCCGTCTTTGGGGGCGCTGGCTGGTGGGCAGATCAGCGGCTGCATCAGCACTGGATCGCGATCGTCGGAATCGTCTTTGGCAGCGTTGCCGGGATGGTTTATGTGATCCAGCAGGCGGTCGCCTCCGAGACCAAGTCCGAAAAGGAAGAGCCGATCCAGAACGGGAACGAAGAAGAAAGTCCAGACAAGCGACCATGAGCCAGGAAACCCACCCAGTCGTTGACTTAACCCAGGCAGATCTTGACGCGATGCTCAATCGAGCCTTACGCAACACGCTGATTCTAGGCCTGATCTCGGCTCTCGTAGTGTCAATCGGCGCGGGCTGGCGCAGTGGCGCGATGCTTGCGACCGGGACGCTGATCTCGGCGGCCAGCATCTGGGAGTGGCAGCGTTTGATCCGTGTGATGAATGCCAGAATGGACAAGCAGAAGACGCCGGCCAGTGCGCCTGTCGTGGTGCTTTTCTTTGTGCTCCGGCTCACAGTCTTTGCCGGGGTCATCTATGGTAGCCTGAAGTGTTTCCAGGGCTCGGTTGCGGCGCTTCTTTTCGGCCTGGGGTTGGCGGTACTGGCCATTGGCTGGGAGGCGATCCGGTTGATGCGCGACTGATTGCGGCAGCAGCTGATCGACCATGGAACGGACAAAATTGAATCAGGCTCCGCGGCGTATTCGGTCCGCCCGGAGGCGGAAAGAACTAACTTTTCATGCCGGAATCTTTTGTACTCGTACAGTGGCTCAACGCCCATTTGATGGGCATCGAGGTCAAGGCCTTTCAATCGATTGGGCTCTCGCCGGCTGTGGCCGCCGAGAAATCTCTAGGCATCAATCGGTCCCTCGCGCTGGAATTGCTGGTAGCGGGCGGGCTGATCGCCTTCTTCCTGCTGGTTCGCGTCTTCCTGTCGGTCGAGCGGGCCAACCCGGCGCAGCAGATCGCCGAGATGATTCACGAGTTCGTCGGCGGCCAGGCCGAGCAGGTCATCGGCCACGGCTACCAGCGCTATCAGGCGTATGTCACCTGCATCTTTCTCTTCGTTCTGATCAACAATCTCACCGGGCTGATCCCCGGCATCGTAGCCCCAACGACCTCGATCATGGTCACCCTGGGCCTCGCCATTCCCACCTTCCTCTTCTATAACTTCCACGGTGTCCGCGAGAAGGGCCTCATCGGCTACCTCAAGCACTTTGCCGGGCCGGTCTGGTGGATGGCATGGCTGATCTTTCCCATCGAAATCTTCTCGGATGTGATCAGGATGATGTCGCTCAGCGTTCGTCTCTATGCCAACATGTTTGCCGGCGATCTGGTGACGATGGTCTTCTTTTCGCTTTGCCCGGTTGGCATCCCGGTCATCTTCCTCGGGCTGCACATCTTCGTTTCGCTCATTCAGGCTTTCGTGTTTATGCTGCTGACAATGATTTATCTCTCGCTGGCAGTTTCGCACGAGCACTAGAGAGACAGTTCTCAGTTCACAGTTCTCAGTTGTCAGTTCGCGGATGGTTGCAACTGACAACTGACAAAGATTCCGCCGGAGAGTGCATCCGCTCCGGGCAAACGGTAGGCTGCAAGTGTGAGGGGGCCAGCTTGGTGAGCCTCAACCACCCACTGGCGGCCAATTCAAAGGGAAGCAGGAGAAATATGCGTAAACTTCAGTATCTGTTCATGGCTCTTTCGGCGCTTTGCTTTGCCGTTCCGGCCTTCGCGGATGGCGGCACTGCCGCTATCAGTCTGGTGCCGATCGGTGCCGGTTTGGGTATGGGTTTGGCTGCCGGCTTGTGCGGCATGGGTCAGGGACGCGCCGTTGGTTCGGCCGTTGAAGCAGTGGCCCGCAACCCCGGAGCGCGTCCGGCCATCTTCACCTTCCTGGTCCTCGGCCTGGCTCTGATCGAGTCCCTCACGCTCTTCACCCTGGTTATCGTCTTCGCCAAGATGTAATTGGCATCCTGACAAGCAAACCGGCCCCACCCGCAACGGGTGGGGCCGGTTTGTCTTTGGGGCGGAATCAGCGCCCGTTCTGAGCGGTCGCAGCAGTCGTGCCGCGGAGCATCTGGATCGCTTGCCGATAGTCCAGGTTTGCGGGCACTGGCGCATAGCCGGTCATCTGCTGCGTGGTGTCGAATTCCTTATTCTTAAAGAGAATCCGCAGGGTCATCTTCATCTGGAAGCGCGCGATGCGCCACTGGCCCCCTCCGGCGGCGGCCTGCTCGAGGACGATCCATCCGCCTTTGTCCAGCTTGCCTAGAACGCCCCAGCCATAGTTCGTATCCTGTTGCAGATGGCCTTCCAGGCGCGCCACACGCTCCCATCCGGGATCGATCCAGATCTCGCCGCTCATGGCCGTCAAAGCCTGCGTCTCGAAGTCGGGCGGACTGAAGCGGGGATTGGGGTGAAACCGGTACTTCTGCACAGAACCGGAGGAGGCCTGGCCGGGGCCAGCGTAGTCATAGAGAAAGGCCTGGGGCAGCATGCGCAGCAGTTTCAAGATGATTCCCGTATCTGCTTCTTCGCTTTGCTTGCGATGACGCTGGCGGCTGGGGTCGCTGAGCAACGCATCAAGCCGGGACTGTTCCTGCTGCTCTTCGGCCTGGCTGAGCGGCCGGTCGTTGATCTCCACCAGGCGGGCGACGAAGCCCTCGCGGGTCTCGACGATCTCTTTGGTCGAGGTCAGCCGCGGGCTCGATCGGCGCAGCCGGTAGCGCATGGGGTGATTTGTGTCCTGTACGGCGTGTAACTCGACTGCAAGAGCGCGGTTAACGAGCGCCTGTGCCTGGGCCGGGTCCAGGCGCGTGGCTTGCTGTCCTTGAGCCATGGCGGCCAAGGGCAGCAGCAGGAGGAGGCTGAAAAGGCTGCGCACATGGTCTAGTTTAACGGGCAAGAGGTCCTTCATGGATCGCAAGTCGGATTCCTTGGTCTGTTAGACGCTGCAAGGCCTTTCCGGTATTGCGATTGATGCAATGAGCCCAGTTGCGTATAGTTCGTTCAGGGCCCATTGCGCAGGCAAAGTCCCGTAGACTGAAACAGACGGCTTCTCCAGCTACCATCCAAGGAAGCGATGCCGGTGTTACAGTCGCCTGCAACGCGCTCCTTCAACAGGGAGCCAGCAAGGCCTCGGAGGGATGTCAATATGGCAGTTGAAAGCGTTCCGGCGCGCATCGGCAAGACAATCGTGATACGCGGAGAGGTCAAAGGAAGCGAAGATCTGATCGTCGACGGGCGAGTCGAGGGTACCGTAACCCTCGTCGAGAGCCGCTTGACCATTGGCCCCGATGCGGTAGTTGCCGCCAACCTTGCCGCCAAAGAGATCCTGATCATGGGCCGGGTCCAGGGCAACGTCATCGCCAGCGGACGCGTCGAGTTGCGCTCCGGCAGCGTCGTGGAAGGCGATATCCAGGCCCTCCGCCTTTCGATCGAAGAGAATGCGGTCTTCCATGGCAAGGTGGATCTCACTCAAGGCGCTTCCAAGTAACCAGAGAGCGTCTGCACGTTCAACCGTTTGTTCCCTGCTGATTCGCGTGAGGATTTCAGGTTGCTGAACCGTTTATTTCACAAGAAGCAGGAGAGCTCTCCCGATGCTCCTCTTGCCGGCGTCTCCGGGCCTCGAGTGCCGCGCCACTCCGGCGGATGGGCGGCTTTGCGCAAGCGGCTGCAGGCTGAGCCCGGCCTCCGCATTATCGACATCGGCACCACCTCGCCGGCAAATATCAACTACCTCACCGGCCTCGGTCACAGCGTCTTTCTGGCCGACATCGTGCACGACGCCTGCACTGGCAACTGGCAGACCGGCGCCGGCCCGGACGGCGACCCGGTGTGGAATGTCGAGGGATTCCTCGAACAGTCGCTCAAGTTCTCAGGACGCAGGTTCGACGTGGTTCTCTTGTGGACGGCGCTGGACTATCTGCCTGAGGCTTTCGTCGCGCCAGTGGTTTCGCACCTCTTCGATGCGACCGATCCCGGCGGGCAGGTGCTGGCTTTCTGCCACACCCGGATCAAGGGCGATGAGACGCAGCACTACCGCTTTCACGTCACTGAAGGGGACGATGTCGAAGTGCAGTTGACCCAGCAGTTCCCATTGCAGCGCTCTTTTTCCAACCGCAGTATCAAGGATCTCTTCGCCGCATGGTCCGACTACAAGCAGTTCCTGGCAAAGGACAGCGTCTCGGAGCTTCTCATCACCCGCTGACGGACAGGAACGTATTGCAAGCCCGGACTATACAGACCGAGGAGAGACTCTGATGGCTTTCAAAGGAACCCGCATCACGTGGCTGGGTCATGCGACCGTACTCGTCCAGACCGCCAAGGGAACCAACATCCTGATCGACCCGTTTATCGCGCACAATCCTAAATACCCCAAAGATTTTGTGCTGCCGGAGAAGATCCACTTCATCCTGCTCACGCACGGCCACGACGATCACATCGCCGACGTGGTGCCGGTGGCTGCCAAGCATTATTCCACCGTGGTTGCCATCTACGAACTGGCGAACTGGGTCGCGGCCAGGGGAGTGGCCAGCACCATCGGGATGAATCTGGGAGGGACCGTGCAACTGGCCGACGTGGCCGCCACCATGGTCGAGGCCAAGCACTCCTCCGCTGCACACGATGAACACGGAGACCACTATGTCGGTGTCGCGGCAGGCTTTGTGCTGACAATCGCGGATGGTCCGGTCCTCTACCACGCCGGCGACACGGCGGTCTTCGGAGATATGAAGCAGATCGGCGAACTCTATCGGCCCGAGGTGGCCATGCTTCCCATCGGAGGCCACTTCACCATGGGTCCGAAGGAGGCGGCGCTGGCTGTCTGGCTACTGGGCGCGAAAACCATCCTGCCCATTCACTTCGGAACCATTCCGCAACTGAAAGGCACGCCAGAACAGTTGGCTGAACTGGTCGATGCCGATGTCCAGGTAGTGCCGTGGTCGCCGGGAGAGTCCTTCTAGAGATAGTGCGATGGCTTCGGCGGCGTCATATCGCGGCCGGCTGCGGAGGTAGCCGCGGGAAGCCGGGAGAGATCCTGACCGCCAAGCTGCACGCTCGCGGCACCCTTCTGTGTGGCGCGATAGTTGCGCAGGTCGCGCAGGATCTCCTGCTTCTCCCGTGCATATTGGCCGGCGAGATGGGTCAGGGCATAGGTAATGATGTCGCTGTGGTGCAGATCCTGCACAGATGGATCGCGGCGCATATTCAGCCAGAGCCGATGCACCAGTTGCACGTCTTCCGGGCTCAGAGAAGGCGCGTGCGGACCGATATAGAAGACCTTTGTTTCGCCATCGTGGCCGATGACGTAAAAGTTGAACTGGCGCTTGGGCTGCGGCAGCGCCTCCCAGGCCTGTCCAAGATAAAAAGCCTGATCCTCGGCGGTCATCGAACTCGATACGCCAGACACCACCGAGTCGACTTCCAGAGAATTTGCGCCCTGCACCAGCGCCGCGAAGACGTCTCCAGCGGGAACCACCAGCAGCGAGACTTTCTTGCCAAAGCTCTCGGCAATCGAGACGGCCTTGGTGAAGACCATCTGCTCGTGCTCGCTAAAACTTTGATCCTCGGCATTTAAATACTCCGGTCCGCCCACGCCCATCATGCGGATGCTGATCACCACCACATCCTGGTCCACGGTGCTGGTGTGCGCCAGCGTCCACTTCAGAGCCAGCGGGTTGGCGGCATCGCGCATCGTCACCATCACCGCGCCTGGGCGTATCGCTACCGACTCGCGGCTCACCGTGTCCTGGTGTTCCAGTTGGAACTGGTCCTTCATCTGCCGCGCGGTGAGCGCATGCTTGCGCTGGTTCACGCGCTCAGAGATGGTAAAGATCACGAAGAAGGATGCGGCAAAGATGATGCCGCTGACGGTGGCCACTGATTTGGTGAACAGGTTGACGATGGCTGTTGTCAGCAGGACAAGGAAGACCGACAGCAGTCCGATGGGAATCTCGGTCTTGCCGATGCGAATGTTCGGCGGAACCTTCCAGCCGCGTTCGCCGTGGTACTTCCAGCGCAGCACCAGCATGGCCAGGCTGTTGAAGGTGAACGACCAGATGACGCCGAAGGCGTATGCCTCGCCCAGGGTGATGATGTCGCCCCGGCTGGCGACGATCGTGAGCATCTGCAGAACGAAGATCAGGTTGACGATGCGATGGCTGGTGCCGAACTTGGGATGCGGCTTGCGGAACCAGTCGGTCAAGACGCCGTCCTCGGCCACGCGCATCAAGACTCCCGTGGAGCCGATCATCGACGTGTTGATTGCTCCCGACAGGATCAGGAAGCCGACCAGCACGACGAAGATGCGAAATGCGATCCGCCAGAACAGCGGTCCGACCATGTACATGGCCAGTCCGGCGATCAGGTTGTCCTGGTATTTAACATGCTCGCTCAGCGGGATCAGCATCGAAGCCAGAATTGTGGCGCCGCCGGTGAAAACCAGACTGTAGATGGCGATGACGATCGCCGCTCTTTTTAGATTCTTCAGCTTTGGATGCTGGATTTCGCGGTTGACCTGCGCCAGGCTCTCTTCGCCGCTCATCGCAAGCAGAGAGTGGCCAAAGGCCATCAGAATGCCGAAGACGCCCAGCACCGGCACCAGCTTCGTTCCCTTCAGGAAACCCAGGGCATCATCGCTGAAGTGCAGATTGGCTACCGTCGGCGGCGGCGGCAGGTGAACGCCCGGTGTGAACAGCAACGAGAAAATGCCCCACCCAAAAAGAATCACCACCATCAACGTGGTGATCTGCATCACCCGCAGAGCCTTGCCGCTGGACTCTTCAATGCCCTTGATGTTCTGCCACCAGTAGTAGATCGTTACCGCGGCTGCAAAGACCGCCGAGGTGTGATCCATGTTGAACTGGAATGGGTGGTTATGGATGTCGACCAGAGCCGGAGGAAGCCAGTGGCTGCTGTGGGCTACCGTCAACAGCTCGTTCATCAAACCTGTAATATATTGGCCGGCGGAGACGCCCGAGATCGGGCCGGTAAGAATGTAATCGAACATCAGCGCCGAGACGCTGATTTTGGCGAAGGTCGCGCCAAGCGCCTCTTTGACGACGCGGTAAACGCCGCCGCGGGTAAACATCGAACAGCTCTCGACGTAGACCGCGCGCACCGCAAAGCTGAAGAGCATGATGCCGAGAATGAACCACGGCGCCGCAAGACCTATCGCCTGCTCGGCGATGCCGCCTGCATAAAAGGCAGAGGAGCCTAAATCACAGAGAACAATGGCCGCCGCGCGCCAAAAGGAGATGAACGTCAGCATCACCGAGGATGCCACGATCAGGCGTACGCGATCGGAAGGTGGAGCTACAGTCGTTCGGGTAGATGCCATTGTTCCTGTGCTGGCGCAGTGGCCGGATTTCTAGGATTTTGGATGTGGGAAACTCAAGACGCCCTGCGACGAGTCTAATTCCCAAGCGGGAAGCGGTCAATGAGGATAACCGGCTGGGCGAAGACCAAGCTCAGCCCGCACGGGTCTCAGGCGGTTCGTCCTTGCCTAACAACTCTTTGCCGTCCTCGACGAAGCTGAGGAACACGATCACGGCAGAGCCCGCCAGTCCGATAAAGAACATTGCTTCCAACGTGTGCATTGCGAAGAGGGCTAAATGCTGCATAAAAAGATTGTAGCGTGGGTTTCATATTGATTTCATAAAGAAACCCTGAGACCGGAAGATGAATATCAATCTTGCTCAGGCGGGTGATTCAACAAGTCAATGCACTGCCGCTTTGAAACCGCCGTCCACCGGCTTCGCTGTCCCGCAAAGGATGAAACTTGAACCGGCCAATCTCATCCGTCAACTTGCCGGCTCGCCAACTCCGCATCGCTGAGGCTACCCTGCCGCATTTGTAATGATGGCGCATGGCTGACCTATTCCTGCAGCGGCCTTGGCGTGAGACCGGCTCCCTCGTCGTCTCGACGCCCGATACGATAAACTCGCCGCAGTATGCAAGTTACCTCCTGGAAGCTGGGAACATGGAAGTTGTGGGCCGCTGCGGGCCTCTCCGCCGGCCTGCTCGAGTTGCCGTTTCCCATCGCCGGGCCGATGCCTGCCTGGCGGTCGGTCTTTGCCTGGTTTGGGCTGGTCCCGCTGCTCTGGGCCATCCTCTCGCCGGCCTGCGTTGACGGCCCGCGTCCCCTCCGTCGCGGCTTTTTGCTCGGGTATCTCTGCGGCGTCCTCTGGTACATGGGCAACTGCTACTGGGTCCGCGACACCATGCTCCACTACGGAGACATGCCGCTCGGTGCGCCGACGCTGCTGCTGATCGCCTACAGCATGGTCCTAGGCCTCTACTTCGGCCTCTTCGGCCTTGGCGTTGTGCTCGTCCGTCGCGCCTCGGGCAGCACACGGCTGGCGCTGGTCGCCGCGCCCGTCCTTTGGACCGCTCTGGAACTAGCAGCCGCCCGCATCACCTCCGTTCCCTGGGACCAGTTGGGCTACTCGCAGGTGGACAACGGGCTGGTGAACCAGCTTGCCCCTTGGACAGGCGTTTACGGGATCAGCTTTGTACTGGTGGCTCTTAACGCGGTGATTACTCATCGGTTGTACATCGAGCGCAAGCGGCGCCAATTGCCGTGGGACCTAGCCATTTTTCTCTTCGCCACTGCAGCGTACATTTATGATTACTCGCCCCCCAAGCCAGCGCCAACCGCCACAGCCGTCCTAATCCAGCCCAATCTTGACGTGGGAACAGAAAATCGCTGGGACGCTCCCGGAGAATGGGACCGCCATATCGCCGAGTTCCAAAAGCTAGCCGGCGAAAACTGCAAGACCTACATTGCCGGAATCCCCCAGACCGGCGCGCCGCAAGGCGAGATCGTCTGCCCGCCCTACGCCACGCATCCCGACCTCGTCGTCTGGCCCGAGTCGCCCGCGCCCTTTGAAGAGTCGGACCCACGCTTCCAGCAGGCCCTCATCGGCATCGCGCACTCTGCGCAGGCTCCGCTGGTCGTCGGCAACATCGGCGCGGATATCTCGCCTGATGGGCAGCTCTCTAGCTACTACAACTCCGGGCTCGTCGTCGGCGCCGATGGCTCGCGCGTCGGCCGCTACGACAAAATTCACCTCGTTCCCTTCGGCGAGTACATCCCTTTCCAGAACCTGCTCAGCTTTGCCCACAAGCTCACCGGCCGCGTCTCGTCGTTCTCGCGCGGCGGCGAACACAAGGTCTTCCGGCTCAACGGCCATCGCTACGGCGTCTTCATCTGCTACGAAGCGGTCTTTGCCGACGAGGTGCGCGAGTTCTCGCAACTCGGCGCAGAGGCACTGGTTAACATTTCGGACGACGGCTGGTACGGCGACACCAGCGCTCCGTGGCAGCACCTGAACATGCTGCGCATGAGGGCCATCGAAAACCGCCGCTGGATCTTGCGCGACACCAACAACGGCGTCACCGCGGCTATTGATCCGTATGGCCGCGTCCGCCAGAGCATTCGCCGCCACGCCGTCGACGCCTTGCCCGCCGAGTACGGCTTCCGCAACGATGTCACCTATTACACCGCCCACGGCGATGTCTTTGCCTGGCTCTGCGTCATCGCCGGCCTGGGAATCATTGTCTGGTCGGGAATGAAGTTGCTTCGTTCTCTCCAGGGACCTGAATAAGGCGATGTTTTGAAGGGGCACGACTTCAGTCGCGCCGCAGGCGCAACGGAATAAAAGATGGGCTTTACAGGCTGCCGAAAAACTTAAACCGGAGGGAGACGGGAGATTTACCCCCAGTGTAAAGCCCATAAAATCAACGGCGGCTTTAGAGGATTTTCGGATTTACTGTAGACTTCCGTGCCCCATCCATTCCGCGTTTTTCTGCGGAATGGGTGGGAAATCTTCAAATCTTCGGTCTACTCAATTCCCCAAAATGCTCTATCCCCTGGGCCGAATGCCTGATTCTGGCCACCTATCACCCAGCTTTCCCACCATTTTTTCCAATTTTTTGACAAAAATCCTCTGTATTGGAGCCGAATAGATTCGGCGCGGTTTGTGCCCAGTTGCGCGCCACGTAGGCATCTTTTTGTCCATAAAGCGGAAGCCGGACCTCGGGGCCTGGAAGGGTGCAATTGCTCTGCGCATCGATAGCTGCTGAACCCCTCAACCGATGCGGTGATATTCTAGAAACCAGTAAAGATAACTGAGCTTCACACATCAAAACCAAGTCAGGTCTAGAGCCAAGCCATGTCGATCAACGATCTCGAATTCGCTTATGCTCCCGTGCGCGATCAAGTCCGCGACCTGCGGGAGTATCTTTGACCCTGCTCGCATCCGCAGGGAACTCGCCGAAATAGA
>Ga0302323_100000007_pt1 | contig 119896 bp, 108 predicted proteins | sample Fen_T0_3_FD_201950 | JGI IMG/M metagenome (GOLD analysis project Ga0302323, IMG submission 201950) | Peat permafrost microbial communities from Stordalen Mire near Abisko, Sweden - Fen_T0_3 | ecosystem: Environmental > Terrestrial > Soil > Wetlands > Permafrost | place: Sweden: Abisko...
TCGCCGACGACTTCACCGACTTCCGCACCACGCCACCCGACCCCAAGCTCAAGCCCGACTACAGCGAACGCTTCCATCTGCCCGGCTACAACCGCATCCAGCAACAGGAGGCCTACCAGTTCTACCAGAAGTGGATCGCGCCCAACTTCCCGCGCTATCTGGTCGTCAAGATCCAGCACGCCAACCCCTACTATGACGACTCCTATGCCGTGAATTCAGCCAACGTCGGCCCCTACGGCGACGCCCTTGAAACCGAACTGATTCCGGCGATTGAAAAGCAGTTCCGCGCCATCGGCCAGGGATGGGCGCGCTTCACCTACGGCGGCTCGACCGGCGGCTGGGAAGCGCTCGCCGTGCAAGTCTTCTATCCCGACCACTACAACGGCGCCTTTGCCGCATGCCCCGACCCGGTCGACTTCCACGCTTACATGACGATCGACATCTACAACGACGACAATGCTTTTTATCTCGAAGGCGCGCATAAACGCGTTCCCCAGCCAGCTATGCGCGACTACCTTGGCCACACGCTGATCACCACCGAGGACAACAATGCCTACGAGCTAGCCCTAGGCGACCACGGCCGCAGCGGCGAGCAGTTCGACATCTGGCAGGCGGTCTACGGACCCGTGGGCGAGGATGGATACCCGCAGCCGATCTTCGACAAGGTGACCGGCAAAATCGACCACAGCGTGGCAGCCTATTGGCGCGAGCACTTCGATCTCGAAGCGATCCTGCAACGCGATTGGGCGAAGCTGGGGCCACAGTTGGAGGGCAAGATCCACATCTACGTTGGCTCCGAGGATACGTATTTCTTGAACGACGCCGTCTACCGGATGGAAGACTTCCTCAACTCGACCAACAATCCGCCCTATGACGGCGAAGTCACCTATGGCCCGCGCGCCGAGCACTGCTGGAATGGCGATCCCACGCTGCCAAACGCCTATTCGCGGCTGCACTACAGCACGCAATACCTGCCTAAGATTCTCGAGCAGATTCAGCGAACCGCGCCTAAGGACGCCGACCTGACAAGCTGGCGTTATTAACTGTTTTTGGCGGCGTGACTTCTCATCTCTATGCCCCGGCGCGCAGAAGGCAACGCACTACTCCTGCTTTCCGAATCGAGCCTTTTTACGTAGATAAGCGCCGCCCGGCCCAAGGGGTAGAATCGCTCCTGCCGGCCCTCGCAGTGGTAACCTTGCGCCTCGTAGAGACGAATTGCACCCGCATTTTCGGCGTCTACGTGCAGCCAGATCGAGTCCGCGTTAACAAGGCGCACGGAGCCCTCGATGCGATTGAGCAGTTCACGGCTAACGCCATGGCGGCGCAGCTCAGGAGCCACTTCAATGGTCTGGATGTAGGCCGTGACGCCGGTCTTGCGCTCGGTCCACTCAACAATGGCAAAGCCGGCCATTGCGCCCTTCTCCTCGGCCATCCAGGTGGCGGCATGGGAGCGCCGCACAAGCGCCCGCATGGTCCTGCGGCTGAAGCGAAAAGGAGGCTCAAAGCATACTTCTTCAAGCGCGTACAACCGGTCGAAGTCCTCGTCGGTATAAGAGCGATAGATCATAGCTCTACTCTACGGCACGCAGAAAGCAGAAAGCCATCCCCATTTCTGAGGATGGCCTTCTGCGTTCCGAAACCAAAGCGGCAGATCTAGACCTTCGCTTCCAGATCGGCGATCACGTCGAAGAATCGCTGGTCGAGCCGGCGGTTGCTGGCGATGGCTTCCTTGATGGTGATGTCGGTAACATCGAGCCCGTTGATGACGGCGATACGGCCCCACTTCTTGTCGTGGACCATATCGATTGCGTGCAGGCCGTAGCGCTGGCCGAGGATGCGGTCATAGGCCGTGGGAACGCCGCCGCGCTGCGTGTGGCCCAGGTTGACCGAGCGGGTCTCAAAGCCGGTCTTTTTCTCGATCAGGCTGGCCAGCTTCTCGCCGATGCCGGAGAGACGGGCATGGCCAAAGGAGTCAAGCTGCGCGTCCGGGTTGATCACCTGGCCCACTTCGGGCAGATGGCAACCCTCGGCGACGACGACGATGCCGTAGTGCTTGCCGTGATCGTAGTTGTATTTGAGCAGCGCGGAGACGTGATCGATGTCGATGTCCTTCTCCGGCACGAGCGTCACATCGGCGCCGCCAGCCGTTCCGGCAGCATAAGCGATCCAACCTGCGTCGCGGCCCATCACCTCGATGACAATCACGCGATTGTGCGAGTCGGCCGTGGTGCGGATGCGGTCAACGGCCTCGGTGGCGATGGCTACGGCTGTGTCGAAGCCAAAGGTCTGGTCGGTCCCGCTGATGTCATTGTCGATCGTCTTGGGCACGCCCACGCTGGGCACGCCGTTTTCGCTCAGGAAGAGCGTGACCGACTGCGTGTCGTCGCCGCCCAGTGCAATCAGCGCGTCGATCTTGTTGGCCTTCAGGACTTCTTGCACCTTCTCGATGCCGCCAGGAATCTTCTTCACGTTGGTGCGCGAAGAGTGCAGGATCGTGCCGCCCTTCAACTGAATGCCGTCAACGGCCTCCAGGGTCAGAGGGATGAAGTCGTTCTCCAGAACGCCCTTCCAGCCGTTGAGGAAGCCGATGAATTCATCGCCATAGTGGTTGATGCCCTTGCGCACAGCCGCGTAGATCACCGCATTCAGTCCGGGGCAATCGCCGCCGCCGGTCAACAAAGCAACTCGCATCGTGGAATCTCCTGATCGAAGGCGCGGCATTTTTGAGAGCCGGGCCGGGAATCTGTCGTTGAATTGTGGGTCCAGAAGAGGGTAACTGCCGCTCTCGACGCCATAAACAGTTTACGCTACCGCTGTAAAGGTAAATCGTGATCGCGCTCACCCCGCCGGAGATTCGATAGCGCTGAGCCGTAAATCAAGGAAGTGGCTAATTCTTCTGTGGATTGATTCAGCCCATTCTCCAGTGTTCAATGCATACGAACCAGCGCCAAAGAGAGTTAGCTTGGACTTCGGCACCTTACCTGCGCACGAAAGACGCACCAAATTAATCACCGTTTAGTGATATAGTAGGTGATAAGGAGGTTCCATGAGAGCAACTGTAGCACTCGACGACGAGTTGGTCAGCAAGGCCCAGGAGCTTTCCGGTGTAACCGAGCGAACGGCTTTACTCAGGATGGCTCTAAAGTCGTTGATCCACATGGAAGCTTCGCGCAGGCTTGCCGCAGTTGGAGGATCGGAGCCAGATCTGGAAGACATCAAGCGCGTATGGGTAAACAATCCAAAACCGAAGACGAACGACGAGAAGCTCGCCGAGAGGATCGCTGCTACTTCGGATCCAATGGAGCAGCACTTCTTGAGGCTGGCTGAGACAGAACGCAGGCAAAAGGCGGCAACACCGCTGAATTACTGGGAATGAGAGATGAGCGGCAGCACGCTTGATTGAGAACCTATGATCCTGGCCGACACATCCATTTGGATTGATCATCTTCGGAACCGCGACCCGGAGATGGAGAATCTCCTTGGCAGGGGGCAGATCGTGATGCACCCCTTTATCGTCGCGGAGATTGCTCTCGGCTCGCTTCACAACCGGCAACAGATCCTCGGCGCGCTGGACGCCCTTCTCGAAGTCCGCCCAGCGCAACTTGATGAAGTCCGCCACATGATTGAGGCCCGTTCACTCTATTCAAAAGGCATCGGCCTCACCGACGCTCATCTGGTAGCCTCATGCCTGATCACGCCAGGAACGCAACTGTGGACACGCGATGGCGCACTGCAAAGACTGGCCGTAGCTCTTGGGATTCAAGCGATCTTAGCGTGAAACGGCGGCTGTTTCGCCTTCCGTTGGAAAGAACCCAGTACGAAGTGATTCAATAAGCTATGCTCGGAACCGGCGCACTCATCTTGTTGGCCTTTGCCAGTCTGGTTGCCGTTGTCCTGCTGATCCTCCTCCAGTTGACACGGCTCGGATACCTGGTGCGCTCCACCATTCCAGACCGGCCCCGGCGGCGCATGTTCATCGCCTCAGTCGCCTTTTTGCTGACCTTTGCCGGAGTCCGCATCCTGGTTCACCGAATCGTGAATCATCAGAGTCATTTCCAGTGGGTGGTCGTGCACGGAATGCATATTCACCACCTTGTCTGGGGTATTCTGATCCTGCTGCTGGTCGGCTACGGCTGGCTGCTGGACCTCGGACGCTCGCACTCTCCGATGTCCATCTTCTTCAGCAGGCTGATGTCGGTCGGCTACGGCGCGGGCGCGGCGCTCACCCTCGACGAGTTCTCGATCTGGCTCGACCTCGATCCGGACGCCTACTGGTCCCACGGGCGACTCAGCATCGACGCTGTCATCCTCTTTGGCGGACTGCTGGCAGTCGGCGCCTGGGGCGCTCCGTTTTTTCGCGGCCTCAGCCTCATGTGGGACAAGCGCGCCGTCGTCGGCAGAGGAATCGGCCGCGGCCTCGCCTATCCTATTCGCCGCGCGCGGTTGCTTCGTCCGCATAAAGTGCGTCGATCAGGGCCGCGTATCGCTCCGTAATCACACGCCGTTTAAGTTTCATTGAGGGAGTCAGTTCGCCTGTCTCCTGCGACCATTCGTCGGCCACCACGCGGAAGCGCTTCAGGCTTTCGAAATTGGCCAGGCTGCCGTTGACCTCGCGCACGATCTCGGCATAGAGAGCCACCACACGGCTGTCGGCCACCAGTGCGGCCCGATCTGTTGAATCGATCCCCCGCTGCCGCGCCCACTCCTCCAGCGCCTGGAAGTTCGGCGAGAGAATGGCTGAGACAAACTTGTGCCGGTCGCCCACCAGCGCGGCCTGAGCGACGAGGATATTATTTTTGAGCTTGTTCTCGATTGGCTGCGGAGCCACCATCTTGCCGCCCGAGGTCTTCAGCAGCTCTTTCTTCCGGTCGGTGATGAAGAGGAATCCATCCGCGTCTATATGGGCGATATCGCCAGTGCGGAACCAGCCGTCATTGTCGAGACACTCAGCCGTCATCGCCGGTTTGTTCCAATAGCTAGAAAAAACCGAGGGTCCACGAACCAGAAGTTCCCCATCCCCGGCCAGCTTCAGCTCCAGATTGGCCATCGGCATGCCCGCCGCGCCCATGCGATGCACAACGGGCGTGTTCAGAGCGATCACCGGCGATGTCTCCGTCAGCCCATACCCCTCCCAGAGTGCGATGCCCACCGAGGCGAACCACTTTGCCGTGTCGATGCCGAGTGGCGCGCCGCCGACAACAAAGATCCTTGCCCGACCGCCGAAGGCCTCCCGCACCTTCGAGTAGGCCAGCTTGTTGGCCAGCTTCCACCTGAGCGATGAGGGTTGCCGCCCGTCGTAGACTGTGTCGCCGTGCCTGGCGCCGACTCGAAGCGCCCAAGCAAGAATCCGCTTTTTGACAGGGGAAAAACCGGCACGGCGTTCCACTTCCTGGCGAATTTTTTCAAATACGCGAGGCACGCCCACAAAGACCGTTGGACGAACTTCACGCATGGCTTCAGGCAGCTTGTCGAATTTCGAGCAATACGCCACCTGCGCACCAGAGGTATACATCACATAATCCAGCGCCCGGGCCGTAATGTGCGACAGAGGCAGGAAGGAGATGCAAGCGTCGGCAGGGGTGAATCCGAAATCGGCGGCGGCAATATTCTGGTTCGCTGCGATATTGCCATGAGTGAGCGCCACGCCCTTGGGCTCGCCGGTCGTTCCTGAGGTGTAAATCAATGTGGCCAGGTCCGACGGCTCGACAGAGCGAGCCAGAGCATCGAAGACAGGGTCGTGTTGGCTGCCTCGCTCATCGGCCCCTGCCATGATCCCGCTGAATGCAATCGCACCCGACGGCGCCGCCGCGGAATCCATGATCAAGATTCGGTCAAGCGGGGTCTGCTCCCGCACCGCGTTCAGCTTGTCAAACTGCTGGCGTGTCGAGACGACCGCAATCCGGCAGCCGGCATCGTGTACCAGCACGGCAATCTGCTCGCCGGTCAGCGTGGGATAGATCGGCACATTCACCGCGCCGATTGCCAGCGTGGCAAAGTCGGTGATGGCCCACTCCCAGCGATTCTCGCTGATCAGGGCGATGCGGTCACCCTTGCGAGCGCCCCAGCTGAGAAATGTCTCAGCAAGCGCACGGACCCGCTGGTAGATCTGGTCTGAGGAGATGGGCTGCCAGTGGCCAAACTCGTCCTGCCAGAGGATTGCACGGGGATTGCCGGAAGCCGCCACGCGGCTGAAAAGATCATTGATTGTTGCGAGCGGAGAGTGTTGAGTCATGATTAAGCCAGCCAGATGATGCGGAGAGCGATCACCCGCGATTCCTACGTGAGTGTAACAGCGGGAAGCCCGATCTGTGAAAAGGCAGCTTCATCGCAACTTCGCTGCGATAAGCCCCTTCCAAGGCACACTCTCATGAAAGTGACAGGCAAATCCGGTATGAGGAGCCAGGTGCGATCAACCACGTTACTGAATCGGCTGGCTCTCAATCACCGTATAGCGCTTCTTCATACGCAGGAACGGGGTCTCAAGAAACTGATAGGAGAGCGCGGCGATCACGATCGTGCCCCCAAGGCATGCCCCGATCACAAGTGCAGCTCTCAGCAAGGACGCTGGACTTGTCTTGATGGCATGTAGAGTGCTCTGATTCAGAAAACTCACAACCAGAACAGCCGGGTACAAGTGGTAGACGTAAAGGCCATACGAGATGCGCCCCAGATAGGTGGACCATGCTGGAAACATCCTGGGGCTCATACCTAGAAAAGCGACAATCGCAAGAACTGACCCCAATACTCCCAACGCAATAATCTCCATGGCCTGCCAATGGCCCGGCTGTTCATCCATGCCATAGAAAGCGAAGAACCAGCATGAACAGCATCCGGCTAACAGTGCCAATCGCGGCAAGAAAGAAATTCGCGGCAGACGGCCATTGAGAATCAGGCTCAACAGCATTCCGGCCGAGAAGTATTCAAACTGTGCGATCGGGTTGTACCAGCTTCCGCCCGGAAACATGAAGATGCATAAATTGGCAGCAAGGATAACTGCCAGGCAAAAACCATAGAGAAACCTGCGAGCAATATGCTTGATGACCCATGGAGCAAGTAGATAAAACTGCTCCTCGACAGAAACACTCCAAAGCGGGCCGGCGACACCCGCTACAACTCCGTACTTCGTGCAATACCAGGCACCCAGAAAAATGGCAAACCAGCCCATTGGGACGAAATCTTTGGCGTGTCCATACGGGAGAATCAGAAGGAAGCCAAGCGCGAGAGCGAAGTAATAGAGGGGCCAAATGCGGAAGATGCGGCGAATATAGAATTTCTTCACTGCGACAGTGCCCGTCGCCTCGCGCTCGCGCAGCAGTAGCTCGCAGATCAGAAATGCGCTCAGCGTGAAGAACAGCCCTACGCCGAATCCGCAGGCCTTGATGAAAGCGAGGCAGATCGCGCCAGGGTCTTGAGAAACAACCAAAGGGACGAAGTGGCGAAGGAAGATAAAAAGAAACGCCAGAAAGCGAACAACATCCAGCTCCGGGCGATAGTATCGGCGGACTGTGCGCATTGGGAACTGCGTTAAAACAGCTCTACCTTCTTTCTGACTCCTGCAAATTTCGAGCGGCAATTGATTGAATGAATGCGATGCTATCATATGTCGCGATATGGCTTAGGTCTGGTTCGGCTCGGGAGAACCGGCGCTCTTAGGCTGATGCGGAATTGGGCTCGATCGCTCCCCTCCATTTCCCGGTTACTCCAGGTGGGTTTGGTAGCATTGACAGGATATTTGTCTTTCTCCGCAGTAGAACGAATGTGAGCCAAGGAAGGGTGCTGGTTCGATGGCAGCAGCAATTGGCGATAGGGGGCGATATTACCGCCCTGAATTGGACGCTCTTCGTTTTTTTGCGTTTTTGCTTGTCTTTCTCCACCACTCATTGCCCGGCGATGACGATCCGCGGGTTCTGCGCCTGATGGGAAGATTCGCGCCGGTTTTTTACGACTGGGTTGAGTCCTGCCGCTTTGGCTTAAGCCTCTTCTTCACGCTCAGCGCATTCCTCATCTTCGAATTGCTGCTTCGAGAGCGCGAGGCTACGGGTGATGTATCCGTAAAGCAGTTCTACTATAGGCGCATTCTGCGAATCTGGCCGCTGTATTACTTTGCGCTGGCCTTTGGAATCATATTCGCACTTTCGCCTGGCGGACGTTCCAGCGAGATACACGAGATGGGATGGTTCGTAATCTTCGCCGCTGCCTGGTACATAGCGATGCATGGCTCGCTTGTTAATCCGGTCCTGCCATTGTGGAGTATTTCCGTTGAGGAACAGTTTTATCTCTTCGCGCCTTGGGTCATAAAGTACTTAAACCCAAAATATCTTTATGGGCTCTGCCTCCTATTGATCCTTACATGCAATGGCTGGCTCTTTTTCTTAGGCAAGAGGTCTTTATTTACTCATCGCATCTGGTTCGACACTCTCGTGCAGTTTGAATGTTTTGCTGGCGGAATTCTTTTGTGCCTTTTTCTTAACAGGCGTCTGCCCAGGATTGCCGTTTGGCAAAGGCTGCTCTTGATCCTCGGCGCACTGTCCTTTTGGATATTCGCCGTTTATCCACTGCACATACGATTCGACGAAGGCCTGAATCCAGGAGCGTGGCGCCTGATGGCCGGTTATGGGTTAGCCACACTGGGGTCCATCATGCTGCTCGTCGCCTTCCTCGGCCTCGATCCAAAACTCATACCTCGATGGGCCACCTATTTAGGCCGCATTTCCTTCGGTCTCTATGTGTATCATGAGTTCGCTCTGCATATCATGCGTTTTCTGCCAATAGGTCCCTTCTTGCTCAACGCAGGGTTGAGCTTTCCCGTGCGCGTCTTCTTGAACACTGGCTTAGGGATTGGTTTGCCCCTCGGCCTGACCATCTTGCTGGCCTCTCTCTCCTATCGGTATCTGGAAACGCCGTTCCTCAAGTTAAAGAGGCGCCACGCGGTGATCGAGAGCCAGCCGATTGCCGGCGCAAATTGAACTGAACCGTCACAACGCGGGATCATTAGCCGGAAACTTGGACCCTCAATGCAAAATAGCCTCCCATATTGCATACTTATGCAGTCATGTTGTATATTTATACGCATACGATCCTTTCACGCACAGAGCACGCTTGAGTTGCTCGGGGATTCATAGAATGAAGACGTTGCGGCACAATGCGATTCGCGAACTGGTGGCCCACGCTGAAGTGGCCAGCCAGGATGAGCTGCGACGCAAGCTGCGCCGCCGCGGCTTTGCCGTCACCCAGGCCACGCTCTCCCGCGACATTCACGAATTGAGACTCTCCAAAGGCCCCGGCGGATACACTTTATCGGGTGGCTCCTACGGCAATGGCTTAGCTTCGGCAGGCGAAGACAACAGTCCGCCTTCGGTCGCCGAGATGATGGAAAGCTTCGGCATGCGCGTCAAACAGGCCATGAATCAGGTGGTCATTGGCACCGTAATGGGCGGTGCCCAGCCCTTTGCCGCAGCTCTGGATTATGAAGCCTGGCCCGAGGTTGTAGGCACGGTAGCCGGCGACGACACCGTACTGGTGATCTGTCCCGACCTGCGCCGTGCGGCGGAGGTTGAAAACAAATTGAGAAAGATGCTCGAATCATGACAAAGTCGATTCAAACAGCAGTTGTGGGAGTGACCGGATACGCTGGCGCGGAGTTGGCCAGACTCTTGTTGCGGCATCCCCACCTGAAAGGCGCCCCACCGGTCTTCGCTGGCCGCGTGGACGCGCAGGACGCCGCGCGGGGCGGCATTCCTTTAAGCGAGATTCATCCGCATCTGGCCGATTGCCATGGCAACGGATCTCTGCGGCAGCAGCCGTTTTCCTGGGATCTGATGACCGATCTCGACGTCGACGTGCTCTTTCTCGCCACGCCCCACGAGCAATCGCGGGAGTGGGTGCCCGAGGCGCTGTCACGCGGCATTCGTGTCATCGACTTGAGCGGAGCCTGGCGGCTGATCGAGACAGAAAATCGCGCCGTCTACGCATTCGAAGACAAAGACGACAAGGTGGCCGCCGAGACTCAGGAGCAGGCTGTCTACGGCCTGCCGGAGCTGCATCGCAAGCAGATTGCAGGCGCGCGCCTCATCGCCAATCCAGGTTGTTATGCCACGTCGATCATTCTCCCTCTCCGCCCCCTTGTGGCCGCCGGACTGATTGATCTCTCACACGGCATCGTGGCCGACGCCAAGAGCGGTGTCAGTGGCGCGGGCAAAGCGCCCACCGCAAAAACGCATTTCATCGCTGCGGCCGACAACCTCTCTGCCTACGGCGCATTCACTCATCGCCACACCGGCGAATTGCTTGAGCAGATCGGCATCGACGCGAGCGAGATCACATTCACGCCGCACCTGCTGCCCATTCCGCGCGGCATTCTTTCGACGATCTACGTGCACTTCAACAAACCGCAGAGCAAAGAGAGCGTGGCGCATGTCTATCGCGAGTTTTTTGCGGGCAGTCCCATGGTTCGGCTCTACGACAAGACGCTGCCGCAGATTCAGTACTCGGTCAACACCTGCTACTCCGACATCGGCTTTCAACTCTCGGCCGACGGCCGGCGCGCGGTGATCGTCAGTTGCCTCGATAATTTATTGAAGGGCGCATCGAGTCAAGCAGTTCAAAATCTCAATGTCATGCTCGGATGGCCTGAATCGGAAGGTCTCGAATAGCAATCGCCGCGGAGGGCTCGGAATGAAGTACGTCGTCAAATTAGGTGGAGCTGGCCTGGAAAATCCGTCGCTGCTCGAAGGCTGCGTGCGCGCCATTGCCGAACTGGTGCGCGACGGCCATCAGGTATCCGTGGTTCATGGCGGCGGCGTGCAGTTGACCCGCACATTGAAGGTACTTGGCAAGCAAAGCGAGTTCATCGACGGACTGCGCGTGACCGACGCTGAAACCCGCGACGCGGCCTTGATGGTCTTTGCCGGCAAGGTGAATAAAACTCTTGTCGCCGCCCTCGGAGCCATTGGCCAGCCTGCCGTCGGGCTCTCTGGCGGAGACGGTCTCAGTTTTCGCGCCCGCAAAAAGCGCACCGGGCCTGACCTCGGCTACGTAGGCGAAATCGCATCGAGCGATCCGCGCCTGATTGAAGCGATCTGGCAAACTGGCTGCGTGCCGGTCTTCTGCTCGATGGCTTTGGGTTTTGATGGCGAGTATTACAACATCAACGCCGACGAAATGGCCGCAGCCTGCGCCGTCGCCTGCCACGCCGATGCCCTCGTCTTCCTCACCGACGTGCCCGGCGTCAAAGGCGTCACGGGCGAAGTCCTCCGATGGCTCTCCATCGATCAGATTGCCGAGATGGCCAAGACCGCCGTCATCTCCGGCGGCATGTTACCCAAGCTCGGCGCCTGCCGCGAGGCTCTTTTGAACGGCGTCAAGCGCGTGAGAATTTTACCTGCGGAAGCAGCCAGTTCCCTGCCCGACCTGTGCAGTTCCCGCGTAGCATTCGGCACCGAAGTCATGGTGGCCTAAGGAGAAATGATGAGTAAGCTCGAACAAATTCAAGCCGACGAAGCACGGCTTCTGATTCACACCTACGATCGTTTTCCTGTTTTATTTGTCGCAGGCGAAGACGTCCATTTGATCGACGAAAACGGCGACCGCTATCTCGATCTGCTCAGCGGCATCGGCGTCAACGCGCTGGGCTACAGCAACAAGACGATTCAAGATACGATCGCCGAGCAGAGCCGCACCTTGATCAATGCGTCGAACTACTACTTCAACGACAAGATGGCTGGCCTGGCCGAGCGCGTCACGCGGATCACCGGCATGGATCGCGCCTATTTTGGCAACTCCGGCTGCGAGGCCGTCGAGTGCGCACTCAAGCTCGCTCGCGCTCACGCCGGCCTCTTGCGCGAAGAAGGCAAGCAGATCGGCACCAAGTTTCTCGCGCTCGAACACAGCTTTCACGGCCGCACCTACGGCGCCATCTCGGCCACCTACAAGGAGAAGTATCGCGCGCCCTTCGAGCCCGTCGTTCCCGGCTTCGAGTTCGTGAAGTTCAACAACATCGAAGATCTCCGCGCCAAGTTCTCCAATGAAGTCTGCGGCATTCTTCTTGAAGCCATCCAGGGCGAAGGTGGCGTCCTCCCGCTCACGCAGGAGTTCTTTGCCGAGGCGCGCAAACTGGCCGACTCCACCGGCGCTCTGCTGATCGTCGATGAGATTCAAGCCGGCATGGGCCGCACCGGAAAGTGGTGCGCCTACCAGCACTTTGGCATTATGCCCGACATCACGACTCTGGCCAAACCCTTGGCTGGCGGCATTCCGATGAGCGCTACGCTCTGCACCAATGAAGTGGCGCGCGCCTTCCATGCCGGCATGCATGGAACAACCTTCGGCGGCGGTCCGCTGGCCTGCGCCGTCGCATCGGCGGTGATCGACATCATCGAAAAGGAAAATCTCCTCGCGCATGTCGTCGAGATCGGCGACTACTTCCAGGCGCAACTGACCAAGCTCGCCGAGCGCCACCCATACATCATCGATGTGCGTGGCAAAGGCCTGATGATCGCCGCCGAACTCAACTCAGCCGATCTGGGCAAGCTCGCCGTTACCGAGATGCTCAAGCATCATGTCGTCATCAACTGCACCAGCGACACGGTCCTGCGCTTCCTGCCGCCCTTCATCTTCGAGCGCGTTCATGTCAATACGACCATCGCCGCGCTCGACAAGGTCTTCACGGCATACACCGCGTCTCAAGCCGCCGTTCCATCTTCCGTAGGAGGTCAAATCCATGGCTAGTAATACTCTTCTAGAAAAATCCGCAGTTCCCGTCGCGACTGACCCCGACGTTCTTGCCGCCGCCACTCGCCTCAATGGCGAAGACATGTGCTCCATCGCCGATCTATCGAGCGCCGAAGTGCACGCGATCCTCAAGCTCGGCCACGACGTCAAGCGCAATCCCGGCGCATATCGCCATGCCCTCGACGCCAAACAAATGATCCTGATGTTCGAGAAGGCCAGCCTGCGCACCCGCCTCAGCTTCGAGGCCGGCATCAATACCATGGGCGGCAACGCGATCTTCGTCGACCAGACGAACTCGCCATTAGGCGAGCGTGAGTCCATCGCCGACGTAGCCAAGAATGTCGAGCGCTGGGTCGATGTGATTGTGCTGCGCACCTACGCGCACGACACCATCACCGAGATGGCCGCCAACTCGCGCGTGCCGGTCGTCAACGCGCTCTCTGATTTCGAGCATCCCTGCCAGGCGCTGGCCGACTTCATGACTCTCGATGAGCATTTCGGCCATGTGGCCGGACTCGACTTTACCTATGTCGGCGACGGTAACAACGTCTGCCATTCGCTGATGCTCACCGGCGCGCAACTCGGCGTCAACGTCACCGTGGCCACGCCGCGCGGCTACTCGCCCGACATCGAGATCGTCACTCTGGCACGCGACATCGCGCAGGCCAACGGCTGCGAACTCCGGCTGCTGCAAGATCCGCAAGCCGCCGTCGAGGGCGCCGATGCGGTCTACACCGACGTCTGCGTCAGCATGGGCTTCGAGCACGAGTCCACCAAGCGAGAGCCAATCTTCCGGCCCTTCCAGGTGAACGAAGTGCTGATGGCTAAAGCCAAGCCCAGCGCGGTCTTTATGCACTGCCTGCCCGCGCGCCGCAACGCAGAAGTCACCGACGCCGTCATTGACAGCGCACAATCGATCGTCTTCGACCAGGCCGAAAATCGTCTCCACGCGCAAAAGGCCTTGTTGCTTCTGCTCTTGGGAGGCCTCACATAGAAGCAATGGCGGATTATTGGCGAAAAGCTCCGGCGGCACAGGCGGCGCAGCCACTCCGACATGCTCTCGTGCAAAAGGGTGGCGAAAAGCTCCCGTAGGGAGCGCAGGAAAATAGCCCAGGACAAGCGAAGCGCAGTCCTGGGAAAGAGACCAAAGTGAATCCCGTGCCCCGTAGGGGCACTGTGAAACGGAATTCATTAGTAGCCTTTGCTCAGCTTGCTGTTTTGAAAGGGCACGGCTTTAGCCGTGCCGCAAAGCAGCAATAACGACGAGGGCTTTAGCCACTAAGGAATGGTTTTTGGTAAAAAATATTTCCTACTTGTCTTTCTCTTGGATCGTGAGGAGCTGTGAATGAAGTCGTTTGAGCCGCATCCACGTGCCGAAGATCGCAAACGTAGTGCAGTTGCATTAATCGAACTGCTGCTTACGAACAAGAAGCCGGAAGTACTTCCTGAACATCTTAAGGAACTCGTTAAGATATTGATAGGGAAGATCACCGAGGCTGACGGAAAGCGCAACACTCGATATTGGAGCAACCGCGCCCTTGAATGTCCAGAAGAGAAGCTACAACATGAGCACGTCTATACACGCAAGACGATGATTGATGCACTCTTTCAAGCTGGGCCCGAGAAACGGCAACAGATTCTGAAGCTTGCAATTGGATGCACTGTAACGGCCAAAGAGCACAAGGATCTCTCCCGATACGATAAGGTTTGCGATGGATGGAACCGATATGCAAGAGCCAAGGTACTTGTCACAAACATTGAAACAGGCAGACAGCAGGAATTAGTGGATGGAATTTGCTGAGACCTGACTGCCACCTTTGATTCAAACGAACATTGAGTCTCGATCTTGCGGTTAGATTGATCCATGATTTCTGATCCCTGACCCTACGAAAGGTTTCCAAATATGTCCGTAATTCTCGAATCCCTGCCCGTCGGCCAGAAAGTCGGCATTGCCTTCTCCGGCGGGCTCGACACCTCCGCCGCCCTGCACTGGATGAAGCAGAAGGGCGCCATCCCCTATGCCTACACGGCGAATCTCGGCCAGCCCGATGAATCCGACTACGACGCCATTCCGCGCGCCGCACTCGAATACGGCGCAGAAAATGCCCGCCTCATCGACTGCCGCGGCCCTCTGGTTCGCGAAGGCATTGCCGCCTTGCAGGCCGGCGCATTCCACATTACCACCGCTGGCGTTCCTTACTTCAACACCACGCCGATTGGCCGCGCCGTTACCGGCACCATGCTCGTCACCGCGATGAAGGAAGACGACGTCCACATCTGGGGCGACGGATCGACCTTCAAGGGCAACGACATCGAGCGCTTCTACCGCTACGGACTGCTCGTCAATCCCGATCTCAAAATCTACAAGCCCTGGCTCGACGAGGCCTTCATCGACGAACTAGGCGGACGCGCCGAGATGTCTGCGTATATGCAGCGCCACGGCTTCGCCTACAAGATGTCTTCTGAGAAAGCCTACTCCACAGACTCCAACCTCCTCGGCGCAACCCACGAAGCAAAAGATCTGGAGCAGCTCTCTTCTTCCGTCAAGATCGTCGATCCCATCATGGGCGTTGCCTTCTGGCGTGACGATATTGAAGTCCAGCGCGAACGGGTCGCCATTCGCTTTGAAGAGGGCTTCCCGGTCGCACTCAACGGCCGCGATTACACCGACCCCGTCGAACTTCTTCTCGAAGCCAATCGCATCGGCGGACGCCACGGCCTCGGCATGTCCGACCAAATCGAGAACAGAATCATCGAAGCCAAGTCTCGCGGCATCTACGAGGCGCCCGGCCTCGCCCTGCTCTTCATCGCCTACGAGCGGCTCGTCACCGGCATTCACAACGAAGACACCATCGAGCAGTACCGCGACCATGGCCGCAAACTCGGCCGCCTGCTCTATCAGGGCCGCTGGTTCGATTCTCAGGCCATCATGCTTCGCGAATCAGCACAGCGCTGGGTCGCCAAGCCTGTCACCGGCGAAGTTACGCTCGAGTTGCGCCGCGGCAACGACTACTCGATCCTCAACACCGAGTCGCCCAACCTCACCTTCCATCCCGAGCGTCTCAGCATGGAGAAGACCGAATCCGCCTTCTCCCCACGTGACCGCATCGGCCAGCTCACCATGCGCAACCTCGACATCACCGACACCCGCGGCAAGCTCCTCACCTACGCCGCATCCGGCCTCCTCACCCTCAGCCAAGGCAGCGAAATGCCCAAGCTCAACAGTGGCCCTGAAAAGAAATAAGCCAAGGGATAGCCCGAGAGACAGTCCGGTGAGCGCAATTTGTTTTGAAAGGGCACGGCTTTAGCCGTGCCAACAAGGGCATTTTAGAAACCTGGGCTTTAGCCCCGGAAGAAATGCCCGCCAACGAGAAGGACTAAGAGGAATCGAACTAGCAAATGTCGAACGAACAACAATCCGTGAAGATGTGGTCTGGCCGTTTCCGCGAACCGCTAGACACCGAATTCGAAGCGTGGCAGCGTTCGATTGTCTTTGACTGGCGGCTTCTCCCTCAAGAAATCGCCGCGAGTAAGGCCCACGCATCGGCTATTGCAGCCGCAGGCATCCTCACCAAGGATGAATTGGCCGTGATCCGTGGCGCGCTCGATGCCATTGCCGCCGAGCACCTCTCAGCGGCCGGCAAAGCGCAGGTGCGCGAGCACGAATCCGCCGAAGACATTCATCATTTTGTCGAACTGAGCCTGGCGAAAAAAATCGGCTCACTTGGCCTCAAGCTCCACACCGGCCGCAGTCGCAACGAGCAAATCGCCACCGATCTTCGCCTCTATGTTCGCGATTGCATCGAGCAGACCATTCAAGGTCTGGCAGCCTGGGCACGCGCGCTCGTCGAGAAGGCGCAAGCTTCTGGCGAGTCGGTCATGCCCAGCTATACGCACATGCAACGCGCCGAGCCTGTGCTTGTGGCGCATTGGCTGCTGGCCTATGTCGAAATGATCTTACGCGATGCGGCGAGGCTCACCGATTGCTCGGCGCGACTCAACTATTGTCCTCTCGGCTCCGGCGCCGTCGCTGGCGCTACGCTCGCCCTCGACCGTAACATCGCCGCACGCGAACTCGGCTTCACCGCGCCAACCAGCAATTCGATGGATGCTACAAGCGACCGCGATTTTGTTCTCGAATACCTGCAAGCCCTCACCTTCGTCGGCCTTCATCTCAGCCGCTTTGCCGAAGAGATCACGCTCTTCGCAACAGCGGAATTCAATTTTGTCACTCTGCCCGAAGCGTTTTCGACCGGCTCAAGCGCCATGCCGCAGAAGAAAAATCCCGACCTTACCGAACTGATCCGCGCTAAAGTCGGCAGAATTCACGGCGCTGCAGAAGCCGTCACCCTGCTGCTCAAAGGCCTGCCGTTGGCCTACAATAAAGACATGCAGGAGACCCAGGAGCCAGCCTTCGCCGTCGAGTTTGTGCCGCAGATGCTCTCGCTCGTGGCTCGTTTCACGGCGGCTCTCCAATTCAATCGCGACCGCATGAATGAAGCTGCGCAATCTGGCTACTTGAACGCCATGGCCGCTGCAACATATCTCGTGCACAAAGGCGTTCCCTTCCGGACAGCTCACGAGAAGGTGGGTAACGCCGTGCGCTTCGCAATCGAGAAGGGTGTTGAGCTCAACGCGCTCTCGCTCGACCAACTGCGCCAATTCGGCGAAGAGTTTGACCAAGACTTCTTCGCCGCCGTCACGCTCGCAGCCACGCTCGACTGCCACGACGTCATCGGGGGCACCGCGCGCAGTCGTGTCAAAGAGGCTCTGGCTGCGGCCTCCGAGCGCGTCAACGCATTCACTCAGGAGGCCGAGCATGTTGGTGCGTAAGGCCCTGCTCAAGGACGCTTCCAACGTCTACGACCTGGTGAACTCGCTCTCTACAGACGGCACGCTGCTGCGTCGCCCCTTCGCCGAGATCTGCGAAAATATTCGCGATTTCACCGTCGCCGAGTCCGATGGCGGCGTCTTCCTCGGCTGCGGCGCGCTCCACTTTTACGGCCCCCATCTCTGCGAAGTGCGTTCCATCGTCGTGAAGCCTGCCGCAAAGGGCAAAGGCGCAGGCGGACGCATTCTCGCCGCACTCATTGAAGAGGCCGAAGAGCACGGCATCCAGTCGATCTGCCTCTTCACGCGCATCTCCGACTTTTTTTTCAAATACGGCTTCCGCACCGTCGAAGACAAGGCCGAGTTGCCCGACAAGGTCTTCAAAGACTGCCAGAGCTGCCCCCGCCTGCACCGTTGCGACGAAGTAGCCATGGTGCGCGGCCGCATTCCCAAGGTCTCGATCCTCGGCCCGCGCGAACAAGCCGAGCAGCTAGTGCATCTTTCCGAGTAACTTTGTAGCGCCGGTCTCCAGACCGGCGCTACTGGCGGCCTCCACGCCGCCAGATTGGAAGCTGTATGTTGCTTTCCGGCCCAGTAAGAAGCTCTTATCCGGGTAAGTACGTTTTCGCTGCGATGGCCGTTTTCATGGCTGTGTTAATCTCGCTGTCTCTGCGTGCATCAATCAGGATATCCAGGGAAAACAGGCACAACACCCGACAGGGAATCACGACCAAGCCAGACCCGAAGAAGAGCGTTGAAGCGAATGTAGCCGTTGCTTTTCTGGCTACCTATATCCTCGTACTTCTTTTGTTTGGAATTTACAAGATGTGGCCGAACTGAAGCGAGCTAATCTACTGTGGCATTTGATCATTCGGCTGCTCAGTTCTTTGCATTCGCGCCGCGCTAACTACAACCTGCCCATAGCTCAGCCCGCCGTCTCCGGGGCTGACGTGTCCGTGTTGAAAGACCTCGAAGCCTTCTTCCTCCAGCCCTTCGCGCAGCAGCCGCGCCAATCGCCGGTTGTGCAGGCAACCGCCGCTCATCGCCACTTGGTGAATTCCAGTCTTTTCACGCGCATTGGCAGCTGCCCAGATGAATCCTTCCGCCACGCCAGCATGAAACCGCGCGGCTATTCGTTTCTTGCTAACGCCTCGCCGTGAATCTTCAACAATCGCCTGCCAAATGGAACCTGTTTTGATAATTAAAGAACCGTCTGGCGCGATGTCTGTGCAACTCCCTGCAGACCATAACTCAGGTACATAATCGTGGCGGCCCAAGCTATCCGGCTCATCCACAGCAACGCCTTCAAGCTCAATCGCCGCCTGCGCTTCGTAGTCCACCACGCGCCGGTTCAGCACCACAGCAGCCACAGCATCAAAGAGCCGCCCCAGGCTCGACGTCAACGGAGCATTTACGCCACGCTCGATCATCCGCTCCAGCACGCGTGCCTCTTGTTCGTTCGCCCCGGATAGCTCAGCAGCCGTCTTCACATCGAACCCCGCCCCACGCAGTGCCGCGAAGGCCATGCGCCACGGTTCCTTGATCGCCTTCTCTCCGCCCGGCATCGGCACATATTCGAGATGCGCAAACCGCTCAAAACTTTCCATCCGCGCGATCAACACTTCCCCGCCCCAGATCTTTCCGTCACTTCCGTAGCCGGTGCCGTCAAGCGCCAGTCCGATCACCTCGCCCATCAGGCCGTGCTCGGCCATGCAGCCCGCGATATGCGCATGATGATGCTGCACCGCGATCAGCGGGAGCTTGCGCTCGGCGGCCCACTCACGCGCCCATGTGGTCGAGAGGTAGCCCGGATGCAGATCGTGAACGACAACCTTCGGCTCAATCTCGAAGGTGCGCATCAAGTGGTCCAGCGATTCCTTGAAAAACTCAAGACCTGTCAGGTTTTCGAGATCGCCCAAGTGCTGGCTCTGATACGCGAACCGCCCACGAGCCAGCGCAAAAACATTCTTCAAATGCCCGCCGACAGCCAGCATCGGCGGCGCGTCAAACGGCAGCGGCACACCCAGCGGCACAAACCCTCGCGCCCGGCGAATGAGTTGAGGCGCTCCATCCACCACGGCAGCTACCGAGTCATCACAACGCTGCAAGATCTCGCGGTCGTGCATCAGAAAGGCATCGGCAATCCCGCCAAGTCGCACCAGAGCTTCGTCGTTATCAATGGCAATCGGCTCTTCGCTCAGGTTGGCCGACGTCATCACCAGCGCCCGCACGCGCGCGCCCGAAAGGAGCAAGTGTTGCAGCGGCGCATACGGCAAAAAAACGCCGAGCCAGGGAATCCCTGGCGCAACGCCGTCCGCAATGATCGAGCCCTCTCGCCGCCGCGCAAGCACAATCGGCCGCGCAGTTGTCGTCAGCAGCGCCTCTTCCTCTGCGGTCAGTTCACAGATCTCACGCGCAGCGCCCAGATCGCGCACCATCACCGCCAGCGGTTTTCCATAGCGATGCTTGCGCTCGCGAAGCCGCATGACTGCAGCCTCGTTCGTCGCATCTACGCTCAGATGAAAGCCTCCGATGCCTTTGATCGCCACAATACGGCCATCGCACAGCAACTGAATAGCCTGCTCAATGACCTCTAAAGATGCAGCAGCCGCGTTTTTTGAAGTAATGTTCCCGGAACCTGCGGCAGCCAATAGCTTCTGTTGCAAATGCGGCGCAATTGAACTCGTTGCTGTGCAGATCTCTCCGTTTGCCTCAACCAGCCACACACGAGGCCCACACTCATCGCACGCATTCGGCTGCGCATGGAAGCGCCGATTCAGCGGGTCGTCATACTCCCGCTGACAAGCCGCGCACATGGGAAACTTTGCCATCGAAGTCTGAGGCCGGTCATACGGAATCCGCCGAGTAATCGTGAAGCGCGGTCCACAGTTCGTGCAGTTGAGAAAGGGATAGAGGAAGCGGCGGTCCTGAGGATCAAGCAGTTCCCGCAGGCAATCCGGACAGGTTGCGGCATCCGCCGGAATCCCCGTGCTCACCCGCCCCATCACCTGGCTGGAGATAATCCGAAACTCCCCATCGCCAACCAGCGTTAATTCCCGCACCGCTACCGAATCGATCCGCGCCAGTGGCGGCGCCTCCGAGCGAAATCGAACAACAAACGCCTCTATCCGCGCCTGAGGCCCCTCAATCTCAATCGTCACTCCGTCCGTATCGTTGCCGATAAACCCACTCAAGCCTTCCTCTTGAGCCAGCCGATAGACAAACGGGCGAAAGCCCACGCCCTGCACCACCCCGCAGACCCGCACTTCGCGGCGTTCTCGTTTTGGCTGGCTTTCGTCGCTCAATGGCAAACCTCGCATCGGAGATCAGCATAGCGCATTCGCATTCCCTTGCATCCGTTTCAGGAATTCGAACTCCGTTCCTGTCTCATACTGCACAGGTTTCGTCTGGCAAGAGTCTAATCTGTAAGAGAAGAAACTCGAGGTGTTTCCGGATGATCTGTAGCAAACGGCCATGCGCGGCATACGTGCTCTCGGCAGCTCTCTTCCTTGCGGGCTTTGGAACCCTCTCCTCACCAGCTCAGCAGCCTGACCTTGCGTCTGTCATCGCAAAGGTCGATGCCGCCGTCAAAGCCCGGGTCGACCGCATCGCGTCCTATACCGTTACCGAACACTACGCCGTCTACCGGGGTAAGGACGAATCCAATCCCGCCGCCGAAATGACGGTACGCACCGATTACCGCAAAGAGACCGGCAAGACCTACACCATCCTCTCGCAATCCGGCTCCGGCATGATTCTCAAGCACGTCCTGGGCGCAATCCTCGACCGCGAAAAGGAGATCAATCAGCCTGGCATTCGCGAGCACTCGTGGCTCATCTCCGCCAACTATAAGATGTCGCTCAAGCCCGGCAGCGTGCAGCCGATCGATGGAAGGCCGTGCCTCGCGCTGACAATCTCTCCGCGCCAAAAGTCGCCCAATCTCATCGAAGGCGCCATCTGGGTGGACGCCAGAGACGGCTCCATCGTCCGTCTTGAAGGAAGCACTTCCGCAAGTCCCTCCGTCTTTACCGGGCCGACCCAACTGAATCGACAGTACGTTAACGTGAATGGCTTCGGCATGGCCACACACGCCAAAGCCACCTCCGACAGCTTTCTTCTAGGCCGCACCATCATCACCATCGACTATCTGGATTATCAAATCAAGCTTGCTCCCGCGCGGTAGGCACGTCCACCGCTGCTTAGCGCCAATCCGCCGCGTATGCGCTATACTGATTTTCGTGATACCGACTTTTGGCGACTGGAAACTCGACGCCGCGTTAGGCTCCTGCCTCCTTCTTGGCCTGCGACACGGCTTCGACTACGATCATCTTGCCGCCATCTCCGACATCACCGCCGTGCAACGCAATTGGCGCAGTGGCTTGCGTCTTGGGATGACCTACGCCTTGGGCCACGCCTTCACGGTGGCAGCGCTCGGCGTCGCTGTCTTGCAGTTGCACTTCACCTTGCCCCAGGGTGTAGACCATTGGACTGAAAGGCTGATCGGCATCACGCTGATCGTTCTCGGCATCGGGGTCGTCGCAGGAATTCTCCGCAAAGATGCGCACGGCCACTCGCACAGCCGCATCGAGAGCCGCCTGGCCATCGCCATCAACGGCGTCCTCTGGATTGCCTGGAAGACGCGCCACATCTGGAATCCTGAAGCTCCGCAACCCGAGCGTTTTCAGTGGATGTACAACGGTAAGTCCGTCTTTGCCATCGGCGTTTTGCACGGCGTAGGCGCTGAAACACCCAGTCAGTTAGCTCTCTTCTTCCTAACCGCCAACCTGGGTGGAACATCCCGAGGGATGTTAGGGCTCGCAGCCTTCGCAGCCGGCCTTGTCGCCATGAATGCCCTGATGACCGCCACCATGGGAGGAGCCTTCCGCGCCAGCGGACACCACCATCCGTACCTCTATCACATCATCGCCTGGACCGGCGCCGCCTACAGTTGCATCATCGGCATCATTTTTCTCTTTGGAATTTCAGACCGTCTGCCAGCTTTAACCTAGTCAGTAAAATCTCCTGACCTGGACCAGGTTTATCGGTCTGTTTTTATCGATAAAGAGTTATCTATTTGAAAAATTATCTATTTACATCGTGACCGGTATCACGGACCGCCCTTTCCAGCGAGCCCTACACTCACTTCAGACGAAGAGCGGAGCAGGGCTGACACAACCACCCTGCATCCAAAGTCTGTGTTTGGGAGGATTTGTGGCTGCATTCACACCACCGCCGCTTCCGAGCGACGACAAGAGATGGAAGATCGTGAACGGCACCATGCGCAAGAATGGATTTGCCCGTCACGCACTCATTGAGACGCTTCACACCGTACAGTCCGCCTTCGGCTATCTCGACGACGACTCGATCCGCTTTGTAGCCCGCAGCTTGCGCGTGCCGTTGAGCCAGGCATACGGCGTGGTGACCTTCTACCACTACTTCAGCCTGAAGCCGCCCGGCAAGCACACCATCACGGTCTGCGCCGGCACGGCCTGCTACATCAAGGGCGCCGACAAACTGATCGCCGCCGCCGAAGAGCGCTTGGGCATTAGCCAGGGACAGACGACCACCGACAGCCAGATCAGCCTGATGACGGCCCGTTGCGTCGGCGCCTGCAGCCGCGCACCCGTGGTGCTCTGCGATGGCGAAGTGGCCGGCGAAATGCACGCGGATTTGATGCTCGAGCAACTGGAAAGGTGGGCGGTGGAATGACGATCGAAGAGCTCGAACAAATAGCTAAAAGCGTCTCTCAGGAGAACGAGAAATACGATTTTGAAGTGAATGTCTGTATGGACCTGGCCTGTATGAGCCAGGGTGCGGACCGCCTGCGCGAAGCCCTGGTCACAGCAGCCGAGGCCTCCGGCAAGAAGGTACTCGTCCGCCGCACTGGCTGCATGGGCCCCTGCTCCTCTGGCCCGCTGGTTCGCGTAGACCCCGAAGAGCTGTTGTATCACCACGTAAAGTCGGTCAATGCCGATGCGATCGTGGAAAGCCTGGGCGGCGCGCCGGTTCCTGAACTGCAATGCGATCTGAGCGATCACTTCGACAAGCAGGTTCGCGTAGTGCTCGAGAATGCCGGCCACATCGATCCGGAGAAGATTGACGACTATATCTCCCGCGACGGATACAAGGCTCTGCTGACGGCGCTCACCGAGATGACGCCCAACGGCGTCATTCACCGCATCACCGAGAGCGGCCTCAGAGGACGCGGCGGCGGCGGCTATCCCACCGGACTCAAGTGGGGCACCGTTGCCAAGGCCGGCGGCGACATGAAGTACGTGGTCTGCAACGGCGACGAGGGCGACCCCGGCGCGTTCATGGACCGCAGCGTCATGGAAGGCGACCCGCATCGCGTCATCGAGGGCATGGCCATCGCCGCCTACGCGGTCGGAGCCAGCAAAGGTTTCATTTATGTCCGCGCCGAGTATCCAGTGGCTGTCAGCCGCCTAACCACAGCGTTGCGCGATGCCCGCCGCCGTGGCCTGCTGGGCAATGGAATCTGCAACACGCCCTTCAACTTCGACGTCGAGATTCGCCTCGGTGCCGGAGCTTTTGTCTGCGGCGAAGAAACTGCTTTGCTTGCCTCAATCGAAGGCCGGCGCGGCACGCCAAAGACGCGGCCTCCCTACCCCGCCGTGAGCGGTCTGTGGGGCAAGCCGACACTGCTCAATAACGTTGAGACCTACGCCAACATCGCACCCATCGTTCGCAACGGAGGCAAATGGTTTGCCGACATGGGTTCGGAGAGAAGCAAAGGAACCAAGGTCTTCGCCCTCACCGGCAAGATCTCCCACACTGGCCTAGTCGAAGTACCCATGGGCATCAAGCTGCGCGAGATCATTGAAGTCATCGGCGGCGGCGTGCCAGACGGTCACACCTTCAAAGCGGTACAGACCGGCGGACCCTCCGGCGGCTGCATTCCCGCCGAGATGCTCGACCTGGGTGTGAGTTACGATGCGCTCATGGCAGTCGGCTCCATCATGGGCTCCGGCGGCATGATCGTTATGGACGACACCTCCTGCATGGTCAACGTGGCCCGCTTCTTTGTCGAGTTCTGCATGACCGAGTCCTGCGGCAAGTGCATTCCCTGCCGCGCCGGCACGGCCCAGATGTTCACCCTGCTCACGCGCATCTGCAACGGCAAGGGAACCATGGCGGACCTGGACACCTTGGTTAGCCTCTGCGAAACCATCAAGGAAACCAGCCTCTGCGGACTGGGCATGACCGCGCCCAATCCCGTGCTGAGCACGCTCAAGTACTTCAGAAACGAGTACATCGAGCATATTGTGAACAAGCGATGTCCGGCTGGCGTCTGCACCATGGTAGCGCAAGTGCCTGAAGCTCCACAGGAGGTGTTGGCATGAGCGAAAACATGGATGTAAGAACGCTGAAGATCGACGGCCATGAACTGAGCGCCCGCGCCGGCCAGACCATTCTCGAAGTGGCGCGTGAGAATGAAATCAACATTCCCACACTCTGTCACTTGGAAGGTCTGAGCGATGTCGGCGCATGCCGCCTTTGCCTCGTCGAGATCAAGGGCTCGAACAAGCTGCTCCCCGCCTGCGTGGCAACAGTTCACGAGGGCATGGAGGTCACCACCAACACCGACCGGCTCCAGAAGCACCGCCGCATGATCATCGAACTGCTCTTCGCCGAGCGCAACCACATCTGCGCAGTCTGCGTCTCCAACGGCCATTGCGAGCTTCAAGCCATGGCGCAGGAGCTGGGCCTGACCCATATCAGCCTGCCCTATCGCAACCCCGCGCTGACCTTCGATGCCTCGCATGAGCGCTTCACCGCCGATCACAACCGCTGCATCCTCTGCACTCGCTGCGTAAGGGCTTGCGCTGAGATTGAAGGCGCGCACGTCTGGGATGTAATGGGGCGCGGCATCAACTCCATTGTCATCACCGACCTGCACGACGACTGGGGAAAGTCCAGTTGCACGAGCTGCGGAAAGTGCGTCCAGGTCTGCCCCACAGGAGCCCTCTTTGACAAGAGCAAGATCGGCTCCGAACACCCCAAATACCCCGATTTCCTGCCTTACCTGAACCTGATGAGGGAAGCCCGATGAGCAAACTGAAAGTTGCAACCGTATGGCTCGATGGATGCTCCGGCTGTCACATGTCGTTCCTCGACATGGACGAACGGCTCCTCGAACTGGCCCAGTTGATCGATGTGGTCTATAGCCCCATCGTCGACGCAAAAGAGTTCCCCGACGAGGTGGACATTGCTTTGGTCGAGGGAGCCGTAGCCTCCGAGGACGACGAAAAGAAAATCAAAAAAGTTCGCGCCCACTCCAAAATGCTCATCGCCATGGGCGATTGCGCCATCACCGGCAACGTGCCCTCGATGCGCAATCCCATTGGCCCCGAGGCGATTCTGGACCGCGCCTACATCGAGAACGCCGACCTGCAAAAGCAGATTCCCTGCGTCGTGGTGCCCAAGCTGCTCAAGATCGTGCGGCCCATCCACGAATTTGTGGCCGTCGATGTCTTCCTGCCCGGCTGCCCGCCCTCGGCTGACACATTCCACACAGCGCTCACCGCGCTGGTAACCGGTGCGCCATTGGATATTTCAGCCCTCACCCGCTTTGGAGCCTGAGGTAGCGCCGGTCTCCAGACCGGCTGTCGTGCGGGCCTCCGCGCCCGCACTTGTTGAAGGAACTTGGAGCTTTCTATGACACAGACGATCACCATTGATCCCGTTACACGCCTCGAAGGCCACGGCAAGATCACCATCATGCTCAACGACCAGGGCGAGGTGACGGACGCACACTTCCATGTAACCCAGGTACGCGGCTTCGAGAAGTTCTCCGAAGGCCGTCCCTTCTACGAGATGCCAAGCCTGATGGCGCGCATCTGCGGCATCTGCCCGGTCTCGCACCTGCTCGCCTCGGCCAAGGCCTGCGAAGCCATCATGTCGGTCCGTATTCCGCATACCGCCGCGCAACTCCGGCGCATGTTGAATCTCGCCCAGATGGTGCAGTCGCACGCCCTGAGCTTCTTCCATCTCTCGTCTCCGGATCTCCTACTCGGCATGGAGTCCGACCCGGCGAAGCGCCACATCTTTGGCGTGGCTGCCGCACGGCCTGATCTCGGTCTGGCTGGAATCGGCCTGCGCCGCTTTGGCCAGCACATCATCGAGTTGCTGGGCACCAAGCGCATCCATACCGGCTGGGTCGTCCCCGGTGGCGTCACCGAACCGCTCACATCCTCCCGCCGCGACGAAATTCTCGCCATGCTGCCCGAGGCCTATGCAAACATCGCTCTGGCGCTCACAGCCTACAAGCAGATCGCCGACTCCTTCTCGCAGGAGATCTCGGTCTTCGCCAACTTCCCGTCGAACTATCTGGGCTTAATCAACGAAGACGAGTCCTTCGAGATCACCGACGGCGCGCTGCGGCTCATCGATCCCCAGGGCGCGATCATCGAGGACGGCATGAACGCCAGCCGCTTCACTGAGCAGATCGGTGAGGCCGACGAAAACTTCAGCTACACCAAGTTTGTCTACTACAAGGCCCTCGGGTATCCCGAAGGCAGCTATCGCGTAGGCCCGCTTGCTCGGCTCAATATCGTCAAGTCCATGGGAACACCGCAGGCCGACAAGGAACTGGCTCTCTTCAAGCAGATCTCCGTCGGACCGGTCGAGAGTTCCTTCCACTACCATCACGCGCGACTGGTCGAAGCTCTCTACGGCATCGAGAAGATCGAACAGATCCTCACCGATCCGCTCATCCTCGACACCCATGTACGCGCCACCGCCGGCGTCAACCGTCTCGAAGGAGCCGGCCAGATCGAGGCTCCGCGCGGCACCCTCAACCACCACTACAAGGTGGACGAAAACGGCAAGATCACCTGGGCCAACCTGGTCGTAGCCACCGGCCACAACAACAACGCCATGAACAAGGGCGTGCTGCAGTCGGCTCGCGCTTACGTCAAGGACGGTAAGTTCACCGAGGGCGCTCTGAATCGTGTCGAAGCCGTGATCCGCACCTTCGATCCATGCCTGAGCTGCTCCACCCACGCCTTCGGCCAGATGCCGCTGGCTCTCACCCTGGTCAACGCCGACGGCAAGGTGGTCGACCAGCTCATCAGTTAAACGCACCTGGTGCGCCGGACTCCAGTCCGGCTGTCGTGTGGGCCTCCGGGCCCACACTCTTCTTAATCCGCATCGAGCCTGGCTGGGTGCCCACCCTAGCCGCGTCTTTGTTTTTGCGGCTAGGGTGGGATACATTACTGCCTAAAGAGCCACTTGACGACTCACACAAAAACCCGATGCCTCATTCTCGCCTGCGGCAGCACTTTGCGCGGAGATGACGGCGTCGGGCTTTGGCTTGCTGAGTGGGCCGAACGCCGCTTCGCAGACCAGCCAGCCGTCCGCGTCATTGCCGACCATCAATGGACTCCTGAACTGGCTGCGGATGTCGCTCATGCGCAATCCGTCCTGTTCATCGATTGCACCCTGGATTCCCCGCCCGGCGCGGTACATCTGTCGCCCGTTGAACCGGCCAGCGACGCACAGGTTCGCGCAACCCATCATCTTGACGCAGCCCAACTGCTCGCCCTGGCAGGCAAGCTCTTCAATTCCCTGCCCCAGAACTCCCAGTTGCTCACCATCGGCGCAGGTTCAATCGAAATGGGCGAGAACTTCAGCCCCACAGTGACGGCATCCCTTCCCGAAGCCTGCCACCTGATCGAAGAGACGATCCTGCAATGGTTTGAATGAGAAGTGATCTCACTTCCCAATAATCTGTCATCCTAGCAACTATTACGACAAACGGAACCGAAGGAGCTGGGGTTGCATTTATCTCTGTCCTTTATCAATACGACCTTTTTTTAGTTTCCCATTGTAACTAACGTAAAGTGTCCACCATCCGCCGTAATGTGTTTCCGAACTTGAGCCAATCACTGTCTGATGGCCCTCTAACAGGATGTCTGGTCAATGCCAGAATCGTGCGGCCGCATTTCCTGAAATGTGCGAATTGAGGAGCCACTTCAGCGAAGGTAAACTCTGATTCCGAAATCCTTCTCGCACCTAAAGCGTCAGCCATCTTATCGTATGACTTCCAACAACTTTTCCCATACATGATTACAAATGCGGGCTCATTGTCTCGAATCCTCTCCTGAATGAATTCCATCCTCTGCCCTCTGAATTTCTTGCGGTCCTTCTTCTCATTTTGATTTCGAGCCGCTAGTCCGGAAAGTTCGATAATGCATGTGCAGCTATCTCGGCGTCCCCATTTTTCTTGTTGATATTTGAGGCGACTCGAACTATCCTCCGGACCTTCCGGGAATGCACTCAACGCCTGGAGGAGCCGACCCCATGTTCGTTGAAGAATAGCCCCTTCCCCATAAACCCTTGCTTTCGGGTCGATGCGCGAATACATATCAAGATGAAAATCGCGACAGTCGTCCAACTGCCGACTACCAAAATTGCGCCATGTTTCTATTCGCGCACCAAGGCCATCCTCGTTCGGGTCCATACCCTGCTCGGGGCCAAGAAACCAATAGGGTGCTTTCCAGCTTCCAAAGCCATAGCAATTGAGCGCCATGTCGTCAAAATCACTATTTAGAGTCATGATTCCCCCCGTCCAAATCAATTAAAAGTTGAGATCAATTTTACGCCTTGGCCAGCCTAGCCGAAGGTTGCCTCGCAATATCCAGATCTGTCCCGATTCCGGCGGCAAAAGCGAAGAACAGAATGCAACAAGAGAGTCCTTCCACTACTCTCCGGGGCGCCTTGGATGACAGTTCTTTAGTAGTTCAAATACCAACGGCGGCCGCATCGAAATGCGGCCGCCGTTGGTTTGCAAGCAGTTAGTGAACTTCCCTAGAACGCGCCGACCGTCTGACGCAAGCTGTAAGAGCTGAGCGTCTTGATGTAGTTGCCGCGGTCAAACGGAGAGGTGTCCGGAACAGACCGGCGGCTGAGGCAGCCACGCGTCTCCCACAGCGAGGTGTACTCGCGCTTTTCCAGCCAATAATGCACATCGGCCAGCACCCGCTTGATGTGTTCGATACCGTGAATGTGCAAAGCCGAAGCCATCATCGTCACGCCGGCTCCCGCCATGATGCCCTTGAGCACATCTTCGGCCGAGTGAACGCCACCTGAAATAGCCAGATCGATGTTCATGTGGCCGTAGAGGATCGCCGCCCAATGCAACCTTGGCAGCAGCTCCGACGGTGTAGAGAAGTGCAGCGTGGGCCGCACCTCCAGCGTCTCGATGTCAAAGTCCGGCTGATAGAAGCGGTTGAAGAGCACCACGCCCTTCGCGCCCGCCGTCTCCAGCTCCGCTGCGATCTGCGGAATGCTGGTGAACGAGCGCATCAGCTTGACCGAAACCGGCACCTTTACCGCACCGGTAACAGCCTTTACGAGCTCGATCAGTTGCCCTTCGAGAACCGTCGAAGTATGGCTCTTGTCGGTGGCCAATGCATAGGTATTCAACTCGATCGCATCGGCTCCGGCCTGCTCCATATCCTTGGCAAAACGTACCCAACCGCCTTTTGTGGCTCCATTCAGGCTGGCCAGAATCGGGATCTTCACCGCTTCCTTGCAGCGGCGCAGGTGTTCGAGATAGGTATCCTGCGTCATGCGGTAGTCGTTCAGATCGGGCAGGTAGCCGAGCGACTCGGCAAACGAGTCCGTGCCGCGCGACAGGTCGTCGTCCAGCGCCTTGGACTCGAGCGCCAACTGCTCCTCAAAGAGCGAGTTCAGTACGATCGCCGAGGCGCCGGAGTCTTCCATCCGGCGCACGTTGTCGATGTTCTCCGAGATGGGCGTCGAGGAAACCACGATCGGTCCATTCAGCTTCAAACCAAGATACTGCGTTGAAAAATCGATCATTTTGTACCTCCGGAAGACACCGATACCATTTCTTCTTTCCGTACTTCGTCTGTTGTCGCCGAAGGGGCTACAGCCTTCTCCGGGGGAGCGATGTTCGGCGTCTCGCCACGGCCCGGCATTGCGGCCCGCGCCGAGTAGACGCGCCACTGGCGCTCCACGTCGTCTTGCGCTTCCACCAGCAGCTCCGCCGCCAGCTCAGGATTGCTGCGCGCTAGCATAGTGTAACGCGCTTCGCGATATGTGTACTCCTTGAGCCGGATCGCGGGAGCCTTCGAGTCGAGCTGGAAGGGATTCTTGCCCGATTCGCGCAAGTCTGGATTGTAACGCATCAGCGGCCAGTAGCCAGACTGAACAGCCAACTTCTGCTGCTCCAGTCCATGCACCAGGTCATAGCCGTGCGCGATGCAACTGGCATAGGCGATGATGATCGACGGTCCATCGTGCGCCTCGGCCTCTTGGAAGGCCTTGGCTACGTGGCTGTCGTTGCCGCCCAAGGCCACCTTGGCCACGTAAACCGAGCCGTAGCTGACGGCTTCCATCGCCAGGTCCTTCTTGCTGTTCTTCTTGCCGCTGGCGGCAAACTTCGCCACCGCGCCGCGCGGAGTAGCCTTGGACATCTGGCCGCCGGTATTCGAGTAGACTTCAGTGTCCAGCACCAGCACATTGATGTTCTTGCCAGAGCCGAGCACGTGATCCAGTCCGCCGAAGCCGATGTCATACGCCCATCCGTCGCCGCCCAGAATCCAAACGCTCTTGCGAACCAGTGAGTCGATCACCGCAAGCAGATTGCGCGCATCCGAGCTGTCCTGGCCCGTGAGCTTTGCCTTCAGAGCCACCACCCGCTCGCGCTGTGCGTTGATCTCGGTTTCAGTGGCTTGCGGAGCGGTCAGCAATGCCGTGGCCAGTTCGTCGCCGATCACCGGAGAGAGCCGCTTCACCAGCAGTTCGGCAAACTCCTTCTGCTGATCGAGAGCGATTCTCATGCCAAAGCCAAACTCGGCATTGTCCTCAAAGAGCGAGTTGGCCCACGTCGGTCCACGGCCCGCGGCATTCGAGGTATAAGGAGTGGTCGGCAGGTTGCCGCCATAGATCGACGAACAGCCCGTCGCGTTGGCCACATACAGCCGGTCGCCAAACAGTTGCGTCAGCAGCTTCACATACGCCGTCTCGCCGCAACCCGCGCAGGCGCCAGAGAATTCAAACAACGGCTGCAGCAGTTGCAGATCCTTCACCTGCGTGTGTGAGAGCTTGGCGCGATCAACCTCAGGTAGTGAAAGGAAGAACTCCCAGTTGGCGCGCTCGGCCTCGCGAATCTCCGGCTGAGAGGCCATATTGATGGCCTTCTTGCTGGCATCGCTCTTGCTCTTCACCGGGCAAACCTCGACGCAGACCGCGCAGCCGGTGCAATCTTCCGGTGCAATCTGCAGCGTGTAGTGCTCGTCTTCCATGCCCTTCCACTTCGGCTTGGCCCACTTGAAGCTCTCCGGCGCACTCGCCGCAGCTTCGGCGCTGTATACCTTGGCGCGAATCACCGCGTGCGGGCAGACCATTGCGCACTTGCCGCACTGGATGCAAAGATCCTTGTCCCAAACTGGAATGAACTGAGCAATGTTGCGCTTTTCATACTGTGCCGTACCGGTCGGGAAGGCTCCGCCCGCCGGAATCGCGCTGACCGGAAGCAAGTCGCCCTTGCCGGCTGCAATCTCGCCGAGTACGTTGCGCACAAACTCCGGCGCCTTGCTGTCGATCGAAGGAATCAGATCGAAGCTGGATGAGGCGGCCGTGGGCAGCTCGACCTTGTGCAAGTGCGCCAGAGCCGCGTCCACAGCCGCGAAATTCTTCGCGACCACAGCCTCGCCACGTTTGCCATAGGTCTTCTTGATTGCCTTCTTGATCTGCGCAATCGCCTCTTCGCGCGGCAACACGCCGCTGATGGCAAAGAAGCAGGTCTGCATGATGGTGTTGATGCGCGTGCCCATGCCGGCCTCGCGCGCCACCGTATAACCGTCGATCACGTAGAATTCGATCTTCTTCTTGAGCATCTCCTGCTGCGTGCTCTTCGGCAGATGGTCCCAGACCTCGGCCGCCGAATAAGGCGAGTTCAGCAGGAAGACCGCACCGGGCATTGCCGCCTCCACCACATTCATCTTCTCCAGGAAGCTGAAGTTGTGGCAGGCCACGAAGCTTGCGCGAGTGATCAGATAGCTCGACCGGATCGGGTTCGGCCCAAACCGCAGGTGCGAGGTCGTCATCGAGCCCGACTTCTTCGAGTCGTACACGAAGTAGCCCTGTGCGAAGTTGTCCGTCTCGGTGCCGATGATCTTGATCGAGTTCTTGTTCGCACCCACCGTGCCGTCCGAGCCCAGTCCATAGAACAGAGCGCGCACAGTCTTCGGGTCTTCGGTCGAGAACGTCGGATCGTACGTCAAGCTCGAGTGCGAGACGTCGTCGTCGATGCCGATCGTGAAGTGGTTCTTCGGAGCAGCCTTGGTCATCTCGTCGAAGATGCCCTTGACCATCGCCGGCGTGAATTCCTTCGAAGACAATCCATAACGTCCGCCAATGACCGCGGGCTTGGCAAACGGCAGTGTGGCCTCGTTTTCGGCCAGCACCGTCACGATGTCCATATAGAGCGGCTCGCCTGTCGCGCCCGGCTCCTTGCAACGGTCCAGAACCGCGATCGACTTGACCGTCTTCGGAAGCGAGGCCAGGAAGGCCTTCGAATCGAAGGGCCGGTACAAGCGAACCTTGACCATGCCGATCTTCTCGCCCTGCTTCACCATCAGGTCTACGGCCTCTTCGGCTGCTTCGGCACCAGAGCCCATCAGAATAATCACGCGCTCGGCATCCGGCGCGCCATAGTAGTCAAACAGGTGATAGGCGCGGCCCGTCTGCTTGGCAACGCGATCCATCACATCCTGCACGATGCCCGGAACAGCAGCATGATACGGCGTGCAAGCCTCGCGCGCCTGGAAGAAGACATCCGGGTTCTGCGCCGTGCCGCGAATGATCGGGCGATCCGGGCTCAGCGCGTTCTGCCGGGCCTGGATGATGAACTTGTCGTCCACCAGCGCGCGAATCGTCTCGTCGCTGATCGGGATGATCTTGCCCACTTCATGCGAGGTGCGGAAGCCGTCAAAGAAGTGAATGAACGGAATGCGCGATTCAAGCGTGGCAATCTGCGCCACCAAGGCCATATCCGTCACTTCCTGGACTGAGTTCGACGCCAGCATCGCCCAGCCCGTCATCGCGCAGGCCATCACGTCCGAGTGATCGCCAAAGATCGACAGAGCATGTGTGGCCAGCGTACGGGCCGTCACGTGCATCGTCGCCGGGGTCAGCTCACCGGCAATCTTGAACATGTTCGGAATCATCAGCAGCAAGCCCTGCGAGGCCGTGAAGGTGGTCCCGAAGGCACCCGCCTGCAACGCGCCATGCAGCGCGCCAGCCGCGCCGCCTTCGCTCTGAAGCTCTTCCACGATGGGCAATGCGCCCCAAATATTCTTCTTCCCCTCCGAGCGCCACTGATCCGCCCACTCGGCCATCGGCGACGAGGGGGTAATCGGGTAAATTGCAACAACCTCAGAGAGTCGATAGGCTACCGAAGCGGCTGCTTCGTTCCCATCCAAAATCACCATTTTCTGCTCACTCATTTGCTATGCCTCATGACGCGGTAGGCGGAAATTCGACCGCTCATTTGAGTCTCATATCTGGGCCTGAGAGTCGCTGTGATGTGGGACACAGGGCGGCCGGAAATTACCGCATTGCGAATACAATTTCACGCACCGTCTGAGCGCAATTTCAAAAAGGAAATGGGGTTCGGTCAGCGAATGATCCGCCACTCACCGCCTATATCACTGATGCTCCACCATCTTCGGGGTTTTGGCCTTCTCGATCTCCGTGAGATCAAGCAGTCATGCTACTGAAGCGATTCATCGTAGTTACCGATAGTCTTCGTAGGGAATGCCGTCTGTGCCTGTGTCAGACCGATGCTCGCATTCAGGCGCCGCGCATCGCCGGCCATTCTACCGCCGCAAAAAAAGGACCGTTGAGCCATGTCGAACAAAGGGTTTAGCCGTTACGGCACATTCAGGGCAGATCGCAACTGCTCACACCGCAAGATCTTTCACGCACTTGCCATCGCGCTCTTGATCCTCGTCGTGCTGCCGGTCATGGGGTGCGGAGGCAGCTCGAATTCCCCGGCTCCCATTGTTACGGCAACCCCAATCGATTACTCCAATGCGCAGAACTGGGAGACCTTGCCGAATGCCTCTCAAGGCGTGGACGTCTTCTTTGTCTATCCCACAACTTACACCGCAACAAGCACTTTGGGGCCTGTCTGGACGCCGCCGTGGAATCAGTCGGTAGCGGATGCCCGTGTCGACTCGGTGATCAAATTCCAGGTAACCTCGAAGACCGGAGTCTTCGCCAAAGCCGGCACAAACCTCTATGTGCCCTATTTCCAACAGACTTCCGGCGGGGATGTCCTCAAGGCTCTTCTGTTTTCAACCACTCCCCAGAATGCAGACGCCGCCAACGCAGCCATGCAGGTGGCTTATCGGGATGTTTCAAACGCCTTCGACTACTACATGAAGCATTTCAACAAAGACGCGAAAGGCAATCCGCGTCCGTTCATTCTGGCAGGCCACAGCCAGGGCTCCAACCTTTTGCTCATGCTCTTGCAGGACAAGTTCTCCGATCCCTCGCTCAGGAAGCAGCTAATAGCCGCATATGTAATTGGCTGGTCGGTCACTTCCGACGACATGAACAGCTATCCTGCATCCCTGGGACAGCTCGGCATCTGCGGCTATCCCAGTACAAGGCAGACTGGCTGCATCGTCACCTACAATACCCAGTCGTACGCAGGTGATTTCACGATGGCTCCCGGATCGTCCAATCTCGGAATCGTCAAGAAGAATGCTTACAGCGTGAACCCGCTCACCTGGGTGGCGAGCGGCCCCGGAGAAGTCGAATCGCCCGGAGCCGCCGCAGCGGCAAATATGGGCGCCGTCTTCTACCAGGGCCAATTGGGCACCGTTTCTCCGGTGACATTCATTCTGAATCCCGACACAGGCGATTACACCTATGAGATCGCCGCTTATACAGACGCGCAAAACAACGATGGAGCATTAGTGATCGATGCCACAGCCTTGCTGGCTCCCGCCAAACAGCCCAATCTCAAATCTCCATACGATGTAGTGCCGTTCTTTCACAACTACGACTACAACTTCTTCTATCGCAATCTGGAACAGAATGTCGTAGACAGGATCAGTGCATACAAATCGAAGTGATTGTGAACCGCCTCCGAAGATAAACCTCTGGATTAGTTCAGAGCATCTTCGGAGAAAGTGGGGTCCAAATTATCTCTTGCCGAGCCCTCGCCAGGAAGGAAGAGGCAGATTCTCGCTTTTCCGTCTCCCAAGTCAATCTCGCAGCACACCTAGCGTGACATAAATCACATCGCTCTCCCCGCTTTCGCTGATACAAAGTGTCTATCGATCCGATAAGCAGAGCCAGAGGGGGCTTCAGAGGGGTAAGAGCAGTTGGCGCGGAAGCTGCCAACCGCTCCCTTTCGGATGCTGAGCGTTGCGTGTGACGGATACGAATGACTGAATAAACCTGTATTTGCGACTCAAGCAGAAATCGTCGTATACTGAATTCAGACTATTATGGTCGTATTTGAAAGACCGCTTAGGAGCGGTCTATCGGAGTCGTCCGGTTGAGCGTACTGAGTGAACTGAATGTGGGAGATAGCGGGGTGCTCATCGGCCTCGATCTGCCCGAATCCGTGCAGAACCACCTGATGCATATGGGCTTTGTCCCCGATGCGCTGGTGACGGTGCTGCGCCGCGCCCCGGCCGGCGATCCTACCGTCTACGGCGTGGACGGCATGGAGATTGCACTTCGGCGCGAAACCGCAGCGGCCATGCAAGTGCGCGCCCCAGAATCAGCCGATCAGGATGCCCCCGAAGTGATCGAGGCCGCCCGATGAGCGCCTGCTGCACCACTCCTGAATTCAAGCCGCCCACCGAGCCAGCGCCTCCGGGGGCTCTCAGAACTGTAGTCCTCATCGGCCCGCCAAACTCCGGCAAATCAACCCTCTTCAACCGTCTGACCGGTCTCCGCCAGAAAGTAGCCAACTTCCCCGGTGTCACCGTCGAACAGCGCATGGGCTTGATGGCTGGCGTTGGCCGGCCCGATCTGACCCTCATCGACCTGCCCGGCATCTACTCGCTAGACCCCTTCAGCGAAGACGCCCGGGTCTCGATCGACGTGCTGCGCGGCGAAATGCCCGGCACGCCCAAGCCCGACGCCGTGCTGCTGGTCATGGATTCCCTGCACCTGACTCGCCAGTTGATGCTGGCCGCTCCGGTACTGGCTTTGGGGCTGCCCACCCTGGTCCTGCTCAATATGACCGACCTGATGGAGGCCCGAGGCGGCAAGATCGACGCCCTCAAGCTCGCCCGCGAACTGGGCGCTCCCGTGGCCCAGATCAGCGCCGTCAAGGGAGCAGGTCTCGACGCCATCCCTCTCTTTCTCAATCAGCAGACCGACCGCGCAGCTGCAAAACCGCTCACCCTGCCCGTAGTTGGCAATGCGGCAAGCGCTCACAGTTGGGCCGCGCAGATCAGCCGCCGCACCGGCTATCGCGCGCCACTCTCAGTCGAGGGCACGCGCAAGATCGACAATGTGCTGCTGCATCGCTTCTGGGGGCCTCTGCTGTTTCTGGCTGTTGTCGTCGGAGTCTTTGAGGTCGTTTTCTCGATCGGCCAGCCGCTCTCCGACGGCTTTGGCGCGATTCTGGCCGATATTGGCAACCTGGTCCGGCCTCTGTTGCCCGCTGGCTGGGTCCAATCCCTGCTGCTCGACGGCGCCTGGAAGGGCATCTCGTCCGTGCTGGTCTTTCTGCCGCAGATTCTGCTGCTCTTCCTGTTTATTGGCATTCTGGAAGACTCCGGCTATCTCTCTCGCGCGGCTCTCATCGCCGATCGCGTCATGCGCACCATTGGCTTGAACGGCAAGGCCTTCATTCCCCTGCTCTCGGCCTATGCCTGCGCGGTTCCAGCCATCATGGCCACCCGCACCATTGAAAACAAGCGCGACCGGCTGGCCACGATCCTGGTCACGCCCTTCATGACCTGCTCGGCGCGGCTGCCGGTTTACATGCTGCTGATCGCCGCCTTCATTCCGAACACGACTTACTTGCACGGGATCATCGGCCTGCAAACCCTAACAATGCTGGGACTCTATCTCGCAGGCTTTGTCGGCGCAATGACCACCGCGTGGCTGCTCAAGAGTTCTATTCTCAGGTCCAGCGACGCCCCCTTCATTCTGGAACTTCCGCAGTATCGTATGCCTACGCTGCGCTCGCTCGGGCTGCGCGTGATCGATCGCGGACGAGTCTTCTTGCGCCAGGCCGGCACCATCATCCTCTGCGTCACGCTGGCGCTTTGGGTGCTGGCGCATCTGCCGGTCATTCATTCAGCCGGCGGCACGGTCTCTGCACCGGAACTGGCCAATAGCCTCATTGGCCGCCTGGGCCACTTCATCGAACCGGCCATTGCGCCTCTGGGCTTCAACTGGAAGATCGGCATCGGACTGCTATCGAGCGTGCTGGCGCGCGAGGTGATGGTCTCGACGATGGGTACGCTCTATGGAGCCGAGGCCGATACGCACGCCCTGAGCCTGCAAACCGCGCTGCACCAGGACATGACCCTCGGCGGCGCGCTGGCGCTGATGATCTTCTTCGCCTTCGCCATGCAGTGCACCTCGACGATGGCCGTCGTCCGCCGCGAAACCAACAGTTGGAAGTGGCCCGCAGTGCAATTCCTCTATATGCTGACGCTCGCCTGGCTCGCCGCCTTCGCGGTCAACCATCTGGCAATCCTCTTCCTCGGCTAAAAGCATCCGCTGTTTGATGGGATCCCTGATTTTTCCCGTCGACAACGTGCGCGCGAAGAGGACACATCTCCTCCCGGCATTTCTGCGACGGCACCGTCAGCGGCTTCATGGCAACCCCAAGGCAATCGAATGAACGAATTCTGTTGCTGAAACGGATCCCTTTCCATCGGCAAGCAGCTCAAATGCACTCTATCGTCCCGGAGGGACGCGTCGAGAATAGCCCAGGATGGAGCGAAGGAAGACGCGTTTGTTGAATTCGTACGCCCCGGAGGGGCGGAACGTACCAGTTTCACGACTTCGATGGCGTTCATGCGATTGCCCTGAGGGCAACCCCGATCGTGCCAATTTTTTCCTATAAGAGTATCCTGAACCCGGCTTGAAGCGTCATCATTGCATGAGGCATTCAAGGAGAGGTCTATGTTGCTTTTCCGCTCGATTCTTCTCGGTCTTGTATCCTTCCCACTGCTCGCCGGCACTGCCTTTGCGCAAATGCCCGCAGCACCCGAAGCGGAAACTCCAGCCACAACGCTGAAGATCACCGCACGGACGGTTCTGCTCGATGTAGTGGTGGCAGACAAGCACAACGTGGCGGTTCCGGGCCTTGGGAAAGAAGACTTCAAGGTTCTGGAGGATGGTCGGCCGCAAAAAATCGACTTCTTTGAAGCACACTTCCCATCGGCGCCCGGCGTGGTCTCTGCCGCCCCGCCGCTGCCGCCCAATACCTTCACCAACGTACCTGCCGCAGTCCCGAACGAAGCAATCAATGTGCTGTTGATGGATGCCTTGAATACGGAGTTGAGAGACCAGGTATCCGTGCGACAGCAGATGATCAAGTATCTCGGCACTCTTCCTCCGGGCATGCGCATCGGCGTCTTTGTGCTCAGTGACAGGCTTCGCATCATTCAGGGATTCACCGATGACTCGCGGCTGCTGCGCGCCTCTGTCGACCGGCTTGCCGGAAGACCGAGCCAGGTTGCGCTGGAATCCATCACTCATGACGATCTCTCAGCGCAAAAAACCGCCATGGAAGCCCTGAATAAGACGGTAGACACAAACAGCCAATCGCAGTCAGGACAGGGTGATGTGCAATTTCAAAAAGCGGTCTCCGCAATGCAGAATTTTCTCGGTGAGGCCGCCAGCATGCAGCAGAACCAGCAGCTTCTCGTGACTCTCGATTCGCTGCAAACGATCGCGCACTATCTTTCGGCGGTTCCGGGACGAAAGAATCTAATTTGGTTTGTAGGCTCATTCCCGGTCTGCATCCCAAGCATTACGTCATCGAGGAATGGGTGCCCCTTCAGGGATGAGCTCAAGAAGACGATCAATGCGCTGGCGACCGCGCGCGTCTCGGTCTACCCCATTGATGCGTCGGGGATCATCGGACCGAACCAGGACATTTCGCGGAACGGGGATATCGACGAAATGGGCAGTCACCAGGCAAGGAGTCTGACGCCAACTGGCCTGAGGAATACTGGTGGGACGATGGAACCAGCCTCCGAACCAGGCATCAACTCTGTCAGCGCATCCACCGGCGGGCCGTTTGCCTACATCGCCGCGGAAGACTGGGCGAAAAGCACTGGCGGCAAGGCATTCCATCACAACGATCTGAAGGGGGCGATCGCCGAAGCCATCGACGACGGCTCGCGCTACTACACGATTGCCTACACGCCGACGATTGAAGAAGTGCTAGGCCGCGAACGCAAGATCGAGGTGAGCATGACATCCGGCAAATACAAGCTCGCCTACCATCACAGTTACTTTGAAGAGACGCCCAAGGAATTGAAGGCGGCCGAAACACAGCAGGCGAAGGATCCCTTGCGCCCACTGATGGATCGCGGCATGCCCAGCTTTGCCGACCTGCACTATCGCGCTCACATCGAACCTCTTCAGCCGCAACCAGCCACAAACGCGCCGATTGCCGGCGATAACAGCGCACTGACCCGGCCGTTCACGCGTTACACAGTTCGTTTTGCTCTTTCGCCCGATCGCGTGAATCTGATCAAAGGACCGGACGGTGTAAGCCGCCAAAACATTGAGGTTGCGCTGATGGTCTATAGCCAGGGCGGCAAGCCATTGAACTGGCTGGCCCGCACCGTCGGCCTCGCCATTCGGCCTGAACAGATGGCCATCGCGCAGGCCTCCGGCATTCCCTTCCACTTCGATATCGACGTGCCGCCGGGAGAGGTCTATTTGCGCACAGGCATCTACGATGCCTCGACAAGCAAGGCGGGAACGCTGGAGATTCCAATGAGTGCGATTACAGCCGCCCAGCAATGAGGCAGGAGTTCGAATTCGCCCAGTTTTTTGCAAAAAAACCTCTGCGTCGAAGCAGAGGTTTTTTTGTACGTTTGGCTGTTGATTTGCGCTCTTCTACGCCCCGGCTTTCTTCTCGATCTTGGCCCAGGAATCTTTGAGCGGCAGGGTGCGATTGAAGACGAGCTTGTCGGCAGTCGTGTCTGGATCGAGGCAGAAGTATCCTACGCGCTCGAACTGATAGCGGTCCTCCAACTTGGCTTCAGCCAAAGAAGGTTCAAGCTCGGCCGTGGTAAGTACCTCGACGGAGTTCGGGTTGAGATTGTCGAGAACGTCCTGTCCTTCTTCCAAATCAAAAGGATCTGGCTTGGCGAAGAGGTTGCTGTAGAGCCGGATCTCTGCGGAAATGGCGTGTGCGGCCGATACCCAGTGCATAGTGGACTTGACCTTGCGGCCATCGGGCGAGTTGCCGCCCCGGCTGGCTGGGTCGTACGTGCAGTGCACCTCGACAACATTGCTGGCCGCGTCTTTGACTACGCTCTGCGCGGTGACGAAGTAAGCGTTGCGCAAGCGAACCTCTTTGCCGGGAGATAGCCTGTAATACTTTGGCGGAGGAACTTCGCGGAAATCGTCCTGTTCAATATAAATCTCGCCTGAGAATGGGACCTGGCGAGTGCCTGCGCTGGGATCTTCTGGATTGTTGGCGACTTCGACGAACTCGCTCTGGCCGGCTGGATAGTTGTCGATGACGAGCTTGAGCGGGTTAAGAACAGCCATGGCGCGCCGCGCGCGATGGTTGAGGTCGTCGCGCTGGAAGTGCTCGAGCATTTCGATGTCGGTCGAACCGTTGGTGCGCGAAATTCCAGCTGCAGCCACGAAGGTGCGAATGGCTTCAGGAGTAAAGCCGCGGCGGCGGATGCCGCAGAGAGTAGGCATACGCGGATCGTCCCAACCGCTGACGCGATTTTCCTTCACGAGCTGAAGGAGCTTGCGCTTGCTGAGCATGGTGTAGGTGATATTGAGGCGATCGAACTCAATCTGCTGCGTGGGAAAGATGCCCAACTGCTCGATGTACCAGCGGTAGATAGGCTGGTGATCGGTAAACTCCAGCGTACACATGGAGTGTGTGACCTTTTCCAGCGAATCGGACTGGCCGTGGGCGTAGTCGTACATCGGATAGATGCACCACTGGTCGCCGGTGCGCTGATGCGAGGCGTGGAGGATGCGGTACATGACCGGGTCGCGCATGTTGAGGTTGGGCGACGCCATGTCGATCTTGGCTCTCAAGACTCGTGCCCCGTCGGGGAATTCGCCGGCCTTCATGCGGGTGAAGAGGTCAAGATTCTCTTCGACCGTCCGGTTGCGGTAAGGCGAATCTTTGCCCGGCTCAGTAAGGGTGCCGCGGTGCTGGCGAATCTCGTCGGCGGAGAGGTCGTCGACGTAGGCCTTGCCGGCCTTGACGAGCTGGATGGCCCACTCATAGAGCTGGCCGAAGTAGTCGGAGGCGTAACAGAGACGGTCCCACTCGAAGCCGAGCCAGCGGACGTCGGCCATGATGGAGTCAACGTACTCCTGCTCTTCTTTTTCAGGGTTGGTGTCGTCGAAGCGGAGGTTGGTCTTGCCGCCGAACTCGTCAGCGAGGCCGAAATCAATGCAAATAGCCTTGGCGTGGCCGATGTGGAGGTAGCCGTTGGGCTCGGGTGGAAAGCGTGTTTGGACGATCGCGTCGCCATACTTCTTGGTGCGTACGTCCTCGGCAATGATGTCGCGGAGGAAGTTAGAGGGGGCGGGAGCGTCTTGAGCTGGAGCGGCGTGGCTTTCCGGATTCGAGTTGGTCATGGCTGTACTTCATTATTCCACGAGAGGGCCATGCTCATTAAGAGCGGCGTAGGGATGATTGAACTCGCGGAGGGATGGCAGCCGAGGTCTCAGCGCACCCAGTGGATTCGATGAGGCTCTGGCTCTTTGGGGTAGTCGGCGAGCAGGCGGGGCGAGAAGGACTGAAGGCCGAATTCATCTGCGTGCAGGAGCGGGGCGATCTCTTCTCTTGATTCGACCGGAATAAAAGTCTGGCACTGCGGGTCATCGCCTTTTTTCCAGTCGATCCAATCGACGAATTCATGGAAGTAAAGCTGCCCGCAGAGCTTGCACTGACGGAGATCCCGAGTCTGGTGCGGTTCATCGAGGAAGCTCTCAACGACGGTGAGAGCTTCGAGCAGATCTTTCATCGTGACTGTGTCGGCCTGCCAGAGATGGCATCGCGCCGGGATGCTCATGATGTCTCCGATTTGAGGCTGGCTTCGGCTTGGCGGAGGCGGGCCAGGCAGGTCTCGCGGCCGAGGACTACCAAGGTTTCAAAGAGCGGCGGGGCGTTTTTGCGTCCGCAGACGGCGACGCGGATGGGCTGGAATGTTGGGCCTGCCTTTAGCCCCAGATGGGAGGCTGCCGCACGCAGTGCCTGGTCGAGGGCATCGTGAGTGAAGTCCGTCTGGGCAAGGACGACCTGAGCGTGCTCTAGGACGCGCAGGGCTATGGCCGCATCGCCGCCTTTCGGCGGAATCAACTCGGCTGGATCGTAGGGGGCTAGTTCTTTGAGGAAGAAGAAATCGGCGGCGGCAGCGGCTTCGCTGAGAAGCTTGATGCGTTCGCGAATGAGCGGGGTGACGGCGAGGATTTTTTCTGGTGTTGTCTCGAAGCCGGCTTTTGTGAAGACGGGCTGAAGCTGGGAGGCCAACTCGTCGACGGGCAGGGCGCGGATGTGCTCGGCGTTGAGCCAGACGGCTTTGGGGTCAAAAGGGTCTTCCTCTGTGAAGTTGACGACGGCGTTGGAGCGGTTAACATTTTCCAGCGTAAAGGCCGCGCGGATCTCGTCGAGAGGCATAAACTCGCGGTCGTCTTTGGGCGACCAGCCGAGGAGGCAGAGGAAGTTGATGAAGGCGTCCGGGAGGAAGCCAGCGTCACGATATGTAGTGACGCTGACGACGGGACCATGCTTGCGCTTGGAGAGTTTTGCGCCGTCGGGTGCTACGAGCAGTGGCAGATGGGCGAATTGAGGTGGCTGGACACCGAGGGCTTCGAAGATGAGCAGATGCTTGAAGGTGTTGGTGAGGTGATCCTGGCCGCGGATGATATGGCTAATTCGGAGATCGGCGTCGTCGACGCAGGAGGCGAGGTGATAGGTGGGAAAGCTGTCTGAGCGGAGGAGAGCGAAGTCTTCGACCTCGTCGGCTGCCTTGGATTGCTCGCCGTAGACGCTGTCGGTGAAGCTGAGGGTACGGCTTTGGCCGCGGGGGACGCGATAGCGGAGTGCAAAGGGCTCACCGGCGGCGGCGCGGCGGTCGGACTCTTCGCGGGACATTTCTCTCATGCCGGGATTGAAGAGCCATGCGCCCTGGGCGCTGGACTGATTGTCATCACCGGCGTGGGCAGGGGTGAAGTCGCGATAAGCGAGGCCCTTGGCGAAGATGGCCTCGGCCTGCTGGCGATGGAGGGCGAGGCGTTCGGATTGCTTGTACTCTTCGTCCCAGTCGAGGCCGAGCCAGCGGAGGCCTTCAAAGATGGATTGCACGCTGGCATCTGTGTTGCGCTCGACATCGGTGTCGTCGAGGCGCAGTACCATGGTGCCGTGGTTATGGCGTGCAAAGAGCCAATTGAAAATAAACGTCCGAGCGCTGCCGACGTGGAGAAAGCCGGTGGGCGAGGGAGCGAAACGAACGCGGGGAGTCTGCTGAAGAGAGGGGGCCGTATCGGGCATCGTGACTCTATGGTATCAATCGCGAGGCCGTCGGCGCTCCCTCTTCAGATGCGCCATCCGCAGATCATGCCTGGGGCGGATACGGCGGTTGGGGTGGATACATGGGCTGCTGCCAGCCCTGCTGCGGCGCGGGAACGACCTTCCATTCGGCGAAGGCGAGCACGTAGACCAGGATAAGACCTCCAAAGGGAAGGATATTCAGGAGGGTCAGCCATGGAGAAAAGCCCGCTTTTTTGCAGATGAACCAGAAAGGGACCAGGATGATGGTCAGGCCCACAATGATCACGATGGGAATGATCGCCAGCATGACTCCGAGTGCTTGCTTGACAGCTTCGGGATCGGCTTGGGACTGCAGCAACAACGCGAACAGATGCATTTGGGACACTCCAGAAATTGATGGGAACGCAAAGCAACGATACCGCGAGACCGCAAAATCTGCAATCAAAAAAAATGACAGAGATGCGAAAGGCGGCGGTAGGGAGTAACTTCAGCCAGCCACTTCACCCCGTTCCGCTTTCACGTCTGGAGCTTCTCTGTTCTAGGTGATGTCCTCGGTATCGTAGACGGGCAAACCGCGCTTTTTGGGGACGCCGTGGACACTGGCGAGCAGGTCTTCAACGACGTCTTCAAGCTGGCGCTGGCTCTCGATGACGGCACTCATGCTCTTGAGCTCTTCGGGCTCAATGACCCGCTCGACAAGGGCGACGGCGTGGCATTGGGCGACGTGATCGAGGTTGAGGCCTTCCGGAGTCTTGGCTTTGACGCTGACCTGGTCGATGCCGATGTTGAGCAGGTCGGCGATGCGGGCGCGCATCTCGCCAGAGACGGGAGAGATCTTGGGAGCGGCGAGGATCAGGGTTGTGTCGATGTTCACGATGCGGTAACCGGCGTGTTGCAACTCCTCGACGGCCAGGTTGAGAAAGACGGCCGAGTCGGCGTTCTTCCAGCGGGGATCGCCGGGCGGGAAGAAGGTTCCAATGTCGCCTGCGGAGACTGCGCCGAGCAGCGCGTCGGTGATAGCGTGGAGCAGTACATCGCCGTCGGAGTGGCCGAGAAGGCCCTCAGAGTGTTCGAGCTTGAGGCCGCCGATGCGCAGCGGGACTCCCGGTTTAAAAACATGCGAGTCCCAGCCAAATCCGATGCGTTGTTCCATAGGTATTGTTAGTCTCCGTGCCTCTTATTGGAACTCTAATACAAAATCGATGCCGCCGGGTCAGAGCCCGCCTTTTCTAGTCGTTTGGATGCGAAATCAGCGGGCGCGCTGGCGGAGATAGAACTCGGCCAGTTCGAGGTCGCCGGGCTGGGTGATTTTGAGGTTGACCGGAGAGCCGTGGACGACGGCGACCGGATGGCCGGCGCGTTCGACGACCGAGGCTTCATCGGTGCCGATGAAGCCGTCGGCCAGTGCCTCGGCGAAGGCACTCTGCAACAGGCCGTAGCGAAAGCCTTGCGGGGTCTGGGCGAGTACGACGAATTCGCGGGGAATGGTGGAGGTGATGAGTGCGCCGTGAGCGGTGCGCTCGACCTGCTTGATGGTGTCGACGGCCGGCATGCCGACGATGGCGGCTCCGAATTGCGCCACGGCATCGATGGTGCGGTCGATCGTAGCCGGGTCGATGAGGGGGCGCACGGCGTCATGGACCAGGACGATGTCCTCAGGCCCGGCGCTAAGAGCGGCGAGGGCGTGGGAGACGGACTCCTGGCGATGGTCGCCGCCTTCAACGACGTGAACACGAGAGGCAAAGCCGTACTCGGCGATCTGGGCCTCGACACGCTCCATCTCTGGCTTGCGGACGGCCACGTAGATTGCCGTAACCCGCGCGACGGATGCGAAGGCGCGCAGCGAATGAATGAGGATGGGAACCCCATCAAGGGCTAGGAACTGCTTGGGCTGCGGACCGGCCATCCGGGTACCGAGTCCCGCGGCGGGAAGAATCACGAATACTTGCATAGCGGTTGAAGTATACATCGGCGACCATTGCATGGAGCAGGGTTTTTGTGGTGGGGCGGGTGGGGGTCATCGATTTCCAGGTCTAAGAATCGAGACCGGGGGCACCCGTCTTATCATTCTGAAATGCGCACCAAGCTGCCTGCGACACTCACGATCGACACAACGCTGCTGAAGCCAGGGTTGCGGCTGGCGGTCGGACTCTCGGGCGGGGCCGACTCGGTGGCTCTGACACGGGCGCTGGTGGAGCGGGCGAAGGAACTGGGGTTGGTGTTGCACGCGGCCCATCTGCACCATGGACTGCGCGGCGAAGAGGCCGACAGCGACCTGGAGTTTGCGCGCGGGCTGGCGGCCGAGCTTGGACTTCCCTTTCATGAGGCTCGGGTGGATGCCGGAGCTGCCGCCAAAGAACAAGGCGAGACGATCGAGGAGGCGGCGCGGAGGCTGCGGTATCGGTGGTTTCGGGCGCTGATGGCTTCGGGCGAGGTGGAAGCAGTAGCAACGGCTCACACGCGCGACGATCAGGCCGAGACCGTGCTCGCAAAGTTTTTGCGCGGAGCTTGGACCGAGGGGCTGAGCGGGATTCACCCGGTGGTGGAGTTTGCCGAGGGACGCATCTTGAGGCCGCTGCTGGGGACGACGCGGGGTGAGATCGAGGCATATCTGGGTGTGCTGGCACAGAGATGGCGCGAGGACTCGTCGAATCGCCATCTGAGATTTACCCGCAACCGCATCCGGCATGAATTGCTGCCGCTCTTGGAGAGCTGGAATCCGCAACTGCGGGAGCATCTGGCGCAGATGGCCGAGCTAGCGCGCGACGAGGAGGCCTGGTGGACGGCCGAGGTGGCACGTATTGCGCCGCAGTTGCTGCTGACTGGGCGGCCGGTTCGAGGCGGAGGGCGGGCTAGCGGCGAGGGCTTGGCACTTGATGTGTCGCGACTGACGACTCTGCCCTTGGCTCTGCAAAGGCGGCTCCTGCGACATGCCGCGGAGCAGTTGGGTGCGGCCATCGATTTTCCGGCAACAGAGGCTCTGCGGTTGCTTGCCATGAAAGGCCGGGCTGGACAGAAGCTTGAGTTAGCGGAGGGGTTGCGGGCCGAACGGACACCGCGAGAACTAAGGCTTGCGATTGCGGCCGCTGGCAAAGCGAAGGGGCAGGCAGTCCCTGAGTACGCGGTGAAAATTCCCGGCGAGGTAACGGCGGAGGCCTTCGACCTGCGGCTGCGGATCGAGATCTCAGACCCTGTGGTGGCTGCCGAGGGCTGTGTGGCGGTTCTGCGCAATTGGAAGCCAGGAGACCGCGTGCTTTTGCGCCACTCCTCCGGTCCGCGCAAGGCGACAGAGATCCTCGAGCGCCTGCATGTCACCGGCTCAGGACGCAGGGTGTGGCCCGTTCTGGAACTCGATGGCAGGATCGTCTGGATGCGAGGGGTAGAGGTCGAGTCGGCTCGGGGAGTTCGCTTTGTAGCGTCCACACTGAGCGAAGCCATCCCTCGGTCATTTCCAAACTGAACTACCGCAGGGGGTTGACCCTCAACCGGAGGAACGTGAGACTCCGGAATACTACACGTTTTTCTACCCGAAGAGTACAATCTGAGTTACTGCTCTCGTGGGCGGGAGGGGAGTCGTGTCTGCCGCCAGGATTTCCCGTACTTTCTGTGACTTTGGGCAGGGTACTGGCGTCTAAAAGGGATGTAGGCGGTGCTGGAGTTCCGATGGTCGGAATCTCCAACGCCGAAAGAGAGGGATTCTGGTGAATTCGACCGTCAAAACGATCATGTTCTGGGTCTGCATTCTTGCCTGCCTTATGGTTCTGATTACTTGGGTGCAGAAGGGCGGCACGGGCAAGGACGCGGAGATCAAGTACTCCGATCTGTTCGACAAGGTGCAGCAGGGACTGGTTCTGGATGCAGAGATCCAGGAAAGGGAGCTGCATGGCCACATGAAAGCCAACCCCAAGGAGCAGTTCCACACCACGGTTCCGGCCGACTACGGCGAGCTCGACAAGGCAATGCGCGCGGCGCACGTCAACTTCTCGCTGAAAGAGCAGCAGAACAGCATTCTGTTCCCGCTGCTTTTGAATATTGGCCCCATTATTCTGATCGGGTTTCTTTTCTTCTTCTTCATGCGCCAGATGCAGTCGGGCGGCAACAAGGCGATGTCGTTTGGCAAGAGCCGCGCTCGTCTGCTCTCGATGCAGCAGAAGAAGATCACCTTCAAGGATGTGGCCGGTGTGGATGAGGCCAAGGAAGAGCTGAAGGAGATCATCGAATACCTGCGTGAGCCGGCGAAGTTCCAGAAGCTGGGCGGCAGGATTCCCAAGGGCGTGCTGCTGGTCGGGCCTCCGGGAACGGGCAAGACGCTGCTGGCGAGAGCTGTGGCCGGCGAGGCAAACGTGCCCTTCTTCTCGATCTCTGGCTCCGACTTTGTTGAAATGTTTGTGGGCGTTGGCGCAAGCCGCGTTCGCGACCTGTTTGAGCAGGGCAAGAAGAATGCGCCTTGCATTATCTTTATCGACGAAATTGACGCAGTGGGTCGCCATCGCGGAGCGGGCTTGGGCGGTGGACACGACGAGCGCGAACAGACGCTGAATCAACTACTCGTCGAGATGGACGGCTTTGAATCGAATGACGGCGTGATCCTCGTTGCAGCGACGAACCGGCCCGATGTGCTCGATCCGGCGCTGCTGCGACCGGGACGCTTCGATCGCCGCGTTGTTGTGGGGCTGCCCGATGTGCGTGGCCGCGAAGAGATCCTGCGCGTGCACGTGAAGAAGGTTCCAGTCTCGGACGATACGAATCTGAATGTGCTTGCTCGCGGGACACCGGGATTCAGTGGAGCCGACCTGGCCAACATGGTCAACGAGGCCGCGCTGAGCGCCGCGCGGATGAATCGCAAGCAAGTGACGATGTACGACTTTGAAGTGGCGAAGGACAAGGTGCTGATGGGCGCCGAGCGCAAGTCCATGCTGCTGACCGAAGAAGAAAAACGAGTGACTGCGTATCACGAGGCGGGCCACGCGCTTGTCTCGTTCAAGCGCCCCCACTCCGACCCGATTCACAAGGTCACGATCATTCCTCGCGGCATGGCGCTCGGCGTAACGATCTTCCTGCCCGGCGACCGGCACAACTACACCAAGGAGTATCTGGAAGCCAATCTGGCGATTGCTTACGGCGGGCGAGTGGCCGAGGAGATCTTCCTCAACCAGATGTCAACCGGCGCGGGAAGCGATATCGAAAGCGCAACCGATACGGCGCGGCGCATGGTCTGCGAGTATGGCATGAGCCGTCTGGGGCCGCTGACCTTTGGCAAGAAGGAAGAACAGATCTTCCTGGGCCGCGAGATTGCGCAGCACAGGGACTTCAGCGAGGAGACGGCGCGGCAGATCGACCTGGAAGTGCGCAGGTTGATCGACGAGGCCTACCAGTCGGCGCATAACATCGTGGAGACGAATGCCGACGCGATGCACCGGATTGCCGCCGCCCTGCTGGAGCGCGAGACGATCGACGCCGAAGAGGTTCAGATGCTGATCGACGGCAAGACACTGCCGCCGCTTCGCTCGAATCTGGCAACGCCAAGCGACACCGGCAACGGCGATCAGCAGCAAGTGCTGAAGCCAGAGAGCCGCAGTGGACCGAATTATCCGGAGGGCTCGCCCTCGCCAGCATAGCGGCAATGCTATCAACGCAACTTCGAAGGGTCACTCGCTACGAGTGGCCCTTCTCTATTCTGCCTCTCAGATGGAACTTTGAAACCTTCGCCGGCGTACATCACTCGCAGATACTTACGGGGAGGATTTTCATGCGCATTGAGAGTTGCCGGTTTTCAGCGATACCAGTTGTGGTTCTGTTTGCGGCCGGCCTGTTTTTCGGCGACGCTTCATCGTCCGCACAGGACAAGGACTTCAACCTGGAAGTCCACGCCAACGCTCACGCCAGCGCGAAGGATGTCGGATTGCCCGCGTATCCCGGCGCAACTCTCGTGAAGGAATCGAACGACGATTCCAATGCGGATTTAGGCTTTGCCTTCGGGAAGACTCGCTTCAGGCTGGTTGTCGCCAAATATACTACGGCTGACTCTCCCGAACGAATTCTCGCATTTTATCGAAAGCCGCTTGCTGTCTTTGGCGAGGTTCTGGAGTGCAACCAGGGCAAGCCTGTCGGCGCTACGACTGCTACACGAGACGGGCTGACATGTTCGGAGCAGAAGGATGGCGGTGTGACCATCTCGGACCATTCGCTCTCTTCCAACCATCACGAGCTTCGCGTTGGCTCGGCACACCGGTTCCGTCTGGTGGCGATTGACGAGACTGACTCCAAATCCACACGCTTTGTGCTGCTCTACGTCGATACGCCCAAGGACGATGAAAAGCAGAATGCTCGAAAGTAGTGAACAGGAGTGAGTCATTCGGCTGCGTGTGGAGTCAAGCCTGTCACTTCAAATTGAATCGAATGATTCTGCCGGAAAACAAGAGGCCGCGATCTTCAATTCGCGGCCTCTTGCCTGTCATGACTTCTGCTTCCGGCAAAAATTCCTAAAAGATCTTGTAGCCGATGCCGGCGCTTGCGCCGTAGGGGAAGAGTTTTGAGTTCCCCCAGGCCGGCCAGTACTGATACTCGCCGTCAAAAGCGCGGATGCTGATTCGCTTAGTCAGCTTGACGTCCATGCCTCCGCCGAAGGCAATGGTGGTGAAGGTTCCGTGGGCGTCGATGGTGGGGTCAATGGTCATCTTTGAGAAGCCACCTAGCGCCTTGCCGTAGAGAGTTGCCTTCCAAAAGTGGTAGACGGGAACCCTGGGGCCGATCAGATAGTTGTCCTGATGCACGCCTTCGAACTGGTTGAGGCGCAACCACCGGCCCTCGGCCTCGATCTGCACCCAGCGCGTGAATCTCACATCGACAAAGGCGCCTGGGCCAAAGAGCGGTTGATTGGCGCTATGTGCAACGGGGTAGTAGAGGCCGTCCGACCCAAGTGCCCAGTACCCCGCTACGAAATCCGGCTGAAAGACGGAGCCAATTGCGCCGACGGTGATGGAGACACGGTTGCCCTTAGCCGAGGGAACGACTTGGGCCGGAGCTGATGCTGCAGCTACGGCAAGCAGAAGGCACGAAAGAACAAAAGAAGATCGCTTCATAAGCACAGATATCGTCCAATCCGGGTGAATCTTCGCTACCAATGAGGCTCGAATCTAACTCGGTTTGGAATCCCGCCCCGGCTGCGCCATATGGCATCACCGGGTGCAGGATTCGTACTCGATGCTACTGTTGCTGCGAAGGTTGCGGGGTTGCAGCAGGCTGGGCCGCGTCACCTGACGCGGGCGGCTCAGTTGGCGGAGTTGTCGTGGGGGCAGCCGACGGAGCGGAAGCGGGACTGGCCGGCTGTGAGTTTGGATCAGCCGCGGGCGGAGCAGCCACTGGGGTTGCAGGCGCGGCGGCTGGCGGCGCGGGCGGATTCAGCTTCGTCGCATCGTAGCGCTGCAATTTGTAGAAGATCGGCGTCAACTCCAGCGGCATCTTGTCGCGGGGGTTCATGTAGGCGTAGATCTTCGCGTTGAGCTGGTGAACTTTGTCGTCCCAGGGATCGGTCTTGAGCCAACTGCCCAAGGGCAGTGCCGGGCGCTGGGTAAGGTCATCCCAGTTCAGCGCGGGCGCCATGTGCTGCAAAGCGGCCATCCAGGGCGCGCCGGTACCGTCTGTCCTGTCAAGCAGAGAGTCGCCGAGCCGGGGCGTATTCAGGGCCTTCAGCTCCTTTTCGCGGTTGACCAACTGCGCATAGTAAAGGCCAGCCGAGGGCAGCTTGTCCTTGTACATCGAGTTCTGCAGATACTCCATGGCCCGCTTGGCGGCCTCGGCGTTGTCGTGGTCCGAGTGGTACATGTCGATGCGCTTGAAGGTCGCCTCGTCGGGAAACAGCAGCCGGTCGTTGAAGGCGTAGCGCGTGTCGATGTGGTGGCCCATGACGATGTGCGCCAGCTCCATAGCAACAACCGAGGCAATGGATTCCTCGTTGGGCAGGCTATCGATAAGCCCCTTGCTGATCAGGATCGTGTTGCCGACCGTGGTGGTCTCGATGGTGGTCGAGAGCAGAACGCGGGTGCGCACCTGGTCGGTGAAGGCAAGATTGTTAGGAACCTGGAGGTTGATGACGATCTGATCGAGCACGGTGTTTTCATAGCCGCCCGGAGTCAGAGGCGCCACCAGGCCGGCTTCCACCAGCCTGTCGATCACGTTGTTCTCGGCCTGCGTGACCCAGGCGCGCGTGGCTTGCAGCGGCCCCACATCGGCCGAATCATCGCTCTTGTCGACCGCGTCGTCGACTTTGACGCTGACGTTCTCGCTCTCACGCGAGGGCAGCTTGAGCGAGTAGCCCCAGAAGTGCGTCTGCGCCTTCAGCCCGTCAAGCTTCTGGTCTTCGCCGCGGTGCGTCTCTTCAACGTAGACGGCTACCGGCAGCCAGATTCCCGGCTGCACGTTCATCCGCCAACTGTCGAAGTGGTAGTAGTAGCGCGAGTCTTCCTCGGAGCTGGGGCCGGTATAAGTGCCGTTAAAGCGGACGATGTTGCCATCCTCGTCTTCGATCCAGATGCGGCCGAAGAAGCGGCCCATGCCTGCAACCTTGGGATGCACATCGTAGACCCAGGTGCGCACCGAACCCAGGAACTCACGCCGCACATAGCTGAAGACGTAGTGCTGGTTGTCGAAGCTCTTCGGGTCCAGGAACATCATCTCGGTAAAGCCGAGCGGGTTGGTGGTGAAGTGCTTGTCCAGCCCGAGCGCCTTGGTCAGCCCGGTCACGGCGGCCAGCGAACCCTTGAAGAAGTTGTGCTTGGAAGAGTCGCGCGGCACGTAGGTTCTGTCAAAGAAGCCCTTGCCGAAGTCGATGCGGCTCAGCATGTACTCGTCGGAGACAGGCACCTGATAGAGCTTCTGGTCCGGCTTCGTGTTCTGAATATAGGTCTCCACCAGCGGCGTGCGCTGCTGAATGTTCTTGATCAGCACCTTTTCGCGGCCGATAGCCCGCTCCACCAGGGCAGCCTGCTCCTGCGTGAGCTGGTGCGCCTGGGCGAACTTGGGTTCCTTCTTTTTCGCATACGCGCCGGGGACGCTGAGGGTAATAAGCAGGAAGGCGAGGGAGATCTTCCGAAACGTCATGTCAGGCTCCTAAGCTGTGTTCTTTCAAGTCTTCTTCTCGCCGCTTGCACCGTACCGGCGTCCTGCGACTGAGCGTTGCCAATGCTGTTGAGTGCAACTTCGATGTTACGCCAACTGAAACGTAATGGTGATGTTGGTGGTCATGTCGACGGCCTGTCCATTGCGGGTTGCGGGACGGAAGCGAATCTGCTGCGCCACGCGCCGCGCCTCTTCATCAAGACCATGCCCAAGGCCATGCACGACACCCTGCACGACCACCTGGCCTCTGGCGGTAAATGTCACCCTCAGGATCACGTCGCCCTGGACCTTGAGTTGCTTGGCTTCGCTGGTGTACTCGGGCTGCGGCTTGGAGATGACTTCAAGATTAGTGGCCGCCACCACGGCGGTAGCCTTGGGTGCAACAGCAACGGCCGTGGGCGCGGTCGGAATGCCAGCTGCCGCAACCCGTCCAGTACTGGCCGATGGGGCTGCGGTGGCAACCTTGGGAACCGCTGCCGAGGCCACTCTGCCGCCAGGCTTGCCGTAGTTGTTGCCAAACTTGGTTCCATCGCCGATTCCGGTCGAGCCGGGCACACCATGAGGAGCGATCGCAGGCCCCTTCATGCCGCCGTACTCGTTGCCGATCGCAGCCACGGTCGCCGGTCCTTTGGCGTTGGGATTGGGAGTGACGCCGAAGGTCTGGCCCAGATGCACCGGCGCGGTCGAGGGCTTGAGCTTGTTGTCTTGTGCAGGCATGGCCGCCGCGGCCAGCGCCGACTTCGGCTGCGGCGCAAGAATCACGGATGGCTTGGCCTCCTTGATCACCGGGACCGCGAGCTTGACTTCCATCTGAATGGGCTTGTCCGGTTTCGGCTCAGGACGGGGCACGAAGATCTTCGGCGCCTCAAGCTTGACCTCGATAGGCTTCGGCGCCTCGATCTTGGGCGGAGGAGGCATCTTCGGCTTGGGCTCCGGAGGCGTCGGCTTGGCCGGAAGAATCAAAAGCGTCTGCTCATAACGGTGCTGATCGATCACGCGCTTGGCCGTCGCTCCAACGTAGAGCATAAGCGCCAGGATCAATCCGTTGATCACAATGCTTGTGAAAAACGAAGCAGGGCTTCGCTCCGGCTCCGGCAGCAACCCGAATCTGGCCTGTCCTGGTTCTTGCTTCACCGGCATACTTCCAATCCTCGTTCACGACGGTTGAGGCAATGCAACTTCAAATCCCCGGTGCGCCGATCGGTGGAAGCCTGTGGCGCAACCAGATACGAAGGACTTCGGGCTCCCGCGGAAGCCTTAGACGACACTACAAATATATCGGCAGCAGGGTGGGATACTGCAACTTTGGCCTGCTGGTGCAGAGTTGGTGCAATCCCGCCTTTGTTTGGCTGAGCCAGCCTGGACCGCAGCAAACAAGAAACAACTGAGCCTCGCATCACCGCCAAGCCGGATGGGAACTGCTGATGCATCTGCCGGATGGTGGAAAGAGTAGATTCATTATAGATTCTAATCGGTAATGACGCGTTGCGACCAATGCAAACGCGATTTGAACGAAGCTTGCGAAGCTGCGCATACGACGGATCGCCGGTCACAAGCACCTCGGACATTTGAACACTCCAATGAAGGTCCAAGGCATCGTTCGAGAAACCAAAACCCTCCTCGTTGAGAGAAGGATCAACTGCCTGCCCGCGTTCGATGGCGTTTTTGAACTGCCATGCTTTGCGCTCGCAGGCGAAGCAGAAAATACCAGACACTGGCCGCCGTCGTTTGGACGGTCTGAAGCGGCTGGCTCAAGGCCGGCCCGCATGCCTGTGTAATAGACTTTAGGGTACACCATAGTGCTCGTAAAGGTACAGGAGGAACCCCGTGAAGATCTTGGTTACAGGCGGCGCAGGTTACATCGGCGGAACAGTCTCTGGCTTGCTTGTCGAAAAAGGCCACCAGGTGGTCGCCTATGACAATTTGAGCCATGGCCGGCGCGATCTGCTGCCCTCAGGCGTGGAATTCATTGAAGGCGAACTGGAAGACCGGCGCAAGCTCGAAGATATTTTTATTGCGGCCAAAGGTGAGGGAAAGCCCTTCGACGGTGTGCTGCACTTTGCGGCGCTGATCGAGGCCGGCGAGTCAATGGTGCACCCCGAGCAGTTTTTCCGCAACAACACGGCGTCGGCTCTGGCGCTGTTTGAGGCCATGCTTGTGCACGGCCCACGCCGGCTGGTCTTCTCATCAACCGCAGCTGTATATGGTGAACCGGAAGCGATTCCGATCAAGGAAGACGCGCGGCTCCATCCAACGAATGCCTACGGCGAATCGAAGCTGATGGTGGAGCAGATGCTCGCGTGGTTTCATCGCATTCACGGACTGCGCTCGGCCTCGCTGCGCTACTTCAACGTGGCTGGAGCGGCGGAGGGAGCGAGCCGAGGCGAGGCGCACAATCCGGAGTCGCACCTGATTCCGCTGGTTCTGGATGTGGCGCTGGGACGCCGCAAGTCGATCAAGATCTTTGGCGAGGACTATCCCACGGCGGACGGGACCTGCATTCGCGATTACATCCATGTCTCGGACCTGGCCGAGGCTCACCTGCTGGCGCTTTACGCCCTTGAGTTGCCTGAAGCCGCCGATCATCGCCTGGTCTTCAATCTGGGCAACGGACGAGGCTTCAGCGTGCGCGAAGTGATTGAGTCGGCACGACGCGTGACCGGGCATCCGATTCCGGCCGACGTTGAGCCGCGGCGGGCGGGTGACCCTGCCGTGCTGGTGGCGAGCTCAGAGAAGGCAATGCTGGAGCTGGGCTGGAGGCCGAAGTACACGGAACTGGACGAGATCGTGCGGACGGCCTGGGTTTGGCATCAGAAGCGGTACGTGTAAAGTTGAACTCATCGCTGCTCCGCTGGAGCAGCGGGAAGGCAAGAGCTGGATCAGTGTAGCTACATTTATAGATATATTTGTGGTATTATTCCGCTGTGGAGTACGAGTGGGATCCGGCGAAGGCCAAGATCAATCTACGTAAGCATCAGGTGACCTTCCCGTATGCGACTCGTGTCTTCATTGACCCAAACCGCATCGATCACCCAGACGCGGGCGATCACGACGGGGAAGAACGTTGGCTGGCAATCGGTCGAGTTGACGAATTCATACTTGTGGTTGTTTACACCTGCCGATTGGATCGAATTCGCATGATTTCCGCCAGGAAGGCGACACGCAATGAGCTCATCGAATACTGGAATGGTCAGATTCAAGCTTGACCCAGACAATCCGCCGCAAATGACTGCTGAACAGATGCAGGCTCTTCGCGACCTTCGCGATGAAGAGATCGACTTCAGCGATATTCCCGAGCAGACGGGCGGGGGATGGCGGCGCGTCTCGGAGCTGGTGCCGGCTGAAAACAAACAGCAGATCACGCTGCGCCTCGATGCCGATCTGATTTCGTTCTTTCGCGCAACTGGCCGGCGCTACCAAAGCCGGATCAATGCGGCGCTGCGAGAGTATGTCAACGCGCAAAAAAAGGCTATTTAGAGTTGCTCCCAATAAAAATCTCATTAAATTCATTCCACTTTGACGGATACGCTTGACTTTTCCGCTCACGCCAAGCAACGTAAGTGGCTGAAAGCTCAATTCCCCGCCGGCGGCCAGCCTCCCCAACCCTAAAGGCCGCCCGGCCACCGAGCGAGGTCTACGGTCTATGGCATCCAGTCAGTCTTCGCGCTCCGGCGCGGAGGGCGTCACCAGCTTGCCGCGCGTCATTCTTGGTTCGTCGCTTGGAACCATGATCGAGTGGTACGACTTTTACATCTTTGGCTCGCTGACCACGGTGCTGGCGCTGAAGTTCTACCCGCCGGGCAACGATACCTTTGCGCTGATCGCCTATCTCGCGACCTTTGCCGTGGGCTTTCTGGTGCGTCCCTTCGGTGCCTTGTTCTTTGGACGGCTGGGTGACCTGGCGGGGCGCAGAATCGCCTTCATTCTGACCTTGTCGATCATGGGCGCCTCGACGGCTTCGATCGGGCTGCTGCCGACCTTTCATACAGCTGGGTGGTTCGCACCGATCATGCTGATTGTGATTCGAGTGCTGCAGGGGCTGGCGCTGGGCGGCGAATACGGCGGGGCCGCAGTTTTTGTTGCCGAGCATGTACCGGACAACCGCCGCGGCTTTTACACGAGCTTTATACAGATCACGGCCACGCTGGGCCTGTTCATCTCGCTGACGGTGATTGTGGTGACGCAGCAGAGCATGAGTTCGGCGACCTTTCAGGCATGGGGCTGGCGGCTACCCTTCCTGCTCTCGATTGTGCTGGTGACGATCTCGCTCTATATCCGGCTGAAGATGAAGGAGTCGCCGATCTTCGCGCAGATCAAGGGCGCGGGAATGAGCTCGGCCAAGCCGCTGACGGAGGCATTTACCCAGTGGCCAAACCTGAAGCGTGTGCTGATCTCGCTGCTGGGCGCGACGATGGGGCAGGGCGTGGTCTGGTATACGGGGCAGTTTTATGCGTTGTTTTATCTGCAAACCGTTCTCAAGGTGAACCCCAAGATGGCCAACATCATCGTGGCCATTGCGCTGCTGCTGGCGATGCCCTTCTTCACGGCCTTTGGCGCGCTGAGCGATCGGATCGGCCGGAAGAAGCTGATGATGACGGCGCTGCTGCTGGCGGTTGTCTTCTACATCCCGATCTACAAGGGAATGCAGCAGGCGGCGGGGAACAATGTGGTGCGGGTCAGTTCGGTGAAGGACAAGGTGACGGGGGCGATCAAGCTGACGCCGCTGACCGTGGACGCGACGGGCAAGGAACTTCCGGCGAAGGAGGCAGTGAACGCCAACCAGCCGCTGCTGGTGCTGCTGATCTGGATTCAGGTGATCTTCGTCTGCATGATCTACGGGCCGATTGCGGCGTATCTGGTGGAGGCCTTCCCGGCCAAGGTGCGGTACACCTCGGTCTCGCTGCCCTACCACATCGGTAATGGCGTTTTTGGAGGCCTCTTGCCGCTGATTGGGCTGGGGCTCTGCGCCTCAACGGGGAACATCTACGCCGGGCTCTACTACCCGATTGCCGTGGCTGCCATTTGCTTTGTGCTTGGGATCTTCCTGCTGAAGGAGACGCACGGGACGCTGATCTGGGATGAGGTGGGGACAAAGGGCTGAAGATCTAGGCAGATACGACAACTCCCTCAATCCAGAATCGAGGACTCATTGGTCTGGGTCAAGCGTCGTCCTCGGCAGTTTCGCGATGATCTTTCATAAGAGATTCTCTTCCCAGCGCTTGCCGTTTGTGTGCAAATCTAGGTAAAGTTGCTCCCACACGGTTCTCTGCGGAGGTCGACTCCTCAGCGAGCCAAGAGTCGTATCGATTCTTCATTCCCCATAAGGACGTACGCATGTCTTCCCTGCCCGATCCCGTAATCGCCCGACCCGTTGCTGCCATTCCCAGTCAGGACATCGACTCGACGCTGCGCGAGAATCGCGTCTTTCCGCCGCCGGCGGAGTTCGCGGCCAAGGCGCATGTGAAGAGTCTTGCCGAGTACGAGAGGCTCTACCGGGAGTCGATCGACAACCCAGAGGCCTTCTGGGCAGGCATCGCCGGAGAGCTACATTGGTTCAAACCATGGGACAAAGTTCTGGAATGGAATCTTCCTTCTGTTCAATGGTTTGTGGATGGAAAGCTCAACCTTTGCTATAACTGTGTGGATCGTCATGCATTGGGTCCGCGACGCGATAAAACAGCTCTGATCTGGGAGGGCGAGCCGGGCGAGGTGCGGCGGCTGACCTTTGCCGAGCTGCACGTCGAGGTGCAGAAGTTCGCCAATGCTCTGAAGGCGTTGGGCATCAAGAAGGGGGACCGGGTGGCGGTTTACATGGGTATGACGCCAGAGCTGGCGATTGCCCTGCTGGCCTGCGCGCGGATCGGGGCGATTCATTCGGTGATCTTTGGCGGGTTTGCGGCTAACGCCATCGCCGACCGGGTGAACGACTCGGCCTGCGTGGCGATTCTGACACAGGATTCAAGCTACCGCAGAGGCAATGAGATCCAGCTCAAGCGCACCGTAGACGAGGCGATGAATGGCTGCCCTACCGTCAAGCATGTTGTGGTCTTTCAGCGCACGGGAACGCCGGTGAAGATGGTCGAGGGGCGCGACCACTGGTGGCATGTGCTGATGGCCGATGCCGCTCCGGAGTGCCCCGCCGAGGAGCTGGACTCGGAAGATCCGCTCTACATTCTCTACACCTCGGGGACAACCGGAAAACCCAAAGGCCTGGTGCACACGACCGGCGGCTACTCGGTGCAGACCTACATCACTTCGAAGATCATCTTTGACCTGAAAGACGAAGACATCTACTGGTGCACAGCGGATATTGGCTGGGTGACCGGGCACTCGTACGTGGTCTATGGGCCGCTGCAAAACGGGGCGACGGTGCTGATGTACGAGGGCGCGCCAAACTGGCCGGATTTTTCGCGCTTCTGGAAGATTGTGGACGACCACAAGGTTTCGATCTTCTATACCGCGCCGACGGCGATCCGCGCCTTTATGAAGTGGGGCGATCAGCACGTCGAGAAGCATTCGCTGGCATCGCTGCGGCTGCTTGGGACGGTGGGAGAGCCGATCAATCCCGAGGCCTGGATGTGGTACCGGGAGAAGATTGGCCACAACCGCTGCCCGATCGTCGATACCTGGTGGCAGACCGAGACGGGGGCGATCATGATTGCGCCGGTTCCGGGGGCGGTGGCGGCCAAGCCGGGCTCGGCGACGAGGCCGTTCTTCGGGATTCAGCCGGAGGTGGTGAACAAGGAAGGCGAGCCGGTGCCTGCGGGGAGTGGCGGCCTGCTGGTGATTCGCAAGCCTTGGCCCTCGATGGCGCGGACGGTCTACGGCGACCCTGAACGATATAAAAAGACCTATTGGAGCGATGTCGAGGGCTGCTACTTCACTGGCGACGGCGCACGGCAGGATGCCGATGGCTACTTCTGGCTGATGGGCCGCGTGGACGATGTGATCAACGTCAGCGGGCATCGGCTGGGAACGATGGAGGTCGAGTCGGCTCTGGTGGCGCATCCCAAGGTGGCCGAGGCAGCGGTAGTGGGGCGGCCCGATGAGCTGAAAGGACAGGCGATCTCTGCATTCGTTACGCTGGAGAGCGGCAACGAGCCGACCGAGGCGCTGAAGGATGAGCTGCGCAAGTGGGTCTCGAAAGAGATCGGTTCCCTTGCCCGGCCCGACGATATTCGCTTCACTGAAGCTCTGCCGAAGACCCGCTCGGGCAAGATCATGCGCCGGCTGCTAAGAGAACTTGCTACGCATGGCGAGATCAAGGGCGATACGACAACGCTTGAGGATTTCACCGTGATCGCCAAGCTGCGCGAGGCAGAAGAAGGCTAACCACCTGCGGTGGGGCAGACGCTCGCTGTAGGTTCGTGGCTTCCCGTATCAAAAGCGCACCGCAGGTGCTCAGACGCGCCAATCGTCGGGGCGCCAGCTTTTGATGCGCTCCTTGATTTGCTTGCGAGTAAGGTTGTGTTCAAGCGCCTGCTTGGCCAGTTCCACCACCTCGTCATCAGCGGCAAAACGCAAGCCGATCAATTGATCTTCTGTGAGCCGATAGATCTGCGGATGCCATTCTGCCGGGGCCAACGCTTGCAGGCGGATACGCTCTTCGAGCCGGATGACGCGGTCTTGCACCTTCATCGGATAAGTGCGCAGCTTGATGAACGGGATAAAGGCCGCGATGGAAAGCACGACGTACCACGGACCCAGGTAGTAGGCGTCCGCATGGTGGCGGATCATGTGAATGATGGCGAAGGCCAGGTTGGCCAGTAGAACGCCGAACAGCACAAAGTGGAAGGATGGATCAAAACGTCCGTGGTTCTTCAGGTTTTGCTCAGACGGCTTACTCATGCTCGACCTTCATTTCTGTCAGGCCTGGGTTGACTTGCCCAGATTCCCCATTCTTTGCGGAATCCCTGGCAGCAGCGCTGGAAGCCTGTACCCCGGCGCTTTCGGGATTCTCTTCCGATTGGGCGGGAACTGTCAATGCGTCAAGGTTTTCGGGTTCAAGCAGTTGCAGGTGTTTGGGGATCAGATGGCTGCGGCCGCGCGCCAGATAGTCCACAAAGAGCCCGCCGGCCAGATAGGGACTCAATACAAGGATCGGGATGGCGTAACTTGTGGTGGTCAGTGATTCCGCAATGCCTTTATTGGAACGGCTCAGGCGGCGATAGCCAGGCACCTGTGCAATCTCGAAGATAGTCAATTGAGCCTCGGGATGCCGGCGGGCATAGCGCTCAAGTTTTTCAGCCAGTTGCTTAGGGGTGGTCAAGCCCGCGTCGGGAAAGACGCTGCGCCTGAAGCTGCCGGGGAAGTAGAAACCCAGCGTGCGGCGGGCAAAATCCGAGCAATTGTTGAACAGCAGGCTGAAATGCGAGCGATTGGGCCGATCGTTCATTCGCGCGATGAATGCGTCATCCTGCGACTTGGTTGTCTCGAAGCGGAAGACGTAGATGCGCCGTTCATAGGAGAGGCCAACGAGCTGGGTCCAGCCGCCGCGGATGAGGTTGCCGGGGTGGAGATTCTCTCCAAGACTGGTCAGATGGGTCTCGCGATAGTGGTTGCGCAACCGGCGGACGGTCTCGCGATCGACGCGCTCAGGCACCTCCGAGGCTTTGTCGACCGAATAGAGGTACGGTAGCAGCGGGATCGCCACCCAGTCGTACCCGGCGATTCCCTGGTAGCGGGAGATCACGGCTCCAAGCTCGCCTGGAGCGCAGCGGCGCAGGCGAACCGGAGTCTCGGCGCAGATGCGTTCAAAGTAAATGGCATTGTGGCCTGTCGGGTTGAGAGTGCCGAAGAAGCCATACGGCTCCTCCATCAACAAGGCTGCCTGTGCGCGGCAGAGGGACGGAAGAAAAATCAGAGCGGATAAAGCTATGAGAGCAAATGCAGTTATGCGGATCTTTCGCATCAAGAGCACTGGTCCTCCATGGTCATGCGTCGAATGTCCTCTCCGTAGATCCGCTTCGTCGAGTGCGTTGCGTGTCATGGAGGTATGAATGGCTGTATATCTGAGGTACGGCCAGCACTGGCTAGACGTTCCTGATCGGGGAATTCCGGCCAGAATTGAGACTCTGACCGGCAGGTGCCACTTACTTAGACACGGCTTTCTCTCCATTGTTGCGCTGGAGAAGATAAATAGCAACGGAATGCCAGGTGAGCCCATGCGCTCAGGTACCCATTCTCCTGGCTCTAGCCGCACTCAAAAGGCATCCGATGCCCAAACCGGCCGGCCACCTAAGATGCATCTCAATGAATTACCAAGTGGTTACCAAATATTCTCCGTTAAATTACCGCCAATTGGGTCATACTGGTTTGCATACGGAAGCCACATCGAGGGGGGATCGGTGCTCTCGAACGGTCGGTTGCGAATCGTTGTACTTTGCTGTACTGCTTTAGCTGCCTTGGTTCTCCCTAGCACGCAGTGCCACGCTCACGCGGTGCTGCTGCTGGAAGAGCCTTACGGCTTCTTTGGCACAATCATTCCAACCGGGCACAACGCGATCTATTTCGAGCAGATCTGCGCCGAAACACCCCTGAAACTGCGCCACTGCAAGGCGGGCGAACTGGGTGCCGTTGTTACTCGCGATCCCGATGTTGGCGGCTACGATTGGGTGGCGATACCGCTGCTTCCCTACCTTTATTCGGTCGAGAATCCTGCTGAGGTTCCGGCGGTTGCCGATCGCAAATCAGTATGGCGAATGCGCCACCGCTACCACGAGACCCATCTGCGCACGCTTGGGGAGAAGGTAGCTCCAGGCAACCTGTTCAAGGGCGGCTGGGCTCTGCTGGTCGGCATGGCGTATGAGCGGCGCATCTATGCCTTCAGCTTCGAGACGACGGCCGAGCAGGACGATGCATTGATTGCCCGGATGAACGCAAGCAAGAATCGAACGCATTTTGATTTTCTGTATAACAACTGCTCCGACTTCGCGCGACTGGTCTTGAATATGTACTTCCCCCGCACCTTCCACCGCGAGATCTTCTCCGATGCAGGAATCACTACGCCCAAGGCCATCGCCCATCAACTGGTCAAGTACGCACGCAAGCACCCGGAACTCGAGCTTTCGGTCTTTGAGATTCCTCAGGTGCCCGGCTATCGCCGCCAGAGCCGCGCCAACAAGAGCGTGACGGAGTCGCTGGCTACGACCGGTTACGTCGTCCCAATCGCACTTGCAAGTCCGTATGTGGCTGGTGGCCTGTTCGTAGATTACCTGGTGCGCGGGAAACACCATGTGATTCCCAGGAATCCCAAGAGGCTGTCGCCCGACAGCCTGACTGCCATGACTATCCCGGCATCCTCGGCACCGGCGCTGGTGGGCATCGGCACACAAGCTCCAGCCTGGGCCAGCGTCTCGGCTGAGATCAAGGAAACCGCGAGCAACAACTCTGGCGCGACTGAAGCCAGCCTGTCACGCGAGTAACGATTTCCTGATCAGGCTCTTCAAGTACCATGGTCTGCGGGGGTTCTCAGTGAAACTGCATCGTCTTCTTCTGCTTGTATTGCTAGCCGGTGCGCCTGTCTGTGCACAGGTGACTCTACCCAAAATCCTGGCCGACCATATGGTGGTGCAGCGTGATTTGCCAGTGCATGTGTGGGGGATGGCGGCCCCCGGCGAAGAGGTGAGCGTAGGCTTTCGCGGCGAGACGCGCTCGACGAAGACCGGCCGGCTGGGCCGGTGGAGCGTGTATCTGAAGCCGGGCGCGGCAGGCGGACCGTTTCAGATGACGGTGAAGGGCGGGACGGCAACAGACGGCAAAGCCGCGGAGCAGAGCATCACGCTCGACGATGTGCTGGTGGGCGATGTGTGGCTGGCTTCCGGGCAGTCGAATATGGAGTTTGAGATGCGCAAGGCGGCGACGGCCGATGCGGATCTGCCTCATACGGCCAACCCGCGCATCCGGCTGCTGATGGTGAAGCACAACCTCGCCGAGTATGCGCAAGACGATATAGAGACGCCGGGCTGGGCGGCCTCATCTCCGGAGACAGCGAAGGACTTCTCGGCTGCGGCGTGGTACTTTGCGCGCGAGATTGAGCAGCGGGAGAAGGTGCCGGTGGGGGTGATCGACTCGACCTTTGGCGGGACGATGGTGGAGTCATGGACGCGGTTGAGGGCGCTCGGCGAGGACGCATCGCTGGCGCAAGTCTTCATCTCGCGAGGCAGAATGACCGACCATGAGGCCGACGCGCTGCTTGAAGACAAGGACCGCCAGAAGCAGATCGACGAGGCCAAGGCGCTGGGCAAGACGCCGCCCGATTTTCCGTGGCATCCGCCGCTGGCGATGTGGGCGCCGGGCCTGCTGTGGAATGGCATGATTGCGCCACTGACGCCGTTTCCAATTCGCGGAGTGATCTGGTATCAGGGCGAGAGCAACAGCGCGGTGGAACGCGTGCCTGCGCTCTATCATCGCTACTTCCGCACGATGATCGAAGACTGGCGCAGGCAGTGGGGGTTGGGAGATTTTCCGTTTCTGTATGTGCAGATCGCCAACTACAAGTCTGGGCCGTGGGAAGATTGGGCGTCGATTCGCGAGGCGCAGTTGAAGACACTTGAACTGCGCAATACGGCGATGGCTGTGACGATCGACATCGGCAACCCGGACGATGTGCATCCGACCGACAAGCTGGATGTGGGCTTGCGGCTGGCACGAGCGGCGAGAGCACTGAGCTATGGCGAGGCAGTTGAATATTCGGGACCGCTCTATCGGCAGGCAACGCCGGAGGGTACGGCGATTCGCGTCTGGTTTGACCATGCGAAGGGACTCGCAGCCAAGGGCGGCGAGTTGACTGGCTTTGAGGTCGCTGGAAAAGATGGGCAGTTCTCGGCCGCAACGGCGAGCGTCGATGGCGAGACGGTTGTGGTGACGAGCGCGTCAGTCGCCGAGCCGATCGTTGTGCGGTATGGATGGGCAAATAGCCCGGTGTGCAATCTCTTCAATGGCGAGGGGCTGCCCGCTTCGCCGTTTACTTCGGAGAAGTGAGCGGCGGCGGGCTTCTTCGGGGTTGCGATCTATAGCATTTTCCGATTTACTGAAGACTTCCGTGCCCCATCCATTCCGCTTCTTTCTGCGGAATGGGTGGGAAACCTACGACTTTTCGGCCACACAATTTCCGAAATTGCTTTACTTCTTGACGGGAACGAAGACCGTCGTCTCCAGCACTTCGATCAGGCCGGAGTCGATGCGCTTCTCCAGTTCGGGCAGCACCGCATCGACCTTCTCGCGGGACTCGATGAACTCGATCTTGATAGGCAGATGGTCGGAGATATCGAGGATGTTGGCCGAATGCATGTGATGCGTTGCGCCGAAGCCGGCGACGCCCTTGAAGACAGCCGCGCCGGCAATTCCACTGCGAAAGAGGAAGTCGAGGATGCTGGAGTAGACCGGCACCCCATGATGCTTGGCTCCATCGCTCAGGTAGATGGTGACTCTGACGGCTTTTCCGGATTGCAACATTTCAGTCTCCGTTCTGCGAATCAGGATTTTACCGCTTAGGAGATCGATTCGGCTAGCAGCGCGCCGCACCAGGTTGCGGCGAGACCAATTACGAGGCTGCCCACGGCGTAAAGAGCGGCGAGCATGAATGCGCCTGAACGCAGCGTGGAGAGCGTCTCCCACTCGTAGGTGGAGAAGGTGCTGTAGGCGCCGATGAAACCAACGGCTATAAGAAATCGCCAGGCCGGGTCAAGGCCGGTGCGCTTGCCGAGGTAGGTGAGAGCGAAACCAATGACGATGCAGGCCGTGATGTTGATGACGAAGGTGCCGAAGGGGAAGCGCGTCCCCATGCGGCCGGAGATCGTGGATCCAACCCAGTAGCGTGCGACCGAACCGAATGCGCCGCCAGCGGCGATGAGAAAGTATTTCTGCAAGATCTTCTCCTCTCACTCAGGTTACAACGCGGGCAACGGCGCGGCCCAAAGCACGAGGTCTGGCGTGGCCGGTTGCTGCTCATGTTGTAGTCGGGGATCATGCCGGGATAAGACTCCGCAACAGGATTCCCTGTCAGGAGTCATCATCTGTCCGGTCAAGTGAGGAGGGACAGCGGTTAAGGGTGAACTCCTTCACCACTCACTACAGTTTTATTACACGGCGGGATGAGGGTGGGTGTCAAGGTTGTGTGGCAGTTGGTGGTTGAGCGTTTTTGTTCTGGCGACCGCGCAAACAGCATTTTTGGGTTACGTGGATCTAACGAGGAACATGTCTGACTCTCTTGGTGTCTAATCTACTAGTTGAGCCACGCACATGACACGACGTTTTGTTCTAGTACTACTCGCTTCGGTACCTATAATGATTCGACCCTCCGTACAGGCTCAGGCCCGAGACGCGCAGCCACGCTATGCTCACGTAACACTTTGTGAAATCTCCAGCCATAAGGAATGGATAAACCCGAAACGCATCTCACTCGAAGCGGAGTACGTGAACGCGATTCCACACGGTCTCTTTCTAGTTGATCATCGGTGCACAGGTAAGGCGCTTCAAATTGACTTCCCGGATTCCGTCCTTGATCCAAGCGTCGCTTTAATCAAGGACCACCTACTAGAAATTCACCGCGCAAACGGAACATTCAGAGGAATCCTAAAACGCGATCGTGTAACTAATCGACGCTATCTTTGGCTGCAATCAGTAGTGAATTTTCAAACTGCTGACTATCTACCAGGACTCCACAAAGACGAGCCGATCCAGCTACCTGAGACGCCATGGCCAAAATGGCCACCGAGCCTATAGACCTCACACCATTACTCAGGCAGCCCACCCTAACCGCAAAAACCGAGACGCGGCGAGGGTGAGGAACCCGATCTCAGGCGTGAGGCGCAGAAACCAATGTGAGCGCGCTCTCCCATATCTGCCCAGCGCGATAAGGACCGTCTCCATCGGCGTCACGCTGCGGCTCATCGAAGGACACCCAATATACGGTGTTCGTTCCGAGCGCACTCACCTCGTCCTGCGTCAAACCTCCGACCCAGGGTCCACTAAGCGCAACAATCTCGGCGGGCGGAGTAGAAATGGTACCGGTCGCACCTTTCGCCCAGAAGAAATCATCTGCGATTTTGACACGATCTCCCGCAGAAAATCTCGTCTCCATACTGTTACTCCTCCGAATTCCAGCGACAGCTTTACCTGTCGGTGCAGGAATAGCAGGGGTCGATAGATGCCTGAATCAGGGGCGTGTCGGCCAGGCGCGCGCCAACGACCATCCAGCGGATCGCAGGCATGACGGCAAAGGTGGGCGTGCGGACGTGGACTCTTGCCGGGTTTCTGGAACCCTCTTTCCAACTGACCGAGTACATGACCTCTCCGCGAGGAGCCTCGACGCGGCTGGTGGCTGTGCCGGTCATGAAGGGGAACTTTTCGCCTTCGGTGTGGATCTCGCCGGGAGGCAGCTTGGCCAGGGCCTGACGGAGAATCTTGCAGCTCTCCATGATTTCGAGGGCGCGGACGAGGAGGCGGGCGCGAACGTCGCCGTCGAGCTGCACGGGCACGTCGAACTCCATCTCGGAGTAGGCGGCGTAGGGCGCGGCGCGGCGGATATCCTGCGCCAAACCCGAGGCGCGGGCCACGGGACCGACGACACCGCAGGAGATGGCCTTTTCACCGGTGAGAACGCCGATGCCGGCGCAACGCGAACGCGCGGTAGAACTGGTGGTGAAGATGGGAATGACGGTGCGGGCCATTTCGAGTTCAAGAGCCTCGACCATCTTCAGGATCGCATCTGGCTCGGTGATGTCGCGATTGACCCCTCCGATGCGGTTCATCGAGTAGTTGACGCGGTTGCCGCTGATGGCCTGAAGCACATCCATGACTTTTTCGCGGAGTTCAAAGCAGGTCATGAACATGGTCTTGAAGCCCATGAGCTTGGCGGCGATGCCGGCCCAGAGGACGTGCGAGTGCAGGCGCTCTAGCTCGGCCATGATGGTGCGAATGTAGAGAGCGCGGGGGGGCGGAGTGAGGCCGGTGAGGCCCTCCATCGCCTGGCAAAGAGTGAGTGTGTGGATGTTGGAGCAGATGCCGCAGACGCGCTCCATGAGCGCGATGACCTGAATGTAGTTGCGCGTCTCGGCGAGGTGTTCGATGCCGCGGAAGTTGAAGCCAATATGCAGCTTGGCATCCTGCACGGTTTCGCCTTCGCAGATGAGGTCGAGCTTGTAGGGTTCTTCGAGCGCCGGATGATAGGGGCCCATGGGGATCTTGTAGCTCATTTTTTCTCCTCACGCAGGTTCACGCCCATTGTGTCTCCCTGGCGTAGCAGCAGGGGTTCGTATTCGCGGCCTGAAAAGTCGATGCCGAAGCCCTCGTGAATCTCGCGCTCGATCCAGTCGACGGCCTCGCAGAGGTCGTAGATGCTCTCGATAGAAGTGCCGGCCAGCAGGAAGGGAAAGCCCAGCAGGCAGCCGTCGAGATCCCAGTGATACTCCATGCGAAAGCCCTGCTCGCCGGGAAGCTGGTAGGCGGTGATGGTGATGAAGCGGGCATGAAGCTCGTTCATCGCCTTGGCGAGATCGCGCACCTTCAGGTCGCCGGGCGAGAGCCAGTGGACGCCGCCGGTATCGACCCATGGCTCCTTGGTGTGCAAGATTTCCGAGACGGCTTCGAGCGGAGTCATTGCGGCTGTTGTCATTTTGTCTCTCCAGAGGCTGGGATGGCAGGTGCTGGCGCCGCTGCGGCCGGCGGTGCGGTGGGCGGCACGGCTGGCTTGGCAGGCGGCTTGCGCGCAAGGGTGTGGGAGCTCTTCAGTTCGCCGATGGTGGTGTAGACGGGCGGGCATTCCGAGTCCTGGTGCAGGGCATGGGTCTTGCAGCCCTCGACGCAGCGGCCGCAGAAGGTGCATTGGCCTGGATCATAGCTCCAGGTGAATTCGCCTTTGCCGGTCTTAAACTCGATCGCACGCGAAGTGCAGCGCATCTTGCAGATGGCGCAGCCGGTGCAGAGAGCGGGATCGAAGCGGACCTGGCCACGGAAGTTTTCAGTGACAACGGGGCGTTTGGGAAAGAGCATGGTCCGTGGACCACCCCACAGGTTCTTCCACATCATGGCAAGAATGTTCATGCTCTAAACCTCATAAAAAGCGCGGAAGCAACGGCCAGAACCGCGAAGATCAGCGTGCATTGCCAGTAAAAGCGGACCGTCGTATCGATCTGCAGGCGCGCCGTGGCTGCCGCGACCGCCGAGAGAAGCAGGACGATGGCAAAGCAGAGCGCAACAAAGATCAGAGCCGCGGCCCACCATGTGGCAACCATCGGAGCGGCCAGAGTAGCGACGAGGCCTGTGGCTGCGACCCATTCCAAGCCATGAGAGAGCTCCCACATCGCCAGCTCGGGGCCTGCGTACTCGGTCATGGGGCCGGAGTAGATCTCCTGCTCGGCGTTGGGCAGCGAGAAGGGATTCAAGTGCAGCTTGGCGGGCAGGCAGACCAGGATTGCAACGACGCCCAGCCAGCGAAGCGGTGAGGCGGACTGGTGGGCCAGCGCTGAGAGGCTGAAAGTATGCTGCGAGGCGGCGATGGAGACGATGGCCAAGAGAAAGACGATGTTATACGAAACACTTAAGACAGCTTCGCGGGCCGAGCCGATTTCTCCGAAGATGGAGCCGGAAGAGAAGCCCGCCGCGATGATGCAGATCGAAGGCAGTTCCAGCAGAGCCAGCAACAGGATCAGGTCGCCCTCAAAGCCGCCGGATGCCGGAAGGACTGGCAGCAGGCCAACTGCGCCCGCAGCCGCTGAGACAGCGATGAAAGGCCAAGCCCTCATCAGCAGGCCGCCGATGCCGACGCGGGGTGGCGTGGACTTGCCAAGCAGCTTGATGAAGTCGAAGAACGGCTGCATGAAAGGAGGTCCGATGCGGCCCTGCATGCGAGCGACAGCCTTGCGTTCGACCCAAAGGAAAAACCACGCGGCAGGGACGGCGAAGAGCAGGCCGGGGAAGATAAGCAGACGAGCTAAGGCAGTGATCAAATTCATTGGGCCACCTCCTCTGTCTTGGCTTCTGTTGCGCTTCCGCAGGCGCACGCGCCGCCACAGCCTGGTCCGACAAGCGGCATGACGACAGGGGACGAGAGTGCGGAGGGCTGCTTCTTCCCTGCTCTCTCGGCCAGGATCTCGGCGGCTTTTGCCACTCCGAGAATAATGGCGTCGGGGCGGGGCGGGCAGCCGGGAACGAAGACATCGACGGGAATGTGCTTGTCGAGCGGTCCGGCGAGTGTGCGGCTGTCGATGAAGACGTTGGTTGTGGCCGGGCAGGAACCGATGGCGATGACCGCCTTGGGGCCGCAGACCTGATCGTAGACGGTCTTGATAGCGCCGACCGCATTGGTGGTGATGGGGCCGGTGATGCAGAGAATGTCGGCGTGGCGCGGGCTTCCTTCGAGACGAACGCCAAGCTGCTCGGCGTCATAACGCGGAGTGAGGCTGGCGATCAACTCGATGTCACAGCCATTGCAACTGCCCCCGTTCATATGGAAGAGCCAAGGGCTGTGACGCCGGGAGTAGCACATCAATTTATTCCAGAGATTCATGGCCGGCCTCCCAACAGCAGTTGCAGCGCATTCGGCCATATGCCGGCTGCCAGCAGCAGCACGGTGAGCGAGACGATCGTGACCTGAAGCAGAATTGGCTCCTTTGTTTGATGTTGCAGAGCGGCAATCGGATCTTCAAAAGGCGGCGGTCCCCACCAGTTGCGGGTCAGAGCCAGCACATAGGCGATGAGCGCAAGAATGGAAGAGAGGATGAAGATCGTGGCCAGCCATGGGCTGATTTGCAGAGCCGTCACGTAGAGCCGCCAGCGGCCGGTGAAGCCCATCGTCGGCGGAACACCGAGCATCGACAGCATTCCAAAAAGGAAGCCAAAGGCGGCAACGGGATACCGTGCAGCCAGTGCGATTGGTTCGCCTTTGAGTTCGCCGTCAGCCTCTGGACCACTGAGGCAGGCAAAGAGAAGGGCTTTAGCCAGAGCGTGAGTTGCGGCGGCAACCAATGCGCCATCGAAGCCGATGATCTTTGCGGAGCAGAGCCCGAGCAGCAGAAAGCCCACGTCTTCAACAGTGGAGAGAACCAGCAGGCGCTTGAGGCTGCGCTGCGTGAGCATCAGAAGCGCCGCGAGGAATGACGTTGCCGCAGCCACGCCAAGCAGAAGAGGATGATGGGAGAGATAGGCGGGAATGGACTCCGCAGAGGCAAAGAACTCTCCGAATGCCGCCATGTCGACGACGGCGATGATCAAACCGAGAACGACGGAAGGAAGTTCGTCGGCCAGCGAAAGCAGCCAGAAGAAGAGCGGAAGCGCAGCCAGCTTGACGATGACGCTCGTGACCAGGAAGGCATTGGCCCATTCTGCATGACCGTGCTCCATGAGCACGTCACTGGTGATGAGTGAGGCGGCAGAGATCACGATGACCGCAAGGTACGTCAGCTTCGCCGAGAGCTTGCGGGCGTTTTGCCAGACGAGCACTGCTGTGAAGAGCGCGCCCAGTTCAAGGAGGCCAAGGCGAAGGCGGGAATCGGCAAAAACCAGCCCCGCAACGGTGGGTACGCCGGCCAGAATCATTAAAGGAAGCAGATGCCGGCTCGACTTGTGAGCGAGTGCTGCGAGGATCAATGCCACGCCTGCAACTGCGCAGGCCGCCACCAGAAGTGCTGGGACGCGAAAGATTGTCAGGCTGTCAGCACTCGCTAAGGCCGGGGCAAACCAGCGAATCGCCACGAGAGTTGCCACTGCCAAAACGACGACAAGCGCCAGCGCCTGCCGTTCCATCCAGGAGACAACGACGCCGAGGCCACGCGATGCGGCTTGCAGGCCGTTCCAGACACCGAGGTAGACCGCGTCCACATTGGACCAGCGGAAGAACTCATGCCAGTTGCCAAGGAAGATCGAGGAGAAATCGCCGGCAGTGAGTCTGCCTTGATCGGAGAGTGGTTCGCCGCCGGTGAAGATGCCGCCGCCAGCCAATGCAGCGCCGCCAGATGCAGTAACCGGACGCGCAGCATAGGCAATCGCATAGATGACGCCGCCAACGATCAGTGAAACCACCGCCAGCACCAGGCCGCCCATGGTAGAGAAGCTGCCCGCATCGGCGGAGAGTCCGAACCAGGTGACTTGCACCGTAGCCATTTGCAACGCGCCGAGGATGGGATTGAGCAGATAGTTGACAGCCAACTGCGGTGCGATGCCGAGGATGATGCTGCCCGCGGCCATGAATCCCATGCCCCAGACCATGGAGCTTGGGGATTCGTGAGCGTCTTTGGTGGCGGGGGTAAGTTGGCCGAGGAAGACTGCGCTGGTGGCCTTGGCTCCGAGGAAGACTGTGCCAAGACTGACGGCCCAGGCAACCATCGCTGGAACGGCCCATCCGGCTTGCAAGGCCGCTGCGTAGAGCATCCACTTGCTGGCAAAGCCGCTCATGAGCGGAATCCCCATCATGCTGCCGACGCCGATCAGCCAGGAGATCGTCGTGCGCGGCATCTTCGTCGCCAGGCCGCCGAGCTGGTTCATGTCGCGCGTTCCGGCCGCGTGCTGTACAGAGCCCGCGGTGAGGAAGAGGCCGCCCTTGAAGAATCCGTGATTGAGGCAATGCAGCAGGCCGGCTGCAATGGCCAGCGGCGTGCCGATGCCGATGCCCATCATCATGTAGCCGATCTGGCTGACGGTGGAGAAGGCCAGCATGCGCTTGAGATCGGTCTGGACCATGGCGTACATGACGCCGACGGCCATGGTGATCGTGCCGATCCAGACGAGAGAAGCGCCGCCCCAGGCGAAGCCGCCAGACTGCGGCCATGCGCCGAAGCTGTGCATACGGCAGGCCAGATAGACGCCAGCCTTCACATAACAGGCTGCGTGGAGGAGGGCGCTGACCGGTGTGGGCGCGGCCATGGCCTCAGGAATCCATGTGTGCAGAGGAACTTGAACGGATTTGGCGACCAGTGCCACCAGCATCAGGACAAAGACGCCGCCGGTGAAGGCTTGAGCGACGGCCGGGTTGGTCCAGAGAGCGCTGCCGGTGCGGAAGTAGATCGTCAGGATGGCGGCCAGCAGCCCGTACCCGGCGATGTGAGTCATCAGCAGGACCTTACGGGCTCCGGCGACAGCCTCGCGATTTGTATACCAGAAGCCAACCAGGCTGAATGAGCACAGGCCGACCAGTTCCCAGCAGAGATAGAAGAAAAAGAGATTGGCGCTGAAGACCAGCCCGACGAAGCCGGTAATGAAGACCAGCATCGAGGCATAGAAGCGGGTGGCGGAGTTGTCGTGCTCCATATAGCTGATGGAGTAGAGCAGGACGAATGCACCCAGGCCTGTGCCCATCAAAGCAAAGAGGATGCTGAGGGCGTCAACGTGGAGGACAAAAGCCAGCGGGCCGTCCCAGTTGAAGAGGTTTACGTCGATCGCTTGCCCTGCGCGGACAAATGGCACCGTCAAGGCCACGGAAACGACCGCCGGCAGACAGGCAAGGAAGGCCAGAATTCCCTTCGTCCGGGCGGAAAAAAGCCGCGCTACCAAAAGTTGGAGCGCGGCGCCCAGCAGAAGCGAACAAGGCGCTATCAAGATTAATGCCACTGCGTTCATAGGTTAAATATTAGAGGGCCTAGGTGGGGCGAGATGTGATGGACCTCACATAAACAGCCTGAATTCTGCAATGCGAGACAAGCCGCTAGGCAGGCCCTACGGCACGAGAATCGATCCTCGATGGCCGTGCCGCGGCGACCTCGCTGTGAACTTCCGTTGAAGGTTGTTGCGTTTAATCGACTGAATGGTGGAGACTACGTTTATGGTGCGCTCTTTTTCCCAGCTTGCGTGCTTCATGATGTTTGTCTCGTTTTGCCTTCCGATTTCTTCCCAGGGACAACACATCAAGAAGCCGAACGTCCTTAAGGCTCTTTCTAACGAGGCAAATCTGACACGCTGCATTGGGTTTACAGGGCAGCCTCTGGCTTCAAAAGAGCAGCGCATTCTGTTTGACCGGCAGGCCAAGTGGGACGCTTCAGGGATCAGCAACCCGGATCAGTCGGGATTACGGCTGCGGCTGGTCAAGATTGTCGATGCGGTGGCACCGGGAGGAGCTGCGCCAGCCCGATATCGCGTATATGCTGAAGGCGCTCCTCAGGATAAAGTCTTTGTTCTCAATACCTGGTTGCCAGACAATACGCTCAAGATCGATCCTCGCGATCTCTACGTGAATACGCAAGGGCTGGTCATGACGCACAAGCCGGCGCCCGAGGAGGAGATCCTCATGAAAGCGCCGGGCACCGAATTGGATGTCCAGGCCGGAAATCAAAACGGGGAGCCTGTCCGGTTCGTACTGACCAGCCGGGATGGGACAACCTCGATCTATGGTTCGCTCGTTGAGCATCCACTCGTAGGCGACGACAAGGGATGCAAGGTTGAGGCTCGAATCTCTCTGCCCGGCGCAGCCGCGGTGCTGATCACACTCGACGGATTTCCGGGCAAGATCAATGTTCCGTTGGTGTTGGTGTCGGCCGGCGCCCAGATCAGCGAAGTTCTGGAGACCAACTCCGATGGCCATGCCGAGATCGCCGTGTTGACCGGCGTGCCAGGCAAGACAGAAGGAACGCTCAAGGCGACCGCCGAAGGCCCCAATTGCCTGCCCTCAGTCTCTCTGCCGTGGAAAGCAGCTACGGAGCCTCCGGCAGCAAAAACTCCGTAGCTCATCTCTTGACTTGAGTGGCAAGCAACTTCGCACAAAACACGCGGAAAATCCTCTGCGCAGACAGCTAACTTTTTAAGCAAAAAACTGGGCAAAAATGATGCTGAGCTGCCGTTTTTTGCTGGGGTCGCGCAATGCCGCAGGATTCATGGCCAGGCAGGTGTGAGCCGCGAATCGCAAATCAATCCCAGGTCCCAATGCGAGGGACCTGGGACACCTTAATTCAGTTCACATCACTTGATCGGGGAGAACCATCCTCAACTAGTTGCTCCGCGAAGCCGGAGCAACCCGGACGACCGTGAGGTTGCAATCGCCATCGTTGTTGGCGCAATCTGCCGGATCTTCGCCCGCGACCCAGTACGTGGGACGAGAGGATGTCTGGGCGTTTGCGCTGAAGACAACGAAGTCATGATCTCCCTGATTGCCTGTGGCCTCAACGCATTTCTGGTCGTTGAGGCTGAAGATCGAATACGCGTAACAGCCGTGCAAGACCGCGTTGGGATCTACACATGGCGTGTCCACACTATTGAGATATGTGTCCGTACCGTCTGGACAAGCCGGCTCGCTGACGTCGCTGTAGTAGTAGCCGAAATACCTGGTTGGCGTGAAGGTGACGCTGGTGCCGGTCGGGGTCGGAATCAAGTCCTTGGTGACGCCAGTCCCGCCGAAGAGCTTGTGCTTGGTCCCTGAAACGGTGCCGGTCGAATTCGTTTCAAACCAGCCAAAATCGTTCACTTCGTTTGGATTGGCGGTCGCATTGAGATACAAGGTGGCCACCAAAGACCCGCCCGAGTTGCGGAAGTAGACTTTGTTGTCGCGTCCGCCGCCTGTGTCGTTTACCGAGTCGTAGGGCAATCCCCAAAAGGGTATTGCTCCAGGTGCGAGGGCTGCGCTGCCCATTCCTACGCAATCGCCGGTCGCAGTGATGCAGAATCCAGGATTCTTGTCCGCTCCCCCGGTTGTCGCATACGTGCTTCCGGCAGCCGCCCACTGAAGATCCCACCAGGGCGCTCCGTTGTCGTTGAGATCGGGCTGAGTGGAGGTGATGGGCGTGACCGACCAGGTTTGCCAACTTGCGCCGGAGCTGCCGATGAGTGTTTGCGCTTGGGATGCCGTGCATGCTGCGAACAGAGCCACGGCAACCAGCGGGGTGAGACCGCGCCAACAAGAGGTGGCGCAGGATTTTTGATCTCTGATTTTCATGTAGACCTCTCCTTGAGGATCTTGTCCTCGGGGAATTGGAGTGTGTTGATTGGTGAGAGAGTTGGAGACACGCGTGATCCGCACTTCCGACCTCCCGGAACGGACCGATGACACTTACTTGCGCTATGTCAAAGAGTTACTCCCGACAGCATTCACAAGTTACTTTGATTTAGATAACTCCGCAATGATCGAAATCTGCCATTTATTATCAAAAAAGCACATCGTGTGGAAATAAGAAAAACTAACTTACTGACTAACTTGCGGCTCTAGATCCGTCTGGGATCTCATGCTGTGGAGGTGGGTAATCATATGCATGTGGCGCATCTGCTTTGGACTTACGCCATAGACGCTTTTGAAGTCACGATAAAAGTTACTGACCTCGGTATAACCGCAATTGGAGGCGATGGTCTTGATGGGCAGTTGGTCATTTTTTAATAACTCCACGGCCCGCGCCATCCTTACCTCAAGTGAATGGCGCCGGAGCGGCTTGCCGACCTCGGTGCTAAAAAGGCGTAGAACGCGGGCTTCGCCGAGTCCCAGCATGCTGCCGATCTGGCGGGAAGTCATCTGGAGCTTGCCGTCCCGCTCTTCAATGATCTTCAAGAGGATGCGAATGCGTATATCCATTGCGGCTCTCCATCAGGCTGTCGTGCGCGCGCTGCAATACCGTTGCATCTGCGACTCAACGAGAGACATGCCCGGCAAAGCTCCTGCGCATGAATCTGCGTCGGCGCGCTCTCCGGATCGATCTGATTTTCGAGCTGTTCTTTCAGGGGAAAACGAACATCCGCCAGGATTGCCCTGAGGACAATCGGATTATGCCTTCAGCTTCGGCCGGTGTCAAGACGTAATTCTGCCAGAAGATGAATCTTTGTTGAAGTTAGTCGGGAGTTAGAGCTGGTCCAATAAATCTCATTCCGTGCTGCTCGGCGAAGCTCTGCCGGAAGGCCGCTGACTGATCGGGAAAGCCGCTGGCAGTGCGAAAGAACTCTTCCATGGTTCCGGCTGGCTGGTGCATGACGATGAGCCGCGCCGTGCCTTCGCTGGTTTTTACAAAGGCGTGCGGCATGTTGCGCGGGATGAAGAGCGAGTCGCCGGCCTTGACGCGCACGATCTCGTCTCCTGCCTTGATTTTGAATTCGCCCTCGCGGACGAAGAACCATTCATCGACATCGATGTGGTAGTGGAGGCGCGGGCCGACCTTCTGGGGCCGGAGAGTGTCGAAGATTACGCAGCGGCCTTCGTTGTCTTTGCCGGAGACCATCACGTGAAAGGTCGCATCGAGGAAGTTGAAGGGCTTGTTGTCGCGGTCTTCGCCTGCCTTGACCATGACTTTTTGCCGGCGCGATTCAGTGAGTTGGGCTAGGAGAGAACGCGTGGAGGCCAAGGCGGCGGCGACCAGGGGAAGTCGGAGGACGGTCCGTCGATTCATCGTGAGAATGATTTTTGCATGAAATTGGACTCTGCGCCACCAAATTGAGGCTGGGTTTGGCAGAGGCCCTACCGGACGTTGGGGCGGTGGTGGGACGGTGACCCTCCCCCCGGTATTCTGTAAATAAGTTATTTGGTTTCTATAGGATAGAGGACACGCTTCGCTCTAAAATTCTCATTCTGCATGGGTTATCCGCAGAATCCTGATGCCAAAGGGGTTATGGGTGCTTTTCACGGAAGATGCAGCCCGCGCTGGGAGGACTTTGCTTCAGGCTGCGCTGGTTGAGAAAGAGTTCATGGATCGATCATGCGCCTGGGCTGGGTAATCTTCTGCAAAATGCCGGAGTGGATATTTTGTGTTCTCCCTCCGGGAGAGTTGTTGGGTGGAGGTTCGTGGTCTCCCCGGCACCCGCCGCGTCCGCGCTTTGACACCCCAATGTAGCGTGGGCCGCCCAGGTAAACCTCATCTATTTCCGCAGTTCTCCGGAGCTTGACTACTCTCTTGACTTGCTTAAGTTATTCCAAAAAAGCATGTTTACCTTATCCGTGTTGTTTTGCATGAGAATCCTGAATTGCGACCCGCAGACGATTCAGCCTTGCTTTGCGCATCCGACACTTCGAGATGATTGAATTGAACTACCTTTATTGTTTTCATATGCTTGACAATTATTCTTATATCAATTTGACATGTTTATAGACTTCGTTATATCATCTCTTTATTATGGAACAGAACAAAGTCGATTTCTTCCGAAATTCGTTGAAAGAGGCGCGAGCGGTGTTCATTCAAGAAACGAACGAACTCAGCGGACTTGAGAGCCGGGTTTATTGGCTCAAAGACGACCTTTCTAAGCTCAGGAAGACGATCACGGCGTTGGCGGCCATGTGCAGCGAAACCCCTTGGAGCGATGCACTTGGAATTACAGACTCCTGCATGGAAGCAATGACTGTCGAGAGAGCGACCGTGTCCACAAAGGAGGTTACTCAGCGGTTGGAGTCGATGGGCTTTGACCTGTCTTCTCAGAAAAATCCGGCTGCGTCCGTTCATGCCGTATTGACCCGACTGGCTGAGAAAGGCCAGATTAAGAAGATCACCGACGACAATGGTGAAGTTACTTGGCGCGGGCCAAATTTTGACGAGGATTACGCACAGCAGATGGAGATATCTGACGACGATATTCCGTTTTGAGTTAATAAAGGAGGGGATAAAAGCGTGGAAATTGAGGGCATTCTGGGGTCCGATCCCAAGAATGCCCTCCAAATGGGGGTGTAGCTCAATTGGCCAAAGCAGCCGACTTTGAATCGGCAGGTTGGGGGTCCGATCCCCTCCGCCCCCACTAGTTTTTTCCCTCAGGGCTTGAACTGGCAGCCAGGCACGACTTCCAATCGCATCCCCATTCCCTGCTTCCGGGGCCGATGCCCGACTGGGGCATACTACTTTTCCCAAACAAGGATCGAGAAAATAATAGTACATCATGATGGCGAAGAATATCCCAAAACGTGAGCGCGGACGCAAAGAAGAACGCTTGGTGGTCCCTGATCCGCAAAAGGCCCTAGCCCCCTTGCTCAAGCCGAAGCCGACAAACGAGGATTGAGATGCCACCGCTATCGGAGGATATGCGGACCCCTCAGAGTGGTTTGCAACAGATATCCACCCGAGAACTTCTTGTCTTGCCCAAAAAGTCGGCCAAAAATGGAACTTCTTAGGCAAAAACCCCTCAGGGGCTAAAGCCCGGCTCCTTTTGCGGCGTCGGATTGCCGGGGATAAATCCCCGGCATACCTATTCCGACCCATCGCTTTTGGCCAACCGCTCCCGGCAAACCTGCCTCCGAGGTATTCTCTAACTAACGACCATGGAAACCTATGCGCTCACGACAACGACCTACCAAAGGCGTTCTCTGTTCGTTCGAACCGCGAATGCCGAGTTGATGGTCAAAACGCTCTTTCATTATCGAGATCAGGGACGTTATCAACTGCACGGCTTCGCCGTTATGCCGGAGCATCTGCACGTCTTGCTGACTCCGAGCGCAAACCAGACGATTGAGCGCTGCGCGCAATGCATCAAGGGCGGCTTTTCGCATGAGGTGCGCGCGCAATTTGCCGGTGAAGTCTGGCAGCCTGGATTTCACGATCACCGGATTCGCGACGGTGAGGATTTTCGGGCACAGCTTGGATATATTGCGGCCAATCCGGGGAAACGGGGCCTTGTGGATTGGGCCTTTGTGCACTCACTATTTCTGGAACGGATTGACCCCATGCCCGAGCGATTGGAGCAATAGCGTAGGTTGGTAAGGTAGGCCGGGGATTTATCCCCGGCATTTGATCGGCGAAAGGATCCCGGCCTTCAGGCCCTGAGGTACGCGCTTTTTCGGCGACCGTCCGATCTCTTGCGACACGCCGCAAATTGCGGACCTCGAAAAGCATACCTCAGGGGTTAAAACCCCTGATCATATTGAGCCTAAAATATTGCCGGGGATAAATCCCCGGCCTACCGTTCCGGACCCTATTATCGCGGCGGTTTTTGCGAGATGCCTATCGCTCCGTCATCGGTTATCGCGACGGGATTTGCGCAACGGCCTGCCGCTCCGGGCCCGGGACATTCTGCGACAAATAATTTATTAGTTGTGCTTACCTTTCCACTCGGTGTAGGGGCCTTGGAAGTCTTCTATGCCGTCTTCTTTGAAGACCCATAGCCTTGTGGCTACTTCGTCGATTAAGTCGTGATCGTGAGTTACCAACAGGACCGTGCCTTCATAGCGCTGGAGGGCGATATTTAACGCGTTGATCGCTTCGAGGTCCAAGTGGTTGGTTGGTTCGTCGAAGATGAGGATGTTGGGCTTGGTGAGGATCAACTTACAGAAAGCCAGGCGGGCTTGTTCGCCGCCACTGAGGGCTTTGGTTTGTTTTTCGCCTTCTTCGCCCGAGAAGAGCATCTGGCCGAGGATGCCGCGAATCTCTTCGACGTGGGCGGCGGGGTTCCAGCGATGGAGCCACTCGGCTACGGTGAGGCCGTGTTCGATGGTGGCGCCTACGTCCTGGGGGAAGTAGCCGATCTGGGCTTCGTGGCCCCAGAAGACGGTGCCGTTGTCGAGTTCGAATTCCTTGTCGGCGAGGCCGGGATAGTTATTGAGAAGGCTCTTGAGGACGGTGGTCTTGCCGGCTCCGTTGCGACCCATGAGGCAGATGTGTTCGCCGCGCAGGACGTTGGCGGTAAAGCCGTCGATGACCTTGTGGTCGCCATACATTTTGGTGAGGTGTTTGAACTCGAGTACATGCTTGCCGCTGGGGCGGACCTGATCGAATTTGATATAAGGCCGGGCGATGTTGGAGCGGGCAAGATCGTTGGTCTGAAGGCGTTCAACCTCTTTGCGGCGGCTGGTGACTTGAGAGGAGCGGGTGCCGGCGGCAAAGCGGGCGATGAAGTCGTTGAGCTGAGCGATCTTCTTTTCGCGCTGGGCGTTTTGCGATTCAAGAGTGGAACGGATCTGTGTCTTGGCCATGACCATCTCGTCGTATCCGCCGGTGTAAGTGATGATGGTTTGGTAGTCGATGTCGGCGGTGTGCGTGGTGACGGAGTTGAGGAAGTGGCGATCGTGAGAGATGGCAATGAGGGTGCCGTCGTAGTTATTCAGAAAATCTTGCAGCCAGTGGATGGATTCGAGATCGAGGTAGTTGGTGGGCTCGTCGAGCAGCAGGGCCTGGGGCTTGCCAAAGAGGGCCTGGGCGAGCAGGACGCGGACCTTCTGGCCGCCTTGAAGTTCACCCATGAGGCGCTCGTGGAGTGGCTCGGCAATGTCGAGGCCGTCGAGAAGGATGGCGGCGTCGGCCTCAGCCGTGTAGCCGTCTTCGTCGCCGATGGTACCTTCGAGCTCGCCTAATCTCATGCCGTCGGCGTCGGAGAGCTCGGGCTTCTCGTAGATGCGGTCGCGCTCTTCGAGAGCTGCCCAAAGGGGCTTGTTGCCCATAATGACGGTGTCGATGACGCGATAGCTGTCAAAGGCGAACTGATCCTGGCGCAGGATGCCGAGCTTGCGCGGGCGAACGACGGTGCCTTTTTGGGCTTCAAGCTCGCCGGTGAGGACCTTCATGAAGGTGGACTTGCCGGAGCCGTTGGGTCCGGTGAGGCCGTAGCGGCGGCCGGGGATGAAGGCTACGCTGACATCTTCAAAGAGGACCTTGGAGCCGTAGCGCATGGAGACATTGCTGACACTGATCATTGTTATGAAGTTCCTATATGCGGGCCGCAGCGGTGTGACGGCTGCTTGAGCCGATGAATGCCGGGGTTGAAGCAAGGTTTTGGGGGCGCACAGGCAGCCCCGAGATATGGTGCAGTTCTATTTTCTCATATATGTGGTGTAGGGGCGCGGAACAGGTCCGTGGTATCCCACCCATTCGCCCGACCACCCCACGGACGAAGACCTGTCCGCGGGGGCCCCGGAAGGCGAATGGATGGGGCACGGTGCTTATTAGGTTGGGAGAACAGTTTCCAGTTCCCGGCCCAGGGCTATCTGGGGGCGGGGTCGGGGGAGTCGGCCAATGCATAGGCGAGGACGGTGTTGATGGCCGCGGTTTCGGCGAGTTGGCGGGGGTCGACCTTGTCGAAGGTGTCGGCGGCGGTGTGGTGGTAGTTGAAATAGGTGCGGCTGTCCTGGATGGGGGAGAAGCTGGGCACGCCTTTTTCGGTGAGGCCATCGATATCCGCACCGGCCTCTTGGGTGGCAACGAGGGATTGCGCGCCTATGGAGTCGAGAACGCCGGAGACGGGACGGAGCCACTGACGCAGCTCGGGCTTGCCGGCGTAATCGATGCCGGTAGGGTGGTCGGCGCCGGAATCTGTCTCGATGGCGGCAATGTGATTGGCGATCTGGTCTTTGTAGTCGGTCATGTAGGCCGCTCCGCCCTGAGAGCCTTCTTCCTCGCTCATCCAGGCAACGAAGCGGACGGTGCGGCGGGGGTGGATGCCGAGCGAGCTAAGCAGATGAATGGCCTGCATGGAGACAGCTACCCCCGCGCCATCGTCGATGGCTCCGGTGCCGAGATCCCAGGAGTCGAGGTGGCCGGAGACGAGGACGATTTGCTCGGGGTGCTCAGTTCCCTTCCAGTCGGCGATGACGTTGTAACTGGGGGCGTCGGGCAGGGTCTGCGGGGTGAGGGTGAGATGGAGCTTGACCGGCCCCTGGCTGGCGAGGTTCTTAAGCAGTTCGGCGTCTTCAGCGGTGACTGCGGCGGCGGGAATCTTGGGAATGCCTTCGGCATAGTCGGTCTGGCCTGTGTGGGGGAGGCGGTAGTCGGCTCCGCCGACAGAGCGGACGAGGACTGCAACAGCACCCAAGGCTGCTCCGGCGGAGGGGCCGGCAGCACGATAGGCGACGGCATCGCCATAGGCTGCGCCTCCGCGGCCCTGAGCGGCCAGTTCCTTGTTGAATTTGCGATTGAAGAGGAGGATCTTGCCTTTGACGGCATCGGGCGGCAGAGCGCGGAGCTGCTTCCAGTCGTCAACAACGATGACTTCGGCGGTGAGGCCATTGGCAGGCGTGGCTACGCTGCCGCCGAGAGCCGTGAGAAGGATTTTCTGCGTGGTTCCGGGGGTCTGACCGAGCCAGGAAATGAGCTCGGCTGTCTCGACGCCTCGAATCCAATGAGGGACAGTGGCTTTCTCGAGCGTGACTTTGGCTCCGAGCAGGCTCATCTGCGCGGCGACATAGTAGACGGCCTGCTCAGCCTGGGGCGATCCGCTGAGGCGGGGGCCGATGTTGTCGGTGAGGTGGCGGAGCTGGTCGAGGGCGTAGGGGTCTTTGAGGGCGGCGTCGCGGAGGCGCTCCATGGTGGCCAACTGGGCGGGCGTCCATGCGCTCTTGCCCTCGGCCAGCATGGCGTTGATGCGGTCATGCATGGTGGGAGCGGGTGGGGCGGGGTTTTGGGCCGCGCAGGAGGGTACGGCCAGTGTGGCGGCAATGAATGAAAACAAAAGAAAGGTTGGGAGTATGGGATGCTTCCGAAGGAAATCCATGAGGGATGTTAGCACACGAGCTTTTGCGACACTTTTAGTCAGTTCACGTCTATACGAGTGGGAGGGTTCACTTCTCAACTTGCCCAGGAGTATCCGTAGACCGGTAAAAAGCGGACAGAACCGGAGCTTTCGAGGTTGAGTTGGGAGGGACCGCCAGCCAGACGAGAGATATGCGAGCTGGCTATACTTGTAGTTGGAGTAGTTCACAAGCATCACGAGCCAGCCGCAAGGCTGATTTAACTATGAAGAGGTCAACGAACCGATGAAATCCCTGTTTGAACGGCTGCGCAGCCGCCGTCTCGCTTCAGTGTTTGTCTTGCTTGCCACACTCTCGGCCGCAATTGTGGCCGGCTCCTTCGCCGCTCACGGCGTTCGCGGAGAGGAGAAGCAAAACTCGAGTACCGACGCCACTCCTCTCAAAGTGGTCAACTCGAACATCCCCGACAACAAGTTTGTGACGATTGCCAAAGAGGTTGGGCCGGCGGTGGTGAATATCAACACACGCACGGTGGCCAAGTCGGGCAGCAAAAACAAGCGCAACTTTCATGGCCGGATTCAGCCTGTACCCCAACAGCCGGGCGGCAACGACGACGAGGATCAGGATCAGCAACTGCCTCAAGGCCAGGGTCAAGGCGACATGCAGGACTTCTTCAACCGCTTTTTTGGCGGGCAGATGCCCGACCAGAATGGCGGAGATGAAGGCCAGACCCGCGAGTCACTTGGTTCAGGCTTCATCGTCGATCCCAAGGGCTACATCATCACAAACAATCACGTGATCGAGAAGGCCGACCAGATTTACGTGAAGCTATCGACCGATCCCGACGGACAGGATCTGGGCCGTCCGGCGCGCGTGATTGGCTTCGACAAGGCGACGGATCTGGCGGTAATCAAGATCGAGACCAGCACACCGCTGCCGACGGTGAAGCTGGGCAACTCCGACACGGCACAGGTGGGCGACTGGGTCGAGGCGATCGGCAGCCCGTTTGCTCTGTCGCAGTCGGTCACAGCCGGCATTATCTCGGCCAAGAACCGGACGATCGAGCCGGGCGTGAACGGCCAGTTCCAGCACTTCATCCAAACCGATGCGGCGATCAATCCGGGCAACTCGGGTGGTCCGCTGCTGAATATGAACGGCGAGGTCATCGGCGTGAACACGGCGATCTTCACGCAGTCCGGCGGCTACCAGGGACTGGGCTTCGCCATGCCGTCGAACACCGTGGTCAATGTCTACAACGACCTGATCAGCCCCACCCATAAGGTGACGCGCGGCTCGATCGGCATTGAATTCAATGTGGGCCTTTCGAGCTCTGTGAATCGCATGTATGGCTTCAAGGAAGGCGTGATTATAAAAAAGGTCACGCCGGACGGACCGGCCGACAAGGGTGGACTGAAGCCGCGCGACATCATCTCGACGATCGACGGCAGGCAGATCAAGGACGGCGACGACCTGGTGAACGAGATCGCCAGCCGCAGGCCGGGTTCGAGCATTCGCCTGGGCTACCTGAGAGACGGCAAACAGGCCGACGCGACGGTGACGATTGGCGATCGCGACAAGGTCTTTGCCGATCGGGGTCCACAGACGGCCGAGTCGAATCCGGATGACAAGGGCGACGCGGGCGAGAGCAAGCTGGGCATCGTGGTCCGGGAGGTTTCGCCGGCCACTGCGGCCAAGCTGCATGTGCCGGGCGTGTTGATTCAGTCGGTGCGTTCAGGCTCGTTTGCCGACCTGCAGGGACTCGAGCCCGGCCTGGTGATTACGCGCGTGAACAAGCGTCCAACCGGCACTAAGGACGAGTTCAATGCCGTGGTAGGCAAACTGAAGATGGGAGGCGATGTGGTCTTTGAGATCGTGGACCCGAAACGCCCGAACGATGGAATCAACTACGTGGGCGGAACGCTGCAGTAACGATTCAAGAGGGCGTCTGCGGCAGAACGATTGCTTCAGACGCCTTTTTGCGCGGGTCTTTACCGATCAGAGGCTCGATCGATTTTCCGCTTGCCGCAATGCGAAACAATTCGCTAGACTTGACCCAAAGTCCGGCGAGAAACGATGTTTTGAGGTGAACCAGAGTGCTTTCTTTTCGAGCAAGCCTGGCGGTTGTGCTGTTCGCGGCAGTGACCGCCAATCCGGTGTTTGCCTCCACGACGCACCACGCCCGCAGGAGTTCCCACGCGAGCGCCGGGAAGAGTTCCACCAGCAGCACTCACAAGAAGAGTTCAAGCGCGAGCAAGCGCAAGAGTTCCGGCGACGGCGCGCAGACGGTCGCTCGCGGCAAGCGCGGTTCTCACAAAGCCGCGCCCAAGTCTCGCAAGCTGCGCGGTCAGCAGGCCATCGCCCCAGAGCGGGTTACCCAGATCCAGCAAGCGCTGATTCGCGAGCATTATCTTGATGGGGACGCGAACGGAGAGTGGAACGAGACGACCAAAGCGGCGATGCAGAAGTATCAGGCCGACCAGGGATGGCAGACGAAGCTGATGCCCGACTCGCGGGCGCTCAAGAAGCTCGGACTTGGACCTGATTACTCGAACGCAATCAACGCGAAGGACTCCACGTTTGGCGCGCCGCCGCCGGCGAGCACGATTCCTCCAACGGCTGGGGCGGGATTTGCGGATGCCGCGGGCGTCAAACAGTAGACAATCGACTTTTTCGTGGACTGAAGCCCCGGCTTCCTCTGGGGTTTCGATTACACAAAGGCCGCACAAACAGCGATGGCCGCCCTCGGGCGGCCATCGCTGTTTGTGCGCTGATCGCTGTCAGTCTAGAAGCTGAAGGGCGGCATACCCTTGAGCAGGAACTCGTAGCGCGGACGGGTGGTGTCCGGGCCGGAGGTGATGGTCTTGTCGAGGTGGAGGAGTGAGTCGTTCTTGCCGTAAGTGGGCCATAAGGGAAGGCCTTCCCCATTGGGATCTCCGGTCTTGGCAAAGTTGGTCCAGTAACTCATCATCTGATCGCTCAACTGGCGGTCCCAGTCGCGAATGGTTGCGCCGGGACGGGTATCGAGTGTGCCGAAGACATACTCGATGTCGTCGGAGTGGAAGGCGAAGGTACCGGGGTGGAATTTGCTGGGCAGCGCGGCCAGTTCAAAGTGGTAGCGGTAGACCAGAGAGACGCCGGTCTTGCGGTGCGCTTCGAGCCACTTCCAGGTGCTGAAGGCGATGAACGAGTCGCTGCCGTAGTCGACGGCGGAACGCAGCGCCTGCGCATCGGTTTGGCCGGGATAGAGGGTCAGGAACTCGGCGGCGCGCTCTTTGAAGAGGCCGTTGGCCATGCCATTCCACTGATCTGATGTCATGCCGCGCATGGCAAAAAAACTGCCTTCATCGCTGTTCCAGCCGGCCAGTAACGGCACGTGAGCCTGACGGCCGTCGGCATAGGTGGACTCGATCGACTCGGTCAGCAATTTGCCATCGATGTCGGGCGGAAATCCGCCTTTTTTATCCTTCACCGCGTCGAGGATCTTTTCCGTGGGCAGGGCGCGAAGTTCAGCCAGCGATTTAACGCCCAGGCCAGCGACCCAGGCTCCATCGGCCTTTTCACGAACCGGCAGCGAATCGTACGCAAGCGCTCCGCCAAATGCCGCGCCGCTCTCGCCGATGGCTTTGTGAAAGAGCCCGCGAGCCATGGGAGAGGCCATGAGGGTGCTGACGGCAAAGGAGCCTGCGCTCTCGCCGAAGATGGTCACATTGTCCGGATCGCCGCCGAACTCGCCGATGTTGGCCTTGACCCAGCGAAGTGCGGCGACCATGTCCTGCAAGCCGTAGTTGCCTGCCGCGCCATTAGCTTCGTTGGCCAGATCGGCCGTCGCCAAAAAGCCGAAGACGCCGAGGCGATAGTTGATGGTGACCAGCACAACGTCTCTGGTGGGCAGGAAGTCGCCATTATGCCGCGGCTCGGAGCTGGCCCCGCCCGAGTAGCCGCCGCCGTGAATCCAGAACATGACAGGAAGCTTGCTCTTTGACTTGGCGCTGGCAGGCGCATAGACGTTGAGGAAGAGGCAATCCTCACTGCCTTCTCCATCCTGGAAGATCATGTCTTCGAAGACTTTTCCCTGGGCGCAGTGGGCGCGGAAGCGTGTGGCGTCGCGCTCGTCCTTCCAACGGGCAGGCGGCTGGGGAGTGCGCCAACGCAGAACGCCGACGGGAGGAGCCGCGTAGGGCAGGCCGAGAAAAGCCTTGACCTTGCCGCCGTTGATGGTCTTGCCGACTACTTTGCCCTGTTCTGTCTTGATGATCAAAGGATCTGCAACTGCCCGGCCCGGCACACTTGCCGCGCATACCATCAGTACCAGCCCACAGAATGTTCCAACTGCGATTCGCATCAATAATTTCCTCGTGCAACACAATATCAGGACGGAATGAGAGAGCGCGATGTTTCAATTGGTGAGTTGGTAACTGAAGTAAGGTCAGTTCCCTACGACATCGATGGCTGCCGTGATGGTCTTGGGAGGCATGCAGGTGTTCTGATCGCAGGCCTGATAGCGAAGATGGGCCTCGACCAGATGATTGCCGGCCGTGGCCACGATGCGCGCCTGGATGGCGAACTCGCCGGTGTAGACGTTGAGCTTGGTCTTCGGGTCGAGAGGCAGGGCGAAGTCCGTGCCGGGCGGGTAGACAGCCGATTCAAGGCGAACGCCTGAGTCCTCAGGAATAGACAGGGTGGTGGCGATGAGTTCCTCTTCACTGGGCGAGTGGGAGTTAATGTGCAAACCGGGAGCGACGCGGAAGTGGAGAGCGACTTTGGTTGGCTTGCCGGCGGGGAGAGTCAATTGCTCGGGGTAGAGGTATTCGACGGCCGGGGGCTTGGAGGCGGAGCGGGAGGGCTTGTCGAACAACGGCTCCTGCGCCGAGGCTGAGGCTAGCGCGAGCAATGCTGCGATGGCGATGCGAATTGCCGGGTGTCTGGCGATCATCAACTCTTGACTCGTTTCCGAATGCTCTACTTCGCGAGCGACTGCTTGATCTTGGCTTCGATTTCGTCTTTGGAAGTGAGGCCAAGCTGCGAGGCCACGATGGTTCCGTTGCGGTCAACGAAAAACGATGTTGGCAGATCGTCCAATCCACCGTAGGGCTTGCTGATCGAGTCGCCTCCGATCAACACCGGATAGGGCATCTTCATCTTCTGGACGAACGCTGCGATTTCTTTCTTTTCTGCGCTGAGCTTTTCCGGTTCGCCACGATCGAGATCGTCCATGGAGACGGCGAGGATCTCAAAGCCTTGAGCTGAATATTGGTTGCGCAGCTCGACCATCCACGGGGTTTCGATCTTGCAGGGGGCGCACCAGGTGGCCCAGAAGTTGATGAGCAAGGCTTTGCCTTTGTAGTCGGCCAGCGAGACTTTTTTGCCGCTGAGGTCTTCGAGAGTGAAGGCTGGCGCGGACTTGCCCTGGAGCGGCGAAAGGTATTGCGCGGCGTCTCCGGCGGCGGTGGGGACGAGTTCGCCCTGCGCGGCGGAGGCTAGCAGGCGCTCAGTGGCTTGCTTGCGATATTCGAAGTTGGCCCATCCGGCCCAGGCAAAAGTGGCCAGGATGAAGAGAACGGCGGTGAGGACGAGTGTGTTGCGCTTCAAGGGGAATAAGACCTCTCGCTTCTATTGTACGTTTTGGCCAGCCCAGGACAATTTGACGTATCGCGCTGACAGCAAGCACCTACTCTCCGCGCCTTTTTCCTGGCGCGGACGAGCCGGAGGCGGCTGCCCCACCGCAGGTGGCCGAAGGCGGCTGCCCCACTGCAAGTAGCCGGGGGCCCCAGGTCCCTCGCATTTGGGGACCTGGGATACCATGAACCTCTAGCGAGCGATGAGCGAGCAGTTGGCCCCACCGCAGGTGGTAGAAACTGATACGATCAATAACCGATGAGCGAAGAAAGAAACCAGTCCAGCCCCGAATCCTCCAGCCCTGAACCCGCAGCTCTCGTCCGTACCGAAGCGGCGGCACTGGAGGCTCTGGCTACGCGCCTCGAAGGGCCGATGGCAGCGGCATTTGACCGGGCTGTCGAGCTGATCCTGCACTGCGGCGCGGAGCGTGGGCGAGTCGTCGTGACCGGCATGGGCAAGAGCGGAATCATTGCGCAAAAGATCGCGGCGACGCTCAGCTCGACCGGTTCGCCGGCGCTGTTTCTGCATCCCGCCGAGGCGGTGCATGGCGACCTGGGCGTGCTGATGGCGGGCGACGTGGTGGTGGCTCTCTCAGGCAGCGGCGAGACGGAAGAGATACTGCGGCTGCTGGCGACGGTGAAGCGCAAGGGCGGGGCACTGGTGAGTTTTACGTGCAATCTGGATTCGACGCTGGCCGGGGCGAGCGATGTGGCTCTCGATTGCTCTGTGGAACGCGAGGCCTGCGGGCTGAATCTTGCGCCAACGGCATCGACGACTGCGATGCTGGCGCTGGGCGACGCGCTGGCTGTCGCGGTGAGCCTGCGCAAGGGCTTCAAGGCCGAGGATTTTGCGGAGTTGCATCCCGGCGGCAAGCTGGGCAAACGTTTAGCCAAAGTCCGCGACCTGATGCACGCGGGCGATGCAGTTCCGGTGGTGGCGACTGCGACGCCGATGAGCGATGTGATTTACGAGATGTCGTCGAAGAAGCTGGGCATCACGACAGTGCAGGAGAATGGCCTGCTGCGCGGCGTAATCAGCGACGGCGACTTGAGAAGATTGTTGGAGCGCGAGGGCGGCGCGGCGCTCTGCCGCACGGCGGGCGAGGCGATGAATGCACATCCGCGGACGATTGGCGCCGGAGAGCTTGCGGCAACGGCGCTTGCGATTCTTGAGGAGCGGAAGATTACTTCGCTGGTGGTGGTGGACGCGGCGGGCACGGTGGAAGGCGTGTTGCACCTGCATGATCTGTGGGGAGTGGAGTTGATTTAAGGGCAGAGATCAGGGGTCAGAGATCAGAGATCAGAGATCAAAATGGGCGTGAACCATGGCAAACCATCCACAGTTTGACGAGATTCGCGAGGAGATTGAAGCCAAGCAAAGGACTGTTCTCTTTGAAGATGGATTGAGGGCTGGCAAGAGTGTGGATGACTTTCTCTGGAAGGGTGATCCCAATGCCAAGCCTATCCAAAGGGCGGGACTTGTTGTCTTCGGCTTGACGTTTTGGCTTTTGGGAATCCTCTTGATCGCGATCAGTTGGGCGAAGGACGAAGGGATTGCAACTGTAATCGGTTCTCTTATTGGATCGGCCTTCGTGCTTGTTGCCATCCGTCTCTTTTGGAATGCGTTTCTACGACCCAACAAAATCAGCAAAGATGAGAAAGATCAGCAGGGCTAACTTGTCTCGTGTTCAAAATCTCGAACGAACAGCACTCATTACCGGCGCATCGAGCGGGTTTGGGCTGCTGACTGCTGTCACTTTGGCGCGGCGGGGATGGCGCGTGCTGGCTACGATGCGCGATCTTTCGCGGCGCGGGCGACTGGAAGAGGCTGCTCGGACGGCTGGAGTGCTGGACCGCATCGAGTTCATTGCGCTGGATGTGACTGACAACTTGCAGATTGCTGCTTTGGCTGATTCGATTACTGCACGTCCAACTCCGCTCCATGCAGTGGTCAACAACGCAGGCTTTGCCGTGGCGGGGTTTGCGGACGATGTGAGCGACGCCGAGTTGCGGCGGCAGTTGGACACGAACTTCTTTGGCGCGGCGGCGGTCACTCGGGCCTTTCTGCCACAGCTTCGCAGGCAGGGCTCGGGACACATTGTGATGGTTTCGTCGGTCTCGGGGCGAACGGCATTTCCCGGACTCGGCAGCTATGTTGCCTCGAAGTTTGCGCTGGAGGGATGGACCGAGGCCCTGCGCCTCGAGATGAAACCGCTTGGGATTCAGGTGGCGCTGGTCGAGCCGGGAGTCTTTCAAACCGATATTTGGACGAGCGTCACGATCTCCGCTGGTACGCAGGACGCGAGCTCACCCAATGCGGCCCGCGTGGCCCGCTGGCGCGAGCGGATCGAGGGCGGTAAGGACAAGCCAAAGGCCGATCCTCAGAGGGTCGCCGACCGGATCGCGAAGATTCTTGAATTGCGGCATCCGAATCTGCGCAATGTCGTAGGTGGAGACGCACGATTGGTTCTCATGCTGCGCAAAGTGTTGCCGTGGAGGGTCTTTGAGCGCCTGCTGATCAAGGTGAGCGGGATCGGTGTGTAGGCGCTGCGGGAGACAGGACTCTGCAGAGGCTTTGCGGGTAAACTAGAGGCATGGCTGATATACAGCGCAGAAAAACAGGAACGGTCAAAATCGGGCAGGTTCACGTAGGATGGGCGGTTCCGGTCGTCGTGCAATCGATGACCAACACCGACACGGCGGACATTGCGGGGACGATCGAACAGGTTGCGGCACTGGCGCTGGCGGGCTCGGAGATCGTGCGCGTCACGGTGAACAACGAAGAGGCCGCGGCGGCGGTTCCTGCCATCGTGGAAGGCCTCGATAAGCGCGGGATTCATGTGCCGATTGTGGGCGACTTCCACTACAACGGGCATCTGCTGCTCAAGAAATTTCCCGAGACGGCGCGGACGCTGGCCAAGTACCGCATCAATCCCGGCAACGCGTCGATTGGCAAGAAGGACAACGACAACTTTCAGGTGATGATCGAGTGCGCCATTGAGAACCAGAAGCCAGTGCGCATCGGCGTGAACTGGGGTTCGCTCGATCAGCAACTGCTGACTCGGCTGATGGACGAGAACAACCGCCTGCCGCAGCCCGTGCCTGCGCGCGAGGTAATGATGGAGGCGATGGTGCGGAGTGCGCTCGACTCCGCCAAGGCCGCCGAGCACTATGGGCTGGCGCACGACCAGATTATTTTGTCTGCGAAGGTGTCCGGCGTGCGCGACCTGATCGATGTCTATACCAACCTCGCCGCGCGGTGCGACTATGCGCTGCATCTTGGGCTGACCGAGGCGGGGATGGGCGCGAAGGGGCTAATTGCTTCGACGGCGGGACTTGCGCCGCTGCTGTTGGCGGGTATCGGCGATACGATTCGCGTGAGCCTGACGCCGAAGCCGGGAGGCGACCGGACCGAAGAAGTGCTGGCCGCGCAACAGGTTTTGCAGTCGCTAGGGATTCGCAGCTTTTCGCCGCAGGTGACGAGTTGCCCTGGGTGCGGGCGGACGACGAGTACGTATTTTCAGGAGTTGGCCGAGCAGATTCAGAGCTATCTGCGCGTCTCGATGCCGGAGTGGCGGAAGAAGTATCCGGGCGTCGAGGAGCTGAAGCTGGCCGTGATGGGCTGCGTAGTGAACGGGCCGGGCGAATCGAAGCACGCGAATCTGGGCATCAGCTTGCCGGGAACTTTTGAAGAGCCGAAGGCGCCGGTGTATGTGGATGGCAAGCTCTATACGACCCTGAAGGGCGATACAATTGTGGCCGAGTTCAAGGCGATTCTAGACAAGTATGTGGAGAGCCACTACGGGGCAGGGGCTGAGAGCTCGGAGTTGGTCGGGGTGCGGTAACAGACGCTACTGCGCGAGGAATGGATTCACAATGGTCAGCTTGCCAATGGTCTGGCCATGCTGCATATCCTCGCTGTAGACCGTCGTGCATCCGGCCTGCGCGGCGGCGGCCAGGATGAGCGAATCGTAGATGCGGTAGCCGTATTGTTTTGAAATTTCGATTGCCGCTTCATGCGCCTCCACTGTCAACGGGACTGCTCGGCCACAGAGCGCATCGATCACTGCAAGATATTGTTCGACCAGATCCCAACCCATCTTGAATTTGCGGGTTGCAACGTCGGCGAATTCATTCAAAACCTGCACTCCTACCACACCGCCTAGGCTCAGGGTTTTCTCGGCCAACTCAGTGCGAGGATCGGACTTCGAGCTTGCGCGAACGACAAACGCGTAGACGAGTACGTTCGTATCGAAGAATGCCTTAGCGGTCATAGATCTCGTCGCGATTGAAGACGTAATCGTCGGGGACAACGAATCTCAACTTGCGCATCTTTTCGATCGCTTCCTGGCGAGTGCGGTCGCGGCTGATCTCAAACGAGTGCTCTCCGGTGACTCTGATTTGAGCCTCCTCGTCGGGAGAGATTCCGAGCTTTGCGACCACGTCGGCGGGGATGCGAACGGCGATGCTGTTCCCCCATTTTGCGAATTTCATGGTGCGCCTCCGGATAGACATCTCGTATTGTATATCATTTTCGGATGGATAGGGTTAATTGTTCTGGGGTGGCGCAATTGGCGTAGAATCGGTTGCCATGAAAGCTGTGGCTTGTTTCGTTCTACTTTCAGCCGTTTTGGTTCCCGGTCTGATTGCGCAAACGCAGACAGACCCTTGCTCGACGACACAATCAACCAGACATTGTGATGTATGCGGCTGTATGGTCGCACCTTCAAGAGTGTGGGTGTCGGCGGCAAGGGCAGAAAAGATGCTCGTACACAAAGTCGATCCTGACGCCTGTCTGCATCTTCCGATGGCTGCTCGCGTCACAGGCACAGTCGTCGTGGTGATTGAGATAGACAAACATGGGGATGTTATTCATCAGACGGTCGTTTCCGGACCTGCAATATTGCGGAGACCGGTTCTCGACGCGGTTCGAAGGTACAAATATATGCCTTATCTTCTGAACACCGAGCCGATTGGCATGAAGACAACCGTCTCTGTTGTCATTGATTCGCTTCGCGGATGCCCCGGCGAATAACGGATTAATTGAAACGCGCACCAGTGACAGAGCGTTTGAGGAACCAAAAGCTCCGGTGTATTGTGGATGGGAAGCTGTATACGACGCTGAAGGGCGATACAATTGTGGCGGAGTTCAAACAGATTCTCGACAAGTATGTGGAGAGCCACTACGGGGCTGGAGCGAAGAGCTCGGAGTTGGTGGGGACGCGGTAGTTCTTCTCCTGCGTAGATGAGAGCGTAGAATCGGTGGCCATGAAAGCTGTGGCGTTTCTGTTTCTTCTTTCCGCGATTCTCGCTCCCGGTCTGATTGCGCAGACGAAGTCGCCTTCCGCCAAAACTTCGCCGCGCGTTATTCGGATTTCACCGGGAATCGCGGAAAAACTGCTCATCCACAAGGTTGAACTTGTCTACCCACACGCTCCTGGGTCTCGCGTTCAAGGCACCGTGACCGTCGCATTCATGATCGATAAGAATGGGAATGTTCTTCATCCTACAGTTGTCTCAGGACCTGCAATGCTCCAGCAACCTGTCCTCGACGTTGTTCAGAAGTACAAATATAAGCCCTATCTCCTGAATGGCAGAGCTGTTGAAGTACGAACAACCGCCTCGGTTGTTATAAGTCTCGGACTAAGCCACTAGTTGGATAGCCAGATTTTTCTGTCTATGGCCAAAAGCTCGGAGTTGGTGGAGACGCGATAGAATTGTTCGTGTACGATTCGGGCATCAGGAACTCCCTCGCTGCCGGGATTGCCATGGCTTTATTGAATGTCGAGGCGAACGTGGGGACAATCTCCGGCAACAATTATTTCAACATCTTGACCGAACTCCAACCTGAATTGAGCGCAGGAGAAACGTTGCTTTGGTCGGGTCAACCGCAGCAGAAGGTGATCTTTCACAAGCAAGACTGGTTTGCAATTCCATTCAGCTTGATGTGGGGCGGTTTCGCAATATTTTGGGAGATGGGTGTTACCGGGCTTTGGGGCAACTCCGCAAGCTCTCATGCGGCCCCTAGCTTCTTTGTTCTATGGGGAATTCCGTTCGTTGTCATCGGCCAGTATATGATCTGGGGACGCTTTTTCTACACGGGTTGGAAAAAGGCTCGGACTTACTACGGGGTGACCAACAAGCGTGTTCTGGTCTTGAATACTGGGAGCAATCGCCGAGTTGCCGATGCGTATTTCGCCAATATTGATTCGGCATCTTTGACGTCACGTTCTGATGGGATTGGCACAATCGAGTTTGCGCCGGAGCCGGAAACCCAATCTGCATGGAACTTCAACAACAGACGAAGACGCGGCAACCAAATCGGCATCGATCTCTCAAGGTTGGCTTTCTTCGATATAGCTGAGGCTCGGAGTGTTTATCAACTAATCCAAACTCAGCGGGAAAAATCTCGGTCCTAGCCTCGTTCAAATCTAAATGAAGACCTTTTGCTTCCCTTCCCGGCGGATTCGCGGTAGGATTGCGGGAAACTTCTTTTGGAGGCTTGCTTTGGTGCTGCGCCGATTGGGGTGGGTTGTGCTGCTTGTTGCGATTGCGCCTGGGATTGCGCTGGCCGGCAAGCCGAAGCCTTGCGTTACGGCTGATGAAGCTTCCAAACTTGTGAACAAGGATGTGTGCGTCACGGCGCATGTTTATGACGTGGTCGAGCTGCCGGATGGGACGCGGTTTCTGGACATCTGCACGCCGGAGACGCCGGACGATCAGTGCCGGTTCACGCTTGTGAGCTTGTGGGAGGATCGCGCCGAGGTGGGCGAGCTGCGCAAGTACCGCGACATGAACGTGCATGTGAGGGGGATTGTGCGTCCAATGCACGGAAGGGCGGGGCTGGTGGTGAGCCATGCGCGGCAGTTCTATGGCGGGCCGCCGAAGTTCAAGCCGAACCCGAAGCTGGCGCGAGGCTTTAATGCCGAGCAGAGCCGGCCGCCGGTCAATGATCCGAACCTGCACTCGCAGGGGGGACGGCGGGCGTTTATGAATACGCGGGATACGGTCGTGATTCCGGGGAAGTAAAGTTCGTGGTTTCCCACATCTTGCGCGATGAAATTGCACTAGATATGGGGCACCCATTTTTTGTTGGGCTAGTTGGATTCTTCCAGCGGAGGGGCGAAGCGGGCGCCGGCGCGGAGGATGATGCAGGAGACGACCAGGGCGACGAGGGTTGCGCCGAGGGCCAGGCGAAGGCTGCCGGCGCGGTCGGAGATGTAGCCGATGATCTGCGGGGAGAATGTGTCTCCGAAGCAATGAATGATGAAGAGATTGCAGGCGATGGCCGTGGCGCGGATGGGGCCGGAGACCGAGTTGACGATGGCGGCGTTGAGCGGGCCGGTGTTGAGGAAGAGGAAGAACTCAGCGGCGAAAAGTGCTGGGACGGACCACGCCGGGGGGCCGAAAAAGACGAGGGCTCCAAAGGGCAGGGTTAGGGCGACGCTCCAGAAGGAGAGCAGGTAGAGGGCGCGGTGGTTGGTGCGCAGCCAACGCTGGGCGATCCAGCCGCCGATGAGGGTTCCGGCGATGCCGTCGACCACTGTGATTGCACCGACGACCTGGCTGGCGCTGCCTACAGAAAGCCCCGCAGACCGGCGGAGAAATTCTGGGACCCAGGCCGAGATGCCGCCCATGGCAAAGGTGAGTGCGGCCAGGCCGAATGTGGCGCACAGGTAGGCCGGGTTGATGAAAAGCTTAAGAGCCTTCAAAAGGAATTCGACAATTGACTTAAGGAAAGTCATATCTTCGCGGACAGGCCGGATGCGGTCCGACGCTCCGCGTTCTGGTTCGCGGCCCCATAGGGCATAGAGGGCGGCAATGACGATGCCGGGAATGGCGCAGACGAAGAAGGGCGCTCGCCAGCCCCAAAGAGGGCCTAGCTGCCCGCCTGCCAGGTAGCCAAGAGCCGCACCAACGGGGATGGCCAGATAAAAGATAGACAGGATGCGATTGCGATCACGATCCGGATAGAAATCGGCTAGAACGGCGGGGGCGAAGATGCCGAAGGTGGCCTCGCCGATACCGACCAGAGCATGGCGGATGTAGAGGGTGGTGTAATCGTGAACCCAGGCGGTGCCGAGGGTGGCGATGCTCCAGAGAAGGGCTCCGGCGATGATGAGCGGCTTGCGCGGAAACCAATCGCCAAGCCAGCCGGTGAGAGGCGCGGCGATCATGTAGAAGAAGAAGAGCGCGGTGGTGAGAGCGCCCATCTGCTGGTCGGTGGAGTGGAACTCGTGCTGGATCAGGGAGACTTCGCCGGGGAGGATATAGCGGTCGATGTAGTTGAGCAGGTTGAGAGCGATGAGCAGCAGAAGCGTCCCCTGGGCTGGGGTGAGGCGGGGGCGGAGGGGTTGGGACGCAGTGGCCACTTATTCTTTGGGCCTTGGCCAGCGTGCTTCTACCGTGGTGCCGATGCCGCCTCTTGGGCGGAATTCGCCTTTGACGACGGCCCAGATGGGATCGCTCGCCTTGACGACGTCTTCGAGGACCTGGTTGACGATGTTTTCCTGAAAGATGCCCAGATTACGGTAGCTGAAGAGGTATTCCTTGAGGGACTTCAGTTCGAGGCAGCGGTCGCGCGGCATGTATCGAATGGTGAGCAGTCCGAAGTCGGGCAGGCCGGTCTTGGGGCAGACTGAGGTCAGCTCCGGATCGTCGATGAGGATCTCGTAGCCGGGAAACTGGTTGGGCCAGGTTTCGATGGCGGGAAAGGGGAAATCGAGGCCGGCGCTGGCGTGGGCGTCGGTATAGCGCGGGGCGGGGTTTGGGTCTACTGACATGGATCGATTGTACGAGGAGCGGGGAGTGACTGGCCAGATTCATGGCGGCTGGAAGTTGTGCTTCCTCGGGGCATCAGTCTGAGTCTTATATACTGACCTTGGTTAACTGAATGACACAAGAAAGAAAGCAATTGGATCGGCGCTGGCTATGGTTGGGCGCACTTCTCCTGACGGTTGCGGTGTTTTTCTCGGTGCGCTCATTGACTCGGGACCGCCTGCCGGTGCGCGTGGCCGCGGCGGCTCATGTGCCCCTGGTGAGCACGATCAGCACCAATGGGCGGGTTGAGCCTGAGGCGAACTTCGAGGTGCACAGCCCGGCGGCGACGACGGTTAGAGCTGTGTATGCGCAACCGGGCGACGAGGTGGCGGCAGGCAAGCTGCTGCTGGTGCTGGACGACTTGCAGGCGCGAGCCAGCGAGGCTGCGGCCGAGAGCGGCGTAAAGGCCGCACAGGCAGCCCTGGAATCGGCGACACACAACGGGAGCCAGCAAGAACGCCAGATGACGGCCGCCGACGAGACCCGCGCGAGGCTGGAACGCAACGAAGCCCGCCGAGGGCTGGAGGCGTTGACCAAGCTCAATTCGAGTGGAGCGGCCTCAAAGAACGAGGTGGCGGCGGCGCGGCAGCGGCTGGAGTCGGCAGAAGCCAGTTTAAATGCGCTGGAGCAGACGACAAAGAGCCGCTATTCGCAGGCAGAAGTGGAACGGGCGCGCGCGGCGCTTGCCGACGCCGAGGCGAATCTGAAGGCGGCACGGCAGGTGGTGGCGCAGACCTCGGTTCATGCACCCGCGGCAGGAACGGTCTACAGCCTCGATGCAAAACCGACGGAGTTTGTTGAAAGCGGCAAGCTGCTGCTGCAACTGGCCGATCTGCACCGCGAGCGGATTCGAGCTTACTTTGACGAGCCGGAGATCGGGCGGCTTGCTGTGGGCCAGAAGATTCAGATCAAGTGGGACGCCCGGCCGGGCCGTGTGTGGAACGGGCACATCGAGCGTACGCCGGTGACGGTGATCAACCTGGGCACGCGCAGCGTGGGCGAGGTGATCGTGAAGATCGACGATGCCGATGGCGGCCTCTTGCCAGACACCAACGTGACGGTGACGGTGACCATATCGAGCGATCCGAGCGCTCTGAGCATTCCGCGCGAGGCGCTGCACTCAGAGAACGGCAAGACCTACGTCTACAAAGTGGTGAATTCCAATTTGCAGAAGAGCTACGTCACAATCGGAACCATCAATCTGACCCAGGTAGCCATCCTCTCCGGACTTCAAGAGGGAGAGACGGTGGCAACCGGTACATCGAGCGGACAGCCGCTGGTCGAGGGCGGTCCGATCAAGGTTGTGCGGTGAGAATGCACTCCAGGCTCATGCAGGCGGCGCTGCTGCTGGCGGCGGGAACTTTCGCGTCCGCGCAAGATGGCGGGCAGCTTGCGCAGGCCAATGCGGCGCTGCAGGCGGGAGAGGCCGACAAGGCGCTGGCGCTGCTGAATCCGCTGGCCCAGCCGGGCGGCAGAGCCGAAGCCTACAACCTCAAATGCCGTGTGGAGTATGCCCTGGAGCAATGGGACCGGGCCGCGAGCGACTGCGAGCAGGCGGTAAAGCTGAACGGGCAGAGTTCGGACAACCACATGTGGCTGGCTCGGGCACTGGGCGAGAAAGCAAGCCGGGCGTCGTTTCTGAGTGCCTATTCGCTGGCCAAGCAGGTGCGGGCCGAGTTTGAGACGGCAGTGCGGCTGAATTCCGGTAATGGTGCGGCACAGGCCGATCTGGGTCAGTTTTATTCTGAAGCACCGGGAGTAGTGGGCGGCGGCATGGACAAGGCCGAGGCCGTGGCCGCGCAACTGGACAAGATCGACCCGGTCAGAGCGATCGAACTGCGAGGCCAGATTGCCGTCCAGCGCAAGGATTACGGCACGGCGGAGCAGCAGTTCAAGCAGGCCGTCGCCAAGTCGCCGCATCCGGCTTTGCAGTGGATGACGCTGGCTGGCTTCTATCGCCAGCGTGAGCGCTGGACGGAGATGGAGGCCGCAGTGCGCAGCGGGCAGAGCGCGGCGGAGCGGGACAAGCGCGCCAGCGCAGCGCTCTTCAACGGAGCGAATGCATTGCGCCGCACCAACCGCGACCCGCAGCGCGCGGTGAAGATGCTGGAGGACTATCTGGCGAGCCCCGGAAAGAGCGAGGATGCGCCGGCGTTTGTTGCGCATACATGGCTGGCCCGGCTGATGCAGCAGCTTGGAGATGGAGCAGGGGCTAGCCGGGAACGCGCGGCTGCACTGGCTCTGGCGCACGAGTACAGACCGGCACTGGAGCTGAAGCATTGAGGATTGCAGACAGGTGAAGATGAAAGAAAAAACGCTGAGGGGCTGTGCGGCGATGCTGATGGCATTGGCGCCGGCGCTTGTCTCGGCGCAGGTTTCGCTCAGCACCGTCGTGGATCTGGCGCAGCGCAATTCGAACGCAGTGAAGATGGCCGAGGCGGATGTGCAGAAGGCGCAGGCAGCTCTTGACCAGACGCGAGACGCGTTCATCCCCAATCTCTCGATCGGCTCAACAATTGGCTACTCGTATGGCTTCCCTACCGGCCAGCCGTCGGTGGGAAACGCATCCATGCAATCGCTGGTCTTCAGTTACTCTCAGCAACAGTACGTAAGAGCGGCTCGCGCCGGGGTTGATGCTGCCAACCTGCGGCTCAAGGATGCACGCGAAGAAGTAGCTCTTGATGTTTCGAACACCTATATCGAGCTCGACACGGTCCATCGTGAATTAGAGGCGGTCCAGCAACAAGAATCATTCGCGGCCAATCTTGTAAAAATCGAAGAACAACGTGTCGATGCCGGCGTTGACCCCGCGCTCGATCTGCTCGAAGGCCGTCTCACCGCCGCACAGCTCAAGCTGAAACGACTTCACCTTGAAACCCGCGCCGGCACACTCGCCAAGCAGATTGCCAATCTGACCGCGATGCCTGTCGGTGCAATTCTTCCGGACCTATCGAGTATCCCGGAGATTCCAGCCATCACCGCGAATGAAGCGCCCCGCAAGCTTCTCGGAATTGACGCTGCAGCTACACTCGCGCGCTCAAAACAACTTCAGGCCAGAGGCGACGATCTTGCGTGGCGGCGTCCGCAGCTCGGATTCGGAGCCGTGTACAACTACGACTCAAACGCGCTGAACAACTACAGTACCTACTATCAGAACTTCACTCCCAACAATGTCAGCTTTGGCATTCAGATCACGGTTCCTTTTTTTGATTTTGCGCTTCGCGCAAAGGCCAAGGCAACCGCGGCTGAAGCGCTGCGGGCCAAGGTGGAAGCCGAGCAGGCCGAGCGGCAAAATGAGGTTGCCATCGTAACGCTCACCGGCAACCTGCGGGAACTGGATACTCTGGCGGAGGTTGCGAGCCTAAAGCAACAGATTGCCGGTGAGCAACTCAAAGCCATACTGACGCAACTGGAGTTAGGTAACGGAGCAGGCAGTGGCCCCGGCGCCCCGCCGCAATTGAGCCCCAAGGCCGAGCAACTGGCCCGCATCGACGAACGGCAGAAATATCAAGATTCTCTGGACGCGGGAGTCGACCTGGCCAAGGCGCGGCTGAGCCTGCTGCGCGCCCTCGGGCACATGCAAGACTGGCTGAACGAATTGCACGGAAAGTAAGCCGGAAGCGTACGACGGCGCAAAGCCCGCCGAATAAGACAATTCACCGAAAATGTTAGAATGAAGGGGATGCCTATGCCTCTGAAGACGCTGTTTCTGAACCCGCCCTCGTTTGAGAATTTCGACGGAGGCGCGAGTTCGCGCTGGCCCGCAACGCGCGAGATTGAGTCCTACTGGTACCCGGTCTGGCTGACTTACCCGGCAGGTCTGTTAGAGGGTTCGCGTCTGCTGGATGCGTCTCCGCACCACGTATCGGCGCAAGAGACGATCAACATCGCAAAGGATTACGAGTTCCTAGTGCTGTTCACCTCGACGGTGGGCTGGACGAGCGATCAGCGCCTGGCAACGGCAATCAAGGCAGCACATCCCTCGATTCGCATCGCATTTGTAGGACCGCCGGTAACCACCGATCCGGACCGCGCTCTGAACGAGTGCGCCGCGCTGGACTTTATCTGCCGCCGCGAGTTCGATTATTCCGTTGTGGAGTTTGCGCAGGGCAAGCCGCTGAACGAGATCCTCGGCATCAGCTACAGGCTTGACGGCAAGATTGTTCACAACCCCGACCGGCCTCAGGTCGAGGATTTGGACGCGATGCCGTGGGCCACAAAGATCTACAAGAGGGACCTCGACGTAACACGCTACAGCGTGCCCTTCCTGCTGCATCCTTTCATTGCGCTTTACTCGACGCGCGGCTGCCCGGCGCAGTGCACCTTCTGCCTGTGGCCGCAGACGCTGAGCGGACACGCATGGCGCAAGCGTTCGACCGACGACGTGGCCGCCGAACTGGCATGGGCCAAGGTGAACTTCCCTCATGTGAAGGAGTTCTTCTTTGACGACGACACCTTCAACATTCAGAAGGTGCGGACGATCGAGTTGTGCGCGAAGCTGAAGCCGCTGGGGATCACGTGGAGCTGCACTTCGCGCGTGACCACCGACCGCGAGACACTGAAGGCGATGAAAGAAGCCGGATGCCGACTGCTGATCGTTGGCTTCGAGTCGGGCGATCCGCAGATTCTCAAAAACATCAAGAAGGGCGCAACCGTGGAGCGTGCGCTGGCATTTGCCAAAGACTGCCACGATCTGGGCCTCAGCGTTCACGGTGACTTCGTCCTCGGCCTTCCGGGTGAAACCAAGGAGTCGATCCGCAACACGATCAACTTTGCCAAGAGGCTGGACGTGGAGACGATTCAGGTTTCGATCGCCCATGCGCTTCCCGGTACCGAGCTTTACGACTACGTCAAAGCCAACGGCTTCATGACGAATGCCACATCGATGAGCGACGAAGGCGGGCATCAGTTGGCGCACATCGAGTACCCCGGCCTGCCCGCAGACTATGTGCTGGAGATGGTGCATCGCTTTTATGACGAGTACTTCTTCCGGCCCAAGGCTGCCTTCCGCGTAGTCTGGAAGGCGCTTGTGAATGGCGATTTGAAGCGTCTGTATGCTGAAGCCAAATCGTTCCTCAAGCTGCGCTCGGAACGCAACAAGATGGTGAAGACGGCGCGCAGCCATACGGCCGACCCGCCGGCTCCGGCAAGCGCCGGCGCGTAGAGTTTCTCCCACCAGGGGCGGCGCTCCGGCGTCTGCCCTTGATTTTGTGGAGCCTCGCAAAAAAGAAAGTCAAAGCACGGATGGCTCATCACAGACTTCTTCCGCGACAGTACATGATCCTGGGGCTGGTTTCGCTCTGCGCCCCGCTAGGCGACTCCTGCCTGTCGCGGGGCATGAGCACGCTGCCGGCGATTACACTGGCTCATCCTGCATCGCTGATCGCCGCGATCTTTACGCCGTGGATTGCCATAGGAATCCTGCTGCTGATCGGCTTCTTTGCAAGCTATCTCACGGCTCTCTCGTGGGCCGACCTGACGTTTGTGCTGCCTGCGACAGGCCTCGGCAATGTGGTGATCGCGCTGCTCTCGCGCTTCTGGTTGCATGAGGCGATTTCGCCTTCGCGCTGGGCTGGGATTGTGCTGATCACTGTGGGCGTGGGATTTGTAGCGCAGGGACCGTCGCTGACCGAGAGGCCAGCCGATGGTGCGCCTGCACCGGCGGAGACAGAGCAGCCAACTCTTGAGGAGCAGGTGCGATGACGATTCCCTCCCCTGTCTCGGCAACCGGCCTTTGGGCTTCAGTCGCAATGATCGCAGCGATTGTGCTGACCTCGACGGCTGGCGAAGTGTTGACCGCAGCTGCAATGAAGTCCATCGGCGATCTTGACGAGATTCGCGCGCGATCAGGAATGAAGGGCGCGATTCTAGCCGTCGTAACCTGCCCGCTTTTCTTTGCCGGCGTGGGATTTCTTGCGCTGTCTTTCTTTTCTCTGCTGATGGCATTGAATCATCTGCCCGTCAGTTTGGTCGCGCCTGCGTCGGCCTCTTTGACACTGGTGACCAATGCAATTGCCGCCAAGATTTTTCTCAAGGAAAATGTAGATCGGCGGCGCTGGACCTCGGCTGTGCTCGTGTGCGTTGGGGTTTATTTTCTGGCGCATTGAAGACAGGGATCAGAGACCAGAGATCAGAAAAAGCAACAGCTCCCGCCCGAGGCCATTACTGAAAGAATCTCATCAGGCCCTGTGGCTTCAGGTCGGGCTCGAAGCAGCTCAGTGGATTCTCGGCGCTGAGGCCTAACTGCTCTGCGGCCAGGTGGCCGGAGCGGGCCGCGCTCTCCATCGTGGAAGGCCAGCCAGTCGCTGTCCAGTCGCCTGCGAGAAAACAGTTGGGCCACGGTGATGCAGCGGAAGGCCTTGCGGAATCAATGCCCGGAGAAACGCCGAAGGTAGCGTACATCTCTTTGACCAGAGCTACTTTTTCGAGCTTCGCTTCTTTTACAAGCGGAAAGAACTCGGATAACTCGGCGAGCGCCTGTTGGATCGCGGCTTCGCGCGGAAGAGCGGCGAAGGCGCGCGTGGCGCTGACGACTAACTCGATGGCTTGGCCACCACGTCCGGTTTGCAGGCGCGACTTGTTGTACATCCAGTGAATCTCGCGGTCGAGAAGCACGGCGTGTTCGAGATCGGTGACATCGCGGTCAAACCAGAGATGAACGCTGCAAATGGGCCAGTGCTCGTGATGCTCGATCTGATGGGCCAGCTTCTCTGCACCGTCTTCGGCTGGCAGATGAGGTAATAACTTCTGCGTCGCTTCGAAGGGCAAGGCCAGGATCACGTAGTCCGAGACTAACTCGCCGGTGCGCGTGCAGACGAGCCACTTCCTGGTTGCTTCATCCCAGGCCGCGCCTTCGACGTATGTGTTGAGGAGCACGCTGCTGCCGCGCTGAGTCAGATATGGAGTTACACCTGCGTATAACTCACTGAGCGGGACGGTACTCATGCCCATGCTGCCTGCCTGCGCGGAATTTAAAAACAATTCGCGAATAACTTTGGCTGCGTAAGGAACGGCAATGGAGTCAAGCTCAGCATTCATAGCGCTGGCGATGACGAGACGCCAGAAGCGATTGATTGCGCCTTCAGTCTGCTTGTGGCGGCGGAGCCAATCGGCGAGGGTCTCGCGTGTGTCTACCATTGCGGCGGGCTTCATCATGGCGCGCATCGCCCGGGCGAGCGAGAGCTTGTCGGCGAAGGTGAAGGCGCTTGCATTGAGGAAGCTGGGGGCGCTGTGCATGGGAGCTGGCAGACGAAGCGGGCCGAGCTTAAAGGGGCCTAGGCGTGAGGCGCGGCCGCCGGGCTCAATCATCGTCATCTCGCTGGTCCAATGAATGCGGTCGGCGACGCCGATGCGGCGATAGAAGCCGATGAGGTTAGTGCAGCAGCCGAAGAGGACGTGCTGGCAGTTGTCGATGACTTCATTAACGCCGGGATGGAGATAGGAGCTGGCGCGGCCGCCGAGGTAGCCGCGGCGCTCGACGAGTTGCACGCGGAAGCCAGCATCGGAAAGGGCGCAGGCTGCGCTCATGCCAGCTACGCCGGCGCCGATTACGGTGACGGTCTTCTGCGCGGTTTGTTCCTGGCTGGGCTGCATTCTGTTCTCTCAGGGGCTAATGCCCGAGTTCAATTCGCCGTCTTTTCGGTACGACTGAAGTCATGCCCTGACACGGTGCACATGTCTCACCAGATGCGTCGTAACAGCGCCATTGCAAAACAATCAAGGAAGTATCTCATGCAAACAGTCTGGCCAGCGCCATGCGCGCTAGGCCGACGGATAGAATGCCCAGCTTCTGCATTGACGGGACGGCGGCGCGTGTGGAGAAGACATCGTAGTTCGCCTTCTCGATGCGCTTGAGGAGGCCTTGATAGATGGAGACCAGCACCCACAGGGCTGGGCGGCTTTCGCGGTCAATCAGCGGCAGCAGACGCTGCGCGGACTGATAGAAAGCTTCGGCGCGCTGGGCGGTGGCAGCGAGGAGTGCACGTTCATTGGTCGTGGGCGGCGTGCCTGGCCTGCGATGCAGGAGTGATTCAATGGAGACGTTGTGGGCTGCGAGGTCTTCGAGCGGGAGATAGACGCGATTGCGCTCGGCGTCTTCGGCTACGTCGCGGAGGATGTTGGTGAGTTGGAAGGCAATGCCGGTCTCTTCGGCTAGTTTCTCGGCGCGGGGATCGGTGTAGCCGAAGATGCGGATGCAGACCAGGCCGACGACGGAGGCTACGAGATAACAGTAGCGGTAGAGATCGTCGAAGGTGGCGTAGGTGTCGGTTGTCTGGCCTGTGGGTGAGTTTTGGCCCGAAGGATCTTGGTTTCCCACGGTGGCTAGAAGCAGGTCCTTCGACTTCGCTGCGCTTCGCTCAGGATGACAATCGTTAGATGGCTGGTCGAGATCCATGGTTACGCCGGCGATCAGTTCATCGAGCAGGCTGAGCGGAATGTTGTAACGCTCGACGGCATCACGGACGGCGAAAAAAACTAAATCCGAGGAATCGCCACCGTGGCAGACGCCGCGCCAATCGGCCTGCCAGGCATCGAGACGGCGTCGGCGTTCTTCGCACGGAAGGCTCTCGTCGTCGGCCAAGTCGTCGGCCTGCCTCATGAAGGCATAGATCGCGCAAATGGCATCGCGGCGCGGTCGCGGCAGGGCGACGAAGGCATAATAAAAGTTCTTTGCCTCGCGCTTTGCGATCGCGCGGCATAGAGCGTAGGCTTCATTCAATTTGGAATCGTGCGTCAAGCGGTCAACCCCTGTGGCCAAGGCGCAAAAAGGGCAGGAGCTTGCCGCTGACAGCGCGCAGAAGCAGAGCGAATTTTGTGGCTTTGGAGATTGAGGGCCGCTTGCTGAGCACGTCGTAACCCTGGCGCTCGATGGCGTGCAAAATCTCAAGGCCGCCGCGGCTGAAAAGATCCAGTTCAACGGCCAGATGGCGGTTCACTCGCCCGATGAGCGGCAGCCCCTCTTCGAAGAGGTTGTGAGCATATTCGACTTCGCAGCGCATCAGAGCGCGGAAGCCCGGCGTGACGACGTTATCGGCGAAGTACTCCTCCTCGACGCCAAACGACTCCATATCCTTTTGGGGAATGTAGATGCGGCCCTTGGCGTAGTCGCGGCTTACGTCCTGCCAGAAGTTGGCTAGCTGGAGAGCCGTGCAGGTTGCGTCGGAGTAGTGGACATTCTCTTCGCCGTGCTCGCCGCAGATGTGCAGCACGAGGCGGCCAACCGGATTGGCTGAATAACGGCAGTAGGCCAGCACATCTTCCATGGTGGCAAAACGATTCACAGTCTGATCCTGGCGGAAGGCGACGAGCAGGTCTGCGAAAGGCTCCTTGGGAATGGAGCATTCGCGAATGGTCTCGGCGAGCGCGACAAAGACGGGATGCCGCGTGCGGCCCGCGTAGCAGGCATCGAGTTCGTGGCCCCAGAAATCGAGCAGAGCCAGGGCCTGTTCCGGATCGAGGACCTCATCGCCCATGTCGTCAGAGACGCGGCAGTAAGCATAGATCGCGTGAAAGTGCGGGCGCAGCTCTTTGGGCAGGAACCAGGTGGCTACATGGAAGTTTTCGTAGTGGGACTCTGCCAACTGCTGGCACCATGCTCGAGCCTCGTCGAGCGAGGGCGTATGCGCGGGAAAGCGATAGCTCTCAGGCAGAGCGGACCAGGCCCGCTGAAGGAGCAGTTCAATGCGCTCCGCCTGCTGCTCCGCCGATCGCGAGTTGTGTTCGCGTGTTTGATTTTCCGATTTTGAAGTTTCCATTGTCATGGCTTGCCTCAAGGCACAATGGCTGTCTTGATTTCGCTCGAACGCTTCATGAGCTTTTCAAAGACGCGGTTGAGTTCGTAGAGATGGGCGTGGCCGGTGATGAATGCTCCTGCCTGGAAGCGGCCACTGGCGATGAGATCGAGAGCCTTGCGGCAGATGGCCGGAGTGTGGTGGAAGGTGGCGCGCAGAGTGATGTCGGAGTAGTGGATGCGATTGGTGTCGAGAGTGACCTGAGTACCCACGGCGCATCCGCCGAAGAAATTAACGGTACCGCCTTTTCGCACCATCTCGACGGCCTCTTCCCAGGCCTCGGGCACACCGACGGCCTCGATGGCGATATCGACGCCGCGATCGTTTGGAGTGAGAGCGCGCGTTTCGCGGATGGCTCTGCGAATGTTGGAGGATTGCACAACGTGAGTCGCGCCTAACTGGCGCGCGGCCTCGACCTGGCCATCGTGCTTGACGATGGCGATGACCTCATAGCCGGCCAGAGCGGCTACGTGAAGCATCATCAGGCCCAGCGGGCCTCCGCCGATGATGGCAACTGTGTCGCCGGGGTGAGGGTGCGAATCTTCAAAGCCATGAACCGCGCAGGCCAGAGGCTCGGTGAGGGCCGCGTGCTCAAGAGCGACGTGATCGGGAACGTGAAGGGTATTCTTGGCAACGATGCGGGCCGGAATGCGGATGAACTCGGCATAGGCTCCGTTGTTAAAGAGCAGATCGTCGCAGAGGTTTTCCTGGCCGCGTTCGCAAAAATAACATTGGCCGCAGGGCGCGGAGTTGAGCGCCACCACGCGGTCGCCGGGGGCAAAGTTCTCAACGCCTTCACCAGCCTGGACTGCGGTTCCGGCCAATTCGTGGCCAAAGAGAGCTGGGGGCACGATCATGCGCGCATGGTAGCCCCGGCGGAAGACCTTGAGGTCTGTGCCGCAGGTGAGCGCCGCGTCAACGCGCAAAACCAGTTCGCCGGGCCCGGCCACCGGAACGGGAACCTGCTCAATGCGCACATCCTCGCGTCCGTGCAGAACCGCCGCATTCATAGTCTTGCGGCCGACCTCAAGCACATCGTCGACGGTGTTGCGACCGACCAGCAGAACATCCTCAACCGTGTTACGGCCAACATTGAGGACATCTCCAACCGTGTTGCGGCCAACCTTCAGAACGTCTTCGACGGTGTTGCGGCCGACCTGCAGGACGTCTTCAACCGTCGTGCGGCCTCGTTGAATGGCGTCCTTTACGCTCTTTGGCATCGATCCCTCATCGAGCGGCTACGGAGCTGCTCAGTCTCCAAACTACTGCGTGATGTGGCCCAATCCACAGGAAAATCCCGAAAACTAGTGGCCATCCGGCATCTGTCTGGAACTCATCGCTTTGCACCTTCGCCAGGCACAGGCTCAATCATAATCTTCATGGAGTCGGCCTGGGGGGATGAAGCGACCTCAATTGCCTCGACCGCCTGTTCGAGCGGAAAGCGGTGCGAGATCAGTTGAGTCAGATCGAAGCCGTTGCGATAGCCTCCGAAGACCAGTTCGGCAACCTCGGGCTGAATGGCCGTTGAAGCCGAATAGGAGCCGAGCAGCGTCTTTTCGTCCATGCAGACCGAGCCGGGGTCAAAGGTAGCCGTCTCGTGCTGCGTCTGGGCAAAGAGCATGACTTTGCCGCCGGGACGCACGGCGGCCATTGCCGTGGGAATGAGCTTGGTACCGCTGACAGCCAGAAGAACCGCATCGGCGCCGCGGCCTTCGGTGGCCTCATGGGCGCGCTTAACAACGTCTTCAGTGGTGGCGTCGAGCGGCTCGTGGAGGCCGAATTTGGCGGCGAGGGCGTGGCGCTCGGGATAGAGGTCGGAGGTAAGGACGCGTGCTCCGGTGCGGCGGGAGAAAGCAGCCAGCATGATGCCAATGGGGCCCTGGCCAATGACCAGAACGGTTTCGTCGGCGGCCAGGTTGAGCAGCTTGACGGCCTTAAGAACGGTGTTGACCGGCTCGATGAAGGCTGCCTGTTCAAAGGGAATGCCGTCGGGAATTCGCACGACGCCACCCATGGCCACGATCCAGTCCATGACGCGGAAGTACTCGGCAAAGCCGCCGCCAGAGGGCTCCATGCCGGCCGTCGCGCCGACTTTTTTGTAGACCGCGCACTGCGCCGGGGTGTGCTTGCGGCAGTAGTAGCAGTGGCCGCAGGGGATGTGGTGGAAGACCATGACGCGTTCGCCGACGGCGAAGTTGGCGACGCCTGCGCCGGCGGCAACGATGGTGCCGGCCATCTCGTGGCCGAAGATGCGGGGGGCCGAGTGCGAGCCGGTGTGGATCTTTTTCAGATCTGTCCCGCAGACGCCGCAGGTGGCCACTTTGACCAGCAGTTCGCCGGGGCCGATCGCGGGAACGGGAACGGTCTCAAGGCGTATGTCGTTGACGCCACGATAGACTGCTGCGCGCATGGTGGCGGGGATTCTGGTCTCGATTTTAGCTTCAGCGGTTGTGGTTGGGGTAGCCATTGCGTTTTCTGATGTCGCCATCTTTATCCAGTAATTCGAGCAGGGAGTCCGCGATGCCGCGTGCGGCCTTTTTACTATTTTCGCCCATCTGGATGAGGGCGGGCCAGTGCCAGGGACGGATCAGTGCAAAAAGGGCAAAGCGCAGGGTCTGGAAGTGGCCATCAGAAGAAATAAAACCGTTGAAATCAGGAAGTTGGTCGGTGTAGCCGTCGCTGATTCCCTTGATGCAATAAAAAGGGATGCCGCGCATCTGGGCGAGGCGGGCGATGGCGGAGGCCTCCATATCGACGAGGGAGGCGGAGTAGGTTTCGGCGAGGCGGAGCTTCTCGTGGGCGTCGGCGACCTTGGGGCTGGTGACGAGGCAGCAGTCCGGGAGAGGGACAGCGGCGACAAAGCGTTCGCCGGTGCGGGCGTCGATGACAGCGGAGACGTCGAAGGCCTGGCCGGTGGCGAGATCTTCGCGGAGGGCTCCAGCCCAGCCGGTGGAGATGAGCTTGTCAACGGCGCCGATTTTTTCGACTTCGGCGAAGGCGCGGGTGGCCGCCTGGATGCCGGCTCCGGCGCAGGCAGCGATCCATTCGCCGTCAGCGAAGCTCCAGCGCCAGAGGTGGACGCCGTTGGAGTGCTGGTGCTGCCAACCGCGTGTGAGCGGCTTCAGTTCGGCGGGCATAGCGGCGATGATGGCGGTGCGGGTCATTTCTGCGCTTCGCCTATTTCTGACAACTGTTCACGATTTTTGGTTCGGCGCTTCAAATAGAATTCCAATTCGATAAGAACAAACGCAGAAACAAACATGATAACTATTAAGAGAATTCTTGACTGGTACCATCCAGCGACAACCATCAAAATGGGCGGAATCATTCTAATGATTATCCAAAGGGGGCTAGGCCAATATCGATTTATGCGTTTCCAATAGTTTCCTGTCCCTATCAAAAAAATAGACGGAAAGACGATTGCATCAAATATATCTCGATGAATAAAGCCACTTAACAATACCAATATGAAACCCGCACAAACTAAACCCCAGACAAAGAGTTTCTGTCTGGTCGCACCTTTGTCAGAATCATCGATCAATTCAAACATCTACGGCTCCTTCCACTCCTCATCTCTCAGTTGCACGGCGCATAGCCGTTCGCGCGGAACCAGTCTATTGCCGCCTTCATTGCGGGCTGGACGGGGAGCAGGCGGAAGCCTAGCTCCTGCTGGGCGTGGGCACTGCTGGCGTACATCTTCTTGCGGCCCATGCGGACCTCTTCGAAGGTGGCGCGAGGCTCGCGGCCACGGATGCGGCCGGTGATCCACTCCTCGAAGAACGCATAGGTCGCGGCAACGGCGAAGGGGATCTTTATAGTCGGCGACGGGAGGCCGGTAATCTCGGCCATCTTATCGAGGATCTGCTTGAGGGTGAGGTTTTCTCCGCCGAGGATGTAGCGGTGGCCGCGCTTGCCCAGGGTGAGCGCCGCGACGTGTGCGCGGGCGACTTCGGCGACGTCGACGAGGTTGAGGCCGGTGTCCATGTAGGCGGGAAATTTGCCGTTCAAGAAGTCGACAAAGATGCGGCCGGTCGGCGTGGGCTTGGAGTCGTTGGGGCCGATCGGTGTGGTGGGGTTGAGGATGATGACCTGCTGGCCGTCCTCGGCAGCGGCGATGGCCTGCTGTTCGGCGAGAAACTTCGACCGCTTGTAGTGGCCGACCATGTCTTTGAGCGAGACGGGCGTGTCTTCGTTGATGACCGTGCCGTCTGTGCGAAAGTGCATCGTGGCGACGCTCGATGTATAGACGACGCGTTTGACGCCTGCTTCGCGGGCCAACTTGAGCAGGTCGCGGGTGCCGCCAACGTTGGCGTTGTACATCGACGTAGGGTCGGGAATCCAAAGACGGTAGTCTGCGGCTACGTGGACGACTGCATCACAGCCTTGAAGGGCGGAGGCGTAGCTGTCAGGCTTGGAGAGATCGCCAACTTCAGTCTCGCCATCGATGCCTTCGAGGTTGGCCAGGTTGCTGGTCTTGCGAACGAGGAGGCGGAGCTCGGCGCCTTCGGCGGCAAGTGCGCGGGCCACGTGATGGCCTACGAATCCGGTGGCGCCGGTAAGAAAGACTTTCATGCTGGAACCATGGTAGCTTATTGGGCGAAGTTCGCGGAGTCTCGACGACCCGGCACAACCCAGTCAATCTGCTCGGTCTTTTCGATCTGGTGTAGTACTTAACCCCAGCCCCACGGGGGTTTCGCGATTCTCGCGATCCCATCCGGCCGCCCCGATGAATCCCAGCAACCCGAGCACCACGAAGACCGGGATCAAGGCAGAAGCCGTATTGTCGAAGAGACCTGGGAACCATGCGCCACTGTTGTGAGCCTCATACGCTGCATAGGCAATGAGGCCAGCGCAGGCGGCCGACAGGCTTCCTAAAATTCGCAATGCTATGGCCATGAAGCGCACCCGCCTTATTCTAGCTTGTCGGGCACGAGCGCTATATTCTTTTCGCCGGCGGCTTTCTTTTCGTTGTAGGCCTTGACCCAGTCTTCCCAGTGCTTGCCGGCGGCGCGGTCTTTGCCGCTGAACTCAAGACGGGCGATCTCGGCGTAACTTACCTTGCGCTTGTCAGCCGCGGCGGGCGTGAAGTAGTGGACCCAGGACTCGGCGAGTGTGGGGCCGGTGTTGCGGTTGAAGATATAGGCCTCGATGCGCTCGCCGGATTTGAGCGTGAGAGTGACGTCGCCGCGATAGTCCAGGGCCTTTTCAAGTGCCTGGCGCAGGTCGTCTTCACCAGCCAGAGTGGGAACCCAGCCTTCGAGCTTTTCGTGCTCCGCGCCGGGAGCCAGTTCCAGGGCTTCGACTTGAGCTAGTGTGTACTTTAGAACTTCAGCGGTCATCTGTTGGCTTCCTTATAAGGAACTTGATGGGTTCTTGGTTTCCCACCCATTCGCTAGAAAAACGCGAATGGATGGGGCACCCTGTGTTGATGAAATAGACTTATACGTTGGTTACTTCGAGGCTCTCGGCTTGTTCGGCGATTTGAACCAGCGGCGCATGCCCACTCGACGCGGAATCGCTGTAGAGCTTCATCGCGTTCTCGTTCGGATATTTTCTGAAGTTGCCGCGAGCCATGGCAAGAAAGCCCTTCAGCGTCGTAAAGCCTTCAATGATGGCCGGCGTTTCATAGCCGCAACTGACCATACAGTTGGCGCATTTGGGATTGCCGCTGGCGACACCGTAGTCTTTCCACTCGGTAGTCTCAAGCAGTTCCTTGAAGCTCTCGGCGTAGCCCTCTTGCAGCAGGTAGCAGGGCTTCTGCCAGCCAAAGATGTTATAAGTCGGCATTCCCCATGGAACGCATTCATAGTTGCGCTCGCCCATCAGGAATTCCAGAAAGAGCGGCGACATATTGAACTTCCAACTCGGCTTGCGATTGGAGAGGATGGCGCGGAAGAGGCGGCGGACACGCGCGCGGCCCATGAAGTGGTGCTGATCAGGGGCCTTGTCGTAGCTGTAACCGGGCGAGAGAATGACGCCCTCGACCCCCATCCCCATCACTTCGCCGAAGAAGGCGCGCACGCTGTTGGGATCGGCGCCGTCAAAGAATGTGGCGTTGGTAGTGACGCGGAAGCCGCGGCTGACGGCCTCTTTGATGCCTTCGACGGCGATGTCGTAACCGCCTTCGCGACAGACTGAGAAGTCGTGGTGCTCGCGCTGTCCGTCCAGATGAACCGAGAAGGTGAGGTACTTGGATGGCGTGAACTCCGGCAGCTTTTTTTTGAGTTCAAGCGCGTTGGTGCAAAGGTAGATGTACTTTTTGCGGGCGATGAGACCGTTGACGATCTCGACGATCTGCGGATGAAGCAGCGGCTCGCCACCGGGAATGGAAACCATCGGCGCGCCGCATTCTTCCACTGCGGCAAAGCATTCTGCGGGGGTGAGCTGCTTCTTGAGGATGTGGGGCGGATACTGCACCTTGCCGCATCCGGCGCAGGCCAGGCTGCAGCGGAAGAGCGGCTCGAGCATCAGCACAAGAGGATAGCGTTTTGTGCCTGCCAGCTTCTTCTTCCACACATAGGTGGCAACCGTCCACACTTGGGAGATGGGAATAGCCATCTTTTGGTATTTCCTCCAGCGCCAGCTAGGCGGCGCGTTCCATGGCCCGGCGATAACTCGTGAGAGCCATCAACGGGAAGTATTGGCGATACATGGTGTAAGCCAGATAGAAAACTCTCGGGAAACCGGTGCCGGTGATGATGCTCTGGTTCGCTCCATCGCCCTCCATCATCGTCTCGTCCCAACCGCCATCGGCGCGTTGATGAGTGAGCAGCCAGCGAACTCCCTTGGCCAATGAGTCAGATCGATCGTCGCCGGCAGCGATCAAGGCAAGCAGCGCCCAGGCCGTCTGCGAAGGCGTACTGATGCCGATGCCGCGTGTGTTGGGATCGTCGTAACTGCCGCAGGTTTCGCCCCAGCCGCCGTCGGGATTCTGCACCATGCGAATCCACTCGGCCGCCTGCTGCACTTGCGGTTCGAGATGATCCACTCCGATGGCATCGAGTCCGCGCAGCACGAGAAACGTGCCGTAGATGTAGTTGACGCCCCAGCGGCCAAACCAACTGCCGTCTGGCTCCTGCTCGCTGAAGATGAACTTGATGGCCTTCTCGACGCGCTTGTCGTCGCGAGTGTAGCCATAGTTGGCCAGCATCTCCAGCATTCTTCCCGTAATGTCGACCGTGGGCGGATCGAGCATAGCGTTGTGATCGGCAAAGGGAATGTACTGGAAGATCATCTTGGTGTTGTCTTTGTCAAAGCTGCCCCAGCCGCCGTTTTTGCACTGCATGGCGAACTCCCATGCGATAGCGCGCTCGGCGACCTGATGCTGGTATCGTTCGCGGGGATTATTCACTTTATTAAGGGCCAGCAGCACCTGCGCGGTGTCGTCGGTGTCGGGATAGAACTCGTTGTTGAATTCGAAGTACCAGCCGCCGGGCTCGACGTTTGGAACTTTCACAGCCCAGTCACCCTTGTGACGGACTTCTTTTGAGAGCATCCAGTCGGCGGCCTTGACCATGCGCGGATCGTCGGCAGGCACACCGGCCTCACCCAATGCGAAGACTGCCTGCGCGGTATCCCATACAGGCGAAACACAGGGAGTCATGCGGAATGTTGGCTCGGAGAAAGTTTCGTTGGCAGGCTCTTCGATACCAAGCTTTTCAAATTCGTCTCGCGCGCGGATGACCTGCGGATCGTCTTCGGAGTAGCCGAGGCAGCGCAGGGCGATGATGGCGTTGAGCATGGCCGGATAGATTGCGCCAAGGCCGTCGGTCATCTCGAGGCGTTCGAGCATCCACTTCTCTGCGCGCTTGAGAGCCAGCGTGCGCAAGGGACGGATGTGAACAGCCTCGGCCCAGTGCATCAGCCGATCGAGAACGATGAAGAAGTTGCGCCACGAGAGGATCGACTTGCGATCCCGGCGCAGGCGAAGAATCGAGTTGGCGCGGCCGCCGACGAACAGCTCGTCGATTCCCTGCTCGGGCTGAATCTTTTTGAAGGGCTTGCGGGCAAACATGATGGCCAGCGGAACAAGAATCGAGCGCGACCACGAAGAGATTTCGTAGATATTGAAGTAGAACCACTTCGGAAAGAGAACAATCTCCGGCGGAATCGCAGGCACTGCGTCGTAGTCGTATTCGCCGAGCGCACAGAGATACATTTTAGTGAAGGTGTTGCACGCGACGACGCCGCCGTGTGCCAGAACCCATGCGCGGCATTTGGCTAGGCGGGGATCATCGGCCGGGACGCCCATCAGCTTGGCCGAGGAGTAGCACTTGACCGAGAGCGATATGTTGCCGGGGCCGCCGGGATAGATGCTCCAACTGCCGTCTTCATTCTGGTAGCGCATCATCTCAGTGAGCGCGCGCTGCAACCGGCCTGGATCGCCGGACTCGAGCAGCGTGTGCAGAAAGATGTAGTCGGCCTCGAGCATCGAGTCGGCTTCGAGTTCCCCGCACCAATATCCATCAGGGTGCTGGAGGGAGAGCAGGAAGTCCCGTGAGCGGACGACGGCTGATTGGACATCTGCCAGGTCCGCATCCAGCCGGCCAAAGCGCGGCGCTACGGATTGCGTCTTCCTTTGCTTGATATTCATGCGATTTGAAATGCCCTCAGTTCTTCTTGCTGTTTGAACTGGTTTGCTAATGATTGGGATGCCGTGTAACCCGACATCCGCAAGAGAGAGCTAGTCGCCGAAAGCTGATAGCTATTGTCGCACTACCTCACGGGAACAGGCTCTGCACCGCCGGCTCCGCCAATCGCCTGAATGATCTCAGGGGGCAGGCCGAAGCGTACGTTTTCCGGCATCACCTCTACCTCTTCGACGCTGTTGTAACCGTTTAGTCGCAGATAATTGACCACGTCCTCGACCAGGATTTCGGGGGCCGAGGCTCCGGCCGTCACTGCAACCGTTGTAACGCCTTCGAGCCATTTTGGATCGATGGCCTGGGAGTTGTCGATCAAATATCCAATGGTCCCGAGGTTGCGCGAGACCTCGACCAGGCGGTTGGAGTTGGAGCTGTTGGTCGAGCCCACGACCAGCACCAGTCCGGCATCGTGCGCCACGTTGCGGACCGCGACCTGGCGGTTTTCGGTGGCGTAACAGATGTCCTGGGAGTGGGGGCCGACGATGTTGGGAAACTTCAACTTGAGGGCGTGGATGATGTCGCGGGCCTCGTCGAGCGAGAGCGTGGTCTGGGTCAAATACGCCACACGGTTGGGGTCGGAGACGGTAAGCGCGGCGACTTCGGCAACGCTCGAGACGACCTGGGTCGCTTCGGGGGCTTCGCCGAGCGTGCCTTCGATCTCGTCGTGGTCGCGATGGCCGATGAGCACTAGCGAATAGCCCTGCTTGGCGAACTTCACGGCCTCGATGTGGACCTTGGTGACCAGCGGACAGGTGGCGTCGATGACCTTGAGGTTGCGTTCCTTGCTGATTTCTCGCACTGCGGGCGAGACGCCGTGGGCCGAATAGATGACGCGCTGGCCATTGGGCACGTCGTCGATCTCATGGACGAAGATGGCGCCCTTGTCTGCCAACTCGTTGACGACATAACGGTTATGGACGATTTCGCGCCGAACATAGATCGGGGCGCCAAAGGTTTCCAGTGCGATCTTGACAACGTCGATCGCGCGCACCACTCCGGCGCAGAAACCGCGCGGCTTGAGTAACAACACCCTCTTCTGACTGGGGGAAGTCTCGGAGCGGAACTCGTTCGAGGTAGTATCGAGCGGAGTTGTAGTCACACTGTCAGTATACCAATGCAGGTGTCGGCGTGGGAGATTACGCCGCCTCGCCCAACAGGCCAGCTACGGCCTCTGGGTTGCGGGCGATGACGGTGAGGTAAGCGCGGGCGGGAGCGTCGGGACGCTTCCGGCATTGCTCCCAGTCGCGCAGGGTTCCGATGGGGATGCGATAGGCGGCTGCAAAGGCCTCCTGCGTAAGGCCGAGACGTTCGCGGAGCTTCTTTACGTTGGGGATGTGGATCAGGCCGGGTGTGTCGTAAACAGGAATCGGCGCTGCGTCCGGATCAGAGAGAGCCGCTGCGTGGATCTCTTCATCGGTCAACGCGGCGACTGCATCCCAATCCGTATCGGTCTGAATCGGCGGATCGCCGGGTTCATGATCGACCCAAACCATATCTTTTGATTTCGTCATTGTATGTATAATACGGCTACGCCGCAGTTGTTTGTCGATTGAAAAGATCACGGAGAGGGGTTGCCAGGGTTCGTGGTTTCCCACTTGTTGTTGCATTTGAACAATGTTAGCCTTGACCCGGCAGGAGAGGTCATTCTTCGATGAGTGAGATCATCTTTGATGTGCGCGAGGACGAGGCGGACGGCGGCTACACGGCTACCGCGCTTGGGTATGGCATCCATACCCAAGGAGAGACTCTGGACGAGTTGCGCGCTATGGTTAAAGACGCCGTGGCCTGCTACTTCGACGATGCGGCGGGTTTCGCGCCGGCCCTCCGGGACGGCGGGGCTCATAGGGGACGCTGACCCAGGGTTTCACCCTGGGCTATTTTCGCGTTCTCCCTACCGGGAGAAACGAAAAAAACGACGGCAGATTAGGGTTCATAGTTCCCCAGGTCTCAAAATCGAGACCTGGGCCACCCGTCCGGCCAGGTGCTAATATGAGTGCGGAAATTCCTGAGGAACATTATGCGTCCTAGATGGCTCGTGCTCCTAGTCCTTTTTGCATCTGGCGCCATCGTAATGGCACAGAATAAGCCAGTTAAGACAATCTCTTCAAGCAAACCGGCAACCGCTTCCACAAGAGTTCCCCCCACGATCAAATGCATCGATCCCGAGAGCGCAGTTGCCTGCAAGAGCTTTAAGCAACTGATTGACGCAAGAGATTCAGGCGTACTTTTTGGAATAATCGGCGATCCAGAGGATGCAGGGAGACATTTTGCCTACGCCTGTCCTCGCCGTGGAACAGACAACTTCGCAATAGTTGAATTCACCGTACCAGAGAAAAAGAAGTTCAAGCCATTTATCTCGATGGGAGACGATGACTTCAGGCGAGTCATCGCTGGTGCAATGCTCGGCCAAGATCCTGCGCACCCATTATCCTTGTCTGCGGTTAATCAATGGTCTCAAGATCATCGAGATGGTCTATTATTTGCACATGGTGCCGTCGCCCTCGCAAGTTATCAGGACGGGGAGCTTGAGGATTTGAAGATTGAGGACGGGGAATGGAGCCGATCAGCGAGAGTAACAGGTACTGCTCAAGAAGGTAGCTATGCGTTCTTTGATGGAGGTAATTACTGGGTCCAGTCATATAACGAGATACACGCTGGCGAGTCGCCAGAAGCAGACGATCCTAAAAACCTACACTTGCATATTAACGGGCGCGCAATCTACGTGCACTATAGCTATAAGACCCGAGCTGAAAACACCGTGGATTACACCCTTCAAATTCACCTGTCAACGGGGCGATTCACAGAGATTTTCAAGCTTCCCGATGATCGGACTGACCTCACTGGAACATGTATGATTTTCAAATACTAACAATCGCCTAAGAATTAGTGGAGCGAGGATGCACTCACTCCATTTGAGCGATCATTCTGCGTTGGACTAACCGGGGCTAGATACCGCAGTCACGATTAGCGCATCGAGCTTTGTCAAAAGCTCAGCCGTATATTCTGTTGCACGACCCTTGTGGTTTTCCTCGATATCCTTAAGAAGGTTATTTCCGATGTCTATATAGCGCTTCCCTCCCCTCGGCTCCTCAACGTATATCCGAAAGATGTCGCAATCAAACTCGCGTCCGGACTTGAGTAGCTGGGCGTTTGGCCGAAGGGCCTTTAGACGACCTTGAAAGATTTTATAGGCGGGAACTTCTGCAAATTCTGAGGTGGTCCCGGTCTTTCGGACAGTTTTTGCTTTTTCCTTAGTGGAAGTTCTTGCTTTTGTTTTTAGGCTGCCATGGATTCTGGCAGTCGGTTGAAGTATACCTGATCGG